>Ga0075522_10001805_pt1 | contig 16160 bp, 16 predicted proteins | sample NGEPerA_FD_74796 | JGI IMG/M metagenome (GOLD analysis project Ga0075522, IMG submission 74796) | Arctic peat soil microbial communities from the Barrow Environmental Observatory site, Barrow, Alaska, USA - NGEE PermafrostL2-A | ecosystem: Environmental > Terrestrial > Soil > Wetlands > Peat ... | reverse complement strand
CACCGTCAATAGCGAGAGCTGCGCCGGTGCGGGCTCGTTTCGATCCGGTCGTTCGGGCCGATCCGGTCGATCCGATTTTGGCGTCATTTGGCCGCGCGGGCGGCCGCCCGCTCGTAGTCGGCGGCGCTGGCCCGCACCACTTCGAGATCGTGGTAGGCGCGGTTCTTCTCGACCTCGGTCCGCTGGGCCAGGCCGGCGAATCCCCATCCACCGTTGGCGGTGCGGGCGAACGGAATCCGGGTCCCGTTCGCCAGCACGGCGACCGCCCGATCGTCGCCCAGGCTGCGATCGAACGACGACGGCGCGTCCAGCACCAGAGCCCCCATCTGGGACATGAGGCGGGCGGCGGCCGTGGCGCGGAACAGCTCGCGGGCCGAGGAGGCGGTGGCCGCCTCCTCGAAGCGGTTCTTCTCGCGCTCGCGCTCCGGACCCTCCGGGTAGTTGCTGAGCACGATGTCGTAGGCCTCGCGGTGCCACTTCTGGATGGTCATGAGGGCCCAGCGGGTGTCCTGATCGAGCGCGTCGAACAGCGCGGCGCCGTCGCCGGCCTTCACCGCGGCCGCGAAGCGCCGGTAGGCATCCTCGGGGGTCTTCGACTTGTGCCGGCAACCGGGTATTGCGGCCATGGCCGCCAGCACGACGACCAGGCCCCTTCCCAGCCGGAAGGCCTGCCCGCGGGGCGCGCGCGATCGGAGCGGCACTCCCCGCACATAGCGGAAACAGCAGCCGAGAGCAAGCCTGTGCTAGGCTCCGCCGACGCCGCGAAAGCCATGACCGAGCCGGCCCAGCCCGATCGCCCCGCAGGTGCCGCGCCGGGCGTCGTCGATGAGTTTGCGCACATCCCGCGATCCCGCGGGCGCCACCCATTGGTGGCCCTGGCGGGCGCGCTGCTGGCGTTCTTCTTGGTCTTCCACAGCCGGCGCGAGCTGCGCTATGCGCTCCTACCCTCCGCGCCGCTCGACCTCGGGACCGCGCGCGCGACCTTCGGGGCAGGCAAGGTGCCGGCCGACCTCGAGAACCGTTACGTGCGCGTTTCCGGTCTGCCCGATCGGGAGAGCGCGCTCGAGCTCGACACGAAGGGGTCGTGGGTCTTCAGCCAGCTCTTCCGCGTGCTCGGCACTGGCGACCGCCTATTTCTGCACCGCCGCGAGAGCCCGCTGCCGGCGGCCCGCGCCGAAGTGGACAGCTTCGAGGGGCGCCTCATGCGGGTCGACGATCTCCCATTTGCGGCGGCCATCCGGCGGTATTTCGCCAATCACGTCGTGGCCAACCACTTCTTCGCGCCGGAGGTCTTCGCCCGCGCGGTGGCCGCGCACCACGCCGGCGAGACGCTCACGGTGGTCGATCGCAGCGCGGATGCCGTCACGCTGGTCGAGGGGGAGACCGTAGCCATCGACGTCGCGCAACCCGACGAGGTTCGGATCGGACTACCGCGCACGCGCTTTCCGAGCGAGGACGACGCGCGCGCGGCGCTCACCTCGCGCGGCGGCGAGGTGGTGAAGTCGTTGGGCGCAATCAAGGCGTCGGCGTCGGCGTCCGCTCCGGAGGCCGGGCCCCTGTCGTCCACGCCGGAGCCGCCCGAGCGCTGGACTTTCCTGGTCAAGTTTCCTGCCGCCCAGCGGCAAGCGGCGCTGGACGCCATCGGCGACCTCGATCGGTTGGTCGACATCCGCGACGCGCGCCAGACCATCGAGGTGAAGGTGGCCGACGTCGAGGCCGCGCCGTCCGGGGACGCCGGGGCGGGGGTCGGCCTGATCGTCCGACCAGGGCAGGGGCCGGCGCAGCGCTTGCCGGCGGCTTCGATCGCGGCGATCCACACGCTGGCGCCGGTCGTGATCCCCGACGACGCCTATCTGCTGGTCGAGGGCGAGACCCCGCGCGAGCACCTGCCCACCATCTTCCTGGCGCTGGTTCTGGTGATGTTCGGCGCCGTCAACCTGGTCGGCTTCGTGCGCGAGCTGTCGCGATGATCTCCCAATGACGCTGCGGATCTACGACACACGGGCCGGTAAAAAGATCCCGTTCGAGCCGATGACCGCCGGGCGGGTCGGGATCTACAGCTGCGGCATCACGGTCTACGACCGCTGTCACGTCGGGCACGCCCGGATGATGGTGGCCTTCGATGTCATCGTCCGGCACCTGCGGGCGTCGGGCTATGCGGTCCACTTCGTCCGCAACGTGACCGACGTCGACGACAAGATCATCAAGAAGGCCAACGCCGAGGGGCGATCGGCCGCCGAGGTCGCCAAGCACTACACCGACCTGATGAACGCCGATCTGCGCGCGCTCGACGTGCGTCCGGCGGACACCGAGCCGCTGGCCACCGAGCACATCCCCGAAGTGATCCACATCATCGAACGTCTGATGGAACGCGATCTGGCCTATGCCGCGGCCGGGGATGTCTACTTCTCGGTAGCGGCGTTCGCGCCTTACGGCCGCCTGTCCGGGCAGAGCGTCGACGACCTGCGCTCGGGCGCCCGGATCGAGGTCGGCGAGCAGAAGCGGAGCCCGCTCGATTTCGCGCTCTGGAAGGCCGCCAAGCCGGGTGAGCCCGCCTGGACCAGCCCTTGGGGCGACGGCCGCCCAGGGTGGCACATCGAGTGCTCGGCGATGGCGCACCGTTATCTCGGCGAGCCATTCGACATCCACGGCGGTGGCGCCGATCTGATCTTTCCGCACCACGAGAACGAGATCGCCCAGTCCGAGGGGGCCTTCGGCGACGGGCAGTTCGCGCGCCACTGGCTCCACTCGGGGATGGTCAACTTCGGTGGCGAGAAGATGTCGAAGTCGCTGGGGAATGTGGTGGGCATCGGCGAGGTCGGGCAGGCGCACGATCTGGAAGCGCTGCGCCTGCATCTCATCGGCGTCCATTACCGCAGCCCGGTCGGGTTCAGGGTGACCCGGGAGGCGGGTGGGCCGGCGCAATTTCCCGAGCTGGTCGAGGCCGAGGCCCGGTTGGCCTATTTCTATCGGACGCTCGAGCGGCTGGCGGCCTTTCCGGGCGAAGACGACGGGGGGGCGGTGGTGCCGCCCGCCGAGCGCACGCTGGCCGCCTTCGGCGAAGCGATGGACGACGATTTCAATACCGCGTCGGCCGTCGGGCATCTCTACGAGGCGTTCGTGCTGGCCAACAAGCTGCTCGACGAGTCGGCGGGAATCGCCAGGGACGTCCGGCGCCGGACGCTGGCGCGGCTGCGCCGAGACCTCGCTAAGTGCGGGGAGACATTGGGGATTTTTCAGCGTGAGCCGGCCGTCTTCTTGACCGCTTACCGCGACCGCCTGTGTGCTCGGCGCGGCATCGACGCCGCGGCCGTCGATGCCCGCATCGCCGAGCGGTCGGCGGCCCGCGCCGGCAAGGACTTCGCGCACGCCGATCGGATTCGCCAGGACCTGCAGGCCACCGGGGTCGAGCTGATGGATACGCCGGCCGGAACGATCTGGCGGGTCAGCTAGTCGTCCGAGTCCGCGCTGTCCGAATCGGCGGGGAGGGGCCCGCGGCCGTTGTTGACCCGCTCGCGCAGCTCCTTGCCGACCTTGAAGAAAGCTAGGCGCTTGGGACGCACGCGGACCGCTTCGCCGGTGCGCGGGTTGCGTCCCTGATATTCCTTGTAGGCGCGGATGGAGAAGCTGCCGAACCCGCGGATCTCGATCCCCTCGCCCTTGCAGAGGGCGTCGACCATCGAGTCGAACATCTGGCAGATGAGTAGCTCGGCGCGCCCATGCGGCAGCTTGGTCCGCTCGGAGATGAGATCGATGAGATCCGCCTTCGTCATCTGGCCCGCTTCGCTACTGTAGCCGGAATCCCGCAAGGAAGTCAAAGGTTACAACCAGTTACGTCTGGTGGCTCAGCCTAGCGTGGTGGCGCCGTCCAGGTAGGGCCGCAACGCCACCGGGACATCGATGCGGCCGTCGGCGCGCTGATAGGTTTCGAGGACGCCGATCAGCGTGCGGGGCAGCGCCAGGCCGGACCCGTTCAGGGTATGGACGAAGCGGGGCTTTTCTTTCCCTTCCTTGAAGCGGATGCGGGCCCGGCGGGCCTGGAAGTCCCCGAAATTAGAGCAGGAGCTGACCTCCAGCCATTCGTTGCAGCCCGGCGCCCACAGCTCGAGATCGAGCTTGGCCATGGCCGAAAACGAGAGATCGCCGGTGCACATCTGGATCACCCGGTAGGGGATCTCCAGCGCCTTGAGCACGTCTTCGGCGTCGGAGAGCAGGGCGGTCAGCTCATCCATCGAGGTCTCGGGGCGCACGAACTTGACCAGCTCGACCTTGTCGAACTGGTGACCGCGCTTGATGCCGCGGGTGTCGCGCCCGGCCGCCATCTGCTCGCGGCGGAAGCAGGCCGTGAAGGCCACGTGGCGGAGGGGGAGCTTGGCGGCGTCCAGGATCTCGTCGCGATAGAGATTCGTGACGGGGACCTCGGCGGTGGGGATGAACCAGAAGTCTTCCTCGGCGTCGTGATACAGGTTGGCGCCGAACTTGGGCAGGTTGCCGGTCCCCACCAGGCATTCGCGCCGGACCATGTAGGGCGGGTAGATCTCGACGTAGCCGTGCTTGCGGGTGTGGAGATCGAGCATGAAGGTGATGAGCGCCCGCTGCAGCCGGGCGCCCCACGACTTGAGCACATAGAAGCGCGACCCCGAGATCTTCACGCCCCGCTCGAAGTCGATGATGTCGAGCGCGGTCCCCAGGTCCCAGTGGGGCTTGGGGGCGAAGTCGTATTGGCGGCGGGTGCCTTCTTCGCGCACCACCTGGTTCTCGGTCTCGTCCTTGCCGATCGGGACCGACGGATGGGGCAGGTTCGGCAGATCGAGCAGCAGCTCGTCGAGCGCCGACTCGGCGGCCGTCAGCGTGGCGGCGAGGGCTTCGATCTTTTCCTTGAGCGCCGTGCCCTGCGCCTTGGCCTCTTCGCGCGCGGTCCCCGGCGCCGCGCGGCCGATCTCCTTGGAGAGCCGGTTTTGCTCGGCCTGCAGCGTCTGCGACTCGTTCTTGAGATCGCGCAGGCGGGCGTCGGCCGCGGTGACGCCCGCGAGGTCGACCGGCGTGCCGAGCCGATCGTACGCCTGTCGAACCTCGTCGGGCTTTTCGCGGAGCAGTCGGATATCGATCACGGCCGGGCAGTGTATGCGACCGGCCCCCGCCGGGCAAAGCGGGCCCGCTTCAGGCCGCTTGGACGATGGGGACGACCTGCACCCCCAGCGCGGCGTTCTCGGCCTTGCGGGCCTCGAGCAGCGTGAGGCGGATCTCCTGAGCAATCTCCGGGTGCTCGGCCACGAAGGCGCACGCCTTGTCCCGCCCCTGCGCGATCCGCTCGCCTTTGAAGGAATAGAAGGCGCCGGCCTTCTCGAACAGGCCGGCGTTCGAGGCCAGGTCGACGATCTCCCCGGGGGCGTTGACGCCGACGCCATAGAGGATGTCGAACTCGGCCTCCCGGAAAGGGGGCGCGACCTTGTTCTTGACCACCTTGACCCTGGCCCGGTTGCCCACGATCTGCTCGCCGTTTTTGACCGTCCCGATCTTGCGGATGTCGAGCCGCACCGAGGCGTAGAACTTGAGCGCGTTGCCGCCGGTAGTCGTCTCGGGGTTGCCGTAGACCACGCCGATCTTCTGGCGGAGCTGGTTACAACTCCGTACACCTGAGCAACACGCCGAATGTGGCTATTTCCCTGGAGATCCTCACTTCTCCGTCGAACCTCGTTCCGATAGCCCAGGCCGCCCGTAGCATCGGCGCCGGCCGTTCGTGGGCCTTCGCTGTTCACCGTCGGGGACTCCTGAAGACTGCTCAAGGGTCCCGGCCCGTTCTTGTCTCCGTCGAGGAGCTCCGGACGCTGGACGCGCAAGAACGGCGGCGTCCGAGGCGTGCTCCTACTCGCGAAGATTCTCAGCGCACGGGGGCGTCGGAACCTGCGCGGCGCGCCCTTCTGAAAGGAAGGTGAAGCGACCGGCTTTCGACGAACTGTCCCCCAGATAGCGGAAAGGCCGGAACGCTCTGCAAAGCGCCCGGCCTCGAATCACTCACCCCCCAAGGAGATCGTGACAGGGACAAATCTACCCTCGTTCCGACTCCCTGACAAGTTTAAGTGCGAAGCATTTTTGTTTCGCACCGAGCTCTAAGGGAGCCGAGGCGATGCATGCGGCGCACGCCGCAGAACTAAGAAGGACTCAGCGATGGCCACACGACCCCGACGCGCCATATCTCGTGCCACCCATCGCCCAGAGCGCGGCCCGGGGCCAAGGGGACCCTATTGTCCGCGAGCTGATCTTCACTCTCGAGCGGCTCTACTACCGGCGTGGCGCTCTACGCAACGAGTTGATCAGCGACTTCGGCGACATGCTTTTCCCGGCGTTCCCCGAGCTGCTGCTTCGGCCCCCGAAGAAGAAAAAGAAGTCGGTTGAGACGCCAGCCGCCGAAAACGCACCTCCACCGCCGAAGCCCGACTTCGATCGGCGCCGTTCCGACCGAATGGAGGCTACCGTCCGTGTTCTCATCGTCCTCGCCTGCTGCTGCGATTGGACGAACATGGAAATCAAGGACCCGATCGGCGGCTACCTCAGCGTCTGGCGCCTTGCCGAGCTCGCTGATCTCCCTTCCCGACTCGTCGCTCCCGAATGGGACGACGACGAGGGCAGCACGCGGCGGCGACAAGACCGCGTCGAGCGCATCCTGCAGGCCCTTCGCCTGGCACGCATCGTCGTCTACACCCAGCAGCACAGAGAACAGCTCGACGACGGTCGATACACCACCACGGCCCCGGCCGTACGAAAACTCTCCATCTACTTCTTCCGCAAGTTCGGCGGCGCGCTGCTCAAGACCTTCGACTGGCGCCGAACAAAGCTCAAGAAGGGCAAACAGGACGCGCAGCAAAAGGCTTTCACAAAGGGCGTCGGCGTCGACCTGCGAACCGCTGAAGAGCTTCGCAAGCTCTCGATCGCCGGCGCCCTACCGACGGAGGAGCGCGCGCAGAAACCCGAATCTCGCACGCGCGAAGAATCCGCCGACCAGGTGTCACGACGGCGTACGCAGAAGACCGCCACGCTCCGCACGCCAGAAGAGCTCATCGACCAGGTGCATGTGGAAAATCCCGACTGGTCGTTCCCTGACGTGCTCGCCGAGGCTCGGAAGCGATTTGTTGAACGCGGCCCACCCACGCGCAGCTCGCGCGAGCCTCCTAAGACGCACTAGAGGGCAAGGGCACCTAAGGGGTGTCTTCTGCCTTTCGCACGTTCTAGAGCAGCCCCAGCGTGCTGCAAATGTCTCTGCAGCGGCGTTTCACTGCCGCGTGAAGTCCGGTCGCCGCCTCCCGTGCGCGGGCGCGCTCGGAAGCGACGGAAACAGGAAAAGTAAGTGCAGGGCTGCCCTGTGGAAAAGGATCGCAAAAGCAGGATTGCCCCCTGATAGAGGCAGGGCCCTCTTCAAGATCAACACAGATCGAAGAGAGAGCGAGCGGACCAAAGGTCCGAACGATTTAGATCGCTCGACCCCTTCGAAAACATTCGCCCTCGATCACCGATCGCCTACCGCCATCGACCTTCCAAAGGCCAGTAGGAAGAAGGGTCGACCACGGTCGGGTCGAGCTGGCCAACCGCGCTGGCAGCTCTCCGAACCGTCTGCGCGGGCCTGGGCACCATTCCGCCGCTGGAACCGTCTTTTCCCTTCCAACCAGGACAAAAAAATCGCGGTTGGCCGAGAACCTCTACGCGAACCCAGAGCACACCAGGAAGGGGACCGATCAGATGGCGGCATACACACGTGACGACGTAGACAAAATGGCGGAAGCGCTGCGGTCTCTCCCCGCGGCGACCAAAAACAAGCTCAGCAAACAGGGAGTTGTTTCCCACCTCGCAGCCGAAATCTTAGGCCTCCAAGAACGCGGCTACACCATCGAGCAGGTCGCCGAGAGCCTCCGGAGCCTCGGACTAGTCATCACGAACAAGACGCTTAGCACCTACCTCGGCCGTCTGAAAAAAAGGATCCGCCGCCGCGAGCGGAAGGGCTCGCTGCCCTTGGTTCTCCGCCGGCGCACCCGAAAGGGGCAGGCCCCGGTTCTGGGCGGCCGCCCTCCGTCACAACAGGTCAATTGATGGACGACGAACTCGAACGCTTCAAGCGTGACGTCAACCTGACGGAACTCGCCGCCAGCCGCGGCTATCGTCTCGTCGATCGCGAGCGGTCCGCCGAGGGCAAGCGGCGAGGAAGCACCCAGGCCAGCATTTCGATGCGGCATCCGGACACCGACGACAAGATCATCATTCGTCGCGATCGCGATGGCCACTGGACCTATTTTTCCGTCCGTGACGACAGGGACAACGGGACCGTCGTCGATTTCCTGCTGCGACGCGGGCACCCGAGCCTCGGCGCGGTTCGAAAGGAGCTTCGCTTGTGGCTCCGGGTTGACCGGCCGAAGATGCCGGTCGCGCTCTATCGGCCGAGCGTCCGGATCCACGAGCGAGACGAGGCGGCCGCCGCGGCCGCCTATTCCAGGGCGCGCGCCGTTCGCTGCCGCTACCTCGAGGACCGCGGAATCAGCCGAGAGGTGGCGGCCGACCGTCGATTCGCCGGCGCGTACCGCATGGGCGAGCATGGAAATGTCCTCTTCCCTCACTACGATCCGGCCACGGGACTTGTCGTCGGCTTCGAGGTCAAAAACAACGGGTTCACGAGCTTCGCCACAGGCGGTCGCAAGACCTTTTGGATGAGCGAAGGACGGCCTGACGACGACCGGTTGGTCATCGTCGAGACCGCGATCGATGCCTTCAGCTACCATCAGATCTTTCCGCACACAGGTGCGCGCTACATCAGTACGGGCGGCGCCGTCGGTCCTGAGGCCCTCGCACTCATCGTCGCCGCGATTGCGTCGATGCCGGCGGGTGCCGATATCGTGAGCGCCACCGACGCTGACAAGGAGGGGGAGAAGATGCACAAGCGGCTCGAGGTGGCCGGTGGCCGGCCGCTGCGGCGGCACGCCTCGCCCCTGCCGAAGGACTGGAACGACTATCTGCAATCGCTTGAGCGAACACGACCTCATCAACGGGAGCGCCGCTTCGAGCGCTGAAGGAGACACGACCCATGGGAAAGATCTGCACCGTCGCCATTCACAAAGGGGGCACCGGCAAAACCACCGTTTCGGCCCACCTGGCCTTTCTAGCTGCTGAGCAGGGATCGCGAACGCTCCTCATCGATCTCGACAGCCAGGGGAACGCTTCGGACACGGTCATGCTCGAGGCCGCGAATCTCGAAGAGGTTCGGACCGCATCCGATCTCTTCGAGGAGGGCGAGCCGGCGAAACCGATCTTCAACGCCAGGCCGCTTCTCGACGTCCTGCCGGCCGACTCGCGCTTGCTCGCTGTCGAGCGCCTCGACTTCGAAGCTGCAGCGCTTTTCAGCCAACGCCTCAAAACTCTCGCCGCCGACTACGATCTGGTGGTGATCGACACGCCGCCTACCATGGGATTCGCGATGCTAGCGCCCCTCCTCACGTCGGATTCTGCTTTCGCGCCGATCATCCCCGACGCTTACAGCCTCAAGGGCATTGAGAGCTTGCTCACCCGTGTCGCGGAGATCCGCGAGTCCCATAACCCGGGCCTGATCTTCTTGGGACTCCTCGTCAACAAATGGCGCAAAAACTCGCGCGCGCAGAACGACACCGTCGAGCAGTTCCGTCAGGAGCTCGGCGACTACATGATTCCGCACACCCTACCCGAGGCGGCCGCGATCGCCGACGCGGCCCACGTCCATCAGCCGGTCTGGAGAAACGCCAAGAGTGGCTCGCAGCGCAAAGCGGGCAAGGCCGTCCGCGAAGCGCTCATGTGGGTCTTGAATCAGACCATCCCGAACGCCCAGGAGGCGACCCAATGAACAATCTGGCTGCTACTACGAAAGGCCGTCTGACGTCGCTGGCCGACCAGCTCCGGAGTACCCGACAACCCGCTCAGGTCGTTCTGATGGTTTCGGTCGACGCGATCACGCCGAATCCGCGTCAACCGCGAAAGACCTTCAATCCGAAAAGGATGGAGGAGCTGGCCGCGTCCGTCGGGAAAAATGGGATCAAACAACCCCTTCGGGTCACCTTGGTCTCGGTTGGCCGGTACGAGCTGGTCTCGGGCGAGCGGCGCTGGCGCGCCGCCAAGATGGCCGCCTTGAAGGAGGTACCCGCCCTCGTCGACGACAAGCTCGACGATCACGAGAAGCTCCGCCTGGCTCTCGTCGAGAACCTCGACCGCGACGATATGACACCGGTCGACGAGGCGCGTGGCATCAGCGAGCTGGTCACCTTTTCCAGCGTCCAGGAGGTCGCCGAAGCTCTCTCGCGCTCAAAGCAATGGGTCTCGAAACGGATGCGCATCGCCAAGGCCCCCGAATACGTACACGCCTTCGCCGAAAGCGCAGCGATCGGAGACCTTGAGGCCATCTACGAGCTGGCCAAATTCTCCGACGACAACCCAGAAGAGGCCCAGCGCCTGATCGCCGAGTACGAGCCTGGCAGCCATCTTCGCGCGCAGCTGAAGGCCGCGCAGCATCCGCTGACAGATCACGGGACGGGCGGCGCCCGCGGCGACGCCGAGGGCACCCAGGAGCTCGCCGGCGGTGACGACGGCGGCGAAGCGGATCGCGAGGGCTCCAGCCGCTCACCCCGCCTGCTCGAGGGCTCGGAGGGCCGCGAGCCCGACCTCTCTCGGAGTGGTGCGGGACCCCGCGGTGGTGGTGGCGACGCCGGCGGAGACGAGGACCGGGGAGTTTCGCATGCGAAACTTTCGGAGGGCGGCGAGGTCGGGCCGATGCGCATCGAAGCGGTCCTCCGTCGTAAAGGCGAGATCGTCTTTGTCACCTCCGAGGGAAAGCACCGCGTCGAGTTCTCCGAGAAGGCCAAGGAGCAGCTCGCCCAAATCCTCGCCGACTAGGAGCCGCCGTCGTGGTCGAAGTGAGCCTTCAGTCCTTCCCAGCTCGCTGCAGCGTCGCCTTCGGTTCCATCTCCGAGCTGCGAACCACTCCGCCCGGCAAGCTCGCAATCTTTGCCCCCGGCAAGCTCGTCGCCTACATGGTCAAATGTCCCCCCTGGCAGGCGCTCTACCTGTTTCGCACCACCGCCACGGAAGATAGCGCCACCCATCTCAAAGGCGTCTCCGAACCCGTCAACCTGCTCTACGTCGCGAACACGCGCAGAACGGTCGACAAGACCCTCACCGCGCTCCGTGGGCTCCGCATCCGTATCGGTGAGCGCGGCATCGACGCCCTCCCAGATATCTACTGGCTCAGGCTCGTGGACTACATCGAGCGGCGCGGCCGCCAGATTCTGAGCCACGCGACTCGGCTCCTTGAAGCCGGCGCCGCCGCCTAGCCCGTCTCCGTCGGTCCTCCACGTCGGCGGCGGCGCGGCCTATCCGCCAGGTTACCTTTTCGGCGGTTGGCCGAGAACCCTGGCGTGGAACAAACCTCCGCGCCTTCCGACACCCAACATCGCCCGCAGGCCAGCCGCCTATGGCGCGCCGCCCGAATCCTCTTCACGGCGGCGACCATCACTGCCGGCCTTTCACTTGCTGGGCGACAGCTGGCCGCCCGGCTCACTGTAAACGTCACCACGAGCATGCCCCGCGGCCTGTACTGGCTTCGGCCAGGTGGCCGCGTCGCTCTGCACTCGACCGTCACCCTCGACATCCCCTCCCGCGTTCGCGAGCTCGTCGACCAACGCCGCTACCTACCTCCCGGCTTCCGCCTCCTCAAAAGCGTCGTCGCGGGCGCCGGCGACGTCGTGTGCATCGAGCACCAGCTCTACAGTGTGAACGGCCGCCTCATCTCCGTCGTCGCCACGACCGACCAGGCAGGACGACCCCTGCCCCCGCCCTACCCTTTTTGCGGCGTCGTTCCCCGCGGCTTTGCCTTCCTCGCTGCCGCGGGAACCTCCAGCCTCGACTCCCGCTTTTTCGGTCCCGTCCCCATCTCAGACCTCACACCCGCGGTGCCGCTATGGACCTACTAGCCGCTCTCATCCTGTCCTGCAGCTTTCATTACGACGACCACCTCGTCGAGGCGCTCGCCCGAAAGCTCAGCATCACCAACCAATATTTCGTCGGCGATCTCTCCGATCTCAACACATACGACTCGGCGAAGTCCGTCGCTGACGCTCACCGAATCGTCGACGCCATCATCGCCAAGGGCGACCGTCCAGCCGTCGGCTTCATGGCCGTGCCCGTCACCTGGGCGGCGCGTTTCGGCCGCACCACCGATGACCTTTTTGACGGCTGCACCAACATCTCGATCGCCACCGCGATGCTGTCCGAATACGAGCACGCATGCACCCTCAAGCCCGACCATCGGCGCCCTCACAAGCACCCGTCTCGCCGGCGCCGCCAGCAGCTCTCGTCCCCCGCCTTGCGCTTCTGCATCCTTCGCCGCCTAGAAATCGACCTCAACATCACCGGCGTCCCCGAACATGTCCTCCCAGAGGCCGCCAAATTAGACGTCGCGCCCGCCGACCCTGACGTCGACCCGCCAGCTGCGCGCAGCTCCCTCTTCCCTGACAACACCGATACCGCCCGGCTGCACGAATCGGCCGACTGGAGCAGCCAGAGATTATTTCTTTCTCCTACCGCCCAGAAGCCGCCAGCGGCGGCGTCCTCTCCTTCACCATCTTCGCAGCAGTCGACGCCTTCGACTGACCGCAGCCCTGCGGCCGTGCCGCCCGCACCCGCGCCGCGGCGTCAACTGCCGTAGCGCCACCGTCCTGCCGTTCGCCGAACGCGGTGGCCGGCCCGGAACCGCCTCTTTCCCCACCGCCAGGCTGCCCAAATCGCCGCTCACACGGCCGCCAAGGCGGACACGCAGAAGCGCCGCGACCGAATCCCCTTCTGGCCGCGGCGCCCTGCACGTCTGTTGACGGTTACGACGCCTTCGATGCCGCTCGACCTGCCCCACCAGTGGCCGCTATTCCCGCGCCGCCTTCGCCACCGGCTGCTCGGCCCGTTGGCGACTGAGCATGCGTCGGTGCCGCGTCGCGAGACGCTGCGGCAGCTCCCACTTCGGTCCCGCCAGAGCCGCCGCTGACCACCAACCGCGCTGGTGCCAGACCTGTCGCCTGACTTCCCGCCGTTGGTCCCGCCGTCGATGCCGCCGCGGGCTTCGCTTTCGTCTTCGCCGGCGTTCGGAAATATGCCTTCAGCGACGTGAGCGAGCAGCCCACTCCCTGCTCTTGAATCAGGTCGACGACCTGCTGCCGTGAGTACCCCTTGGCGAGCAACCCTCGGATCGCCGGGGCCAGCTCCTCGATCGCCTCTCGAAGACTGACCTCTTTCGTCTCCCGAGGCGCCGGCGGCAACGCCTTCAAGATCTCTTTCACGTTATCGATCGCAGCAACACTGAACTTCAAACCCGGCTTCGTCGTCATGACTGTCCTCCTCGCCAGCTTTTGGCGTCCGGGTTCTCGGCCAACCGATCGAAAAATGTGCCTGGGACAGAGACGGTCGGAGGACAGAAAGCCGAGGGCAAGATAAAGGGCCTGCTACGCCTTCGGCGTAACTAGGCAAAATGAAAAAGGAAAAGGTGCTACGCACGGATCCTCGGTGCTAGCACGACTCGGCTATCGCTATGTTTTCACGCGCTTTTTCTTATAGCACCGAACGTTTTTGAGTCGCCGAGATCAGGCCGTCACCGACGGAGAAATGGTTCGGAGGCACATTTTTCGATCGGTTGGCCGAGAACCTCAGCGCGATGGCCAGCAGACTGGATGATCTCCTAGACCCCGAGTTTCGGTTCAAACCGCGTATCGCGGGCCGCCGCGGCCGCGGCGACGCGCATCGGGTGACGAGCCTGAGAGCGGCCCTCTCGGGGCTCGGTCGGTCGAAGCCATACGACGTCGGCCGCGCGCGTGAGAACTCACGCCGCTGCGTCGTGAAGTGCCACTACGTCTCGATGCACGGCGGTGGCCGAGACGCCGCCCGGCTGCACCTCACCTACCTCGAGCGCGACGGCGTTGAGCGGGATGGGTCCCCGGGGCACCTCTATGGCGCGGACGAGTCTTTCGACAGGACCGGTTTCGCCGAGCCGTTGAAGGGCGAGAAGAGGCAGTTTCGATTCATCGTCTCGCCGGAGGACGGACGAGACGTCGACCTTCAAGCGTTCACCCGCGAGCTTATGGCGCAGGTGGAGAAGGACTTAGGCCGCTCGCTGATCTGGACTGCGGTCAACCACCACAACACCGACCATTCCCACGTGCACGTCGTCGTGCGTGGAGTCGACCGGAACGGCAAGGAGGTTCGTTTCCCGCGACCCTACATCGAGGAGGATATGCGGGCGCGAGCCGCCCAGATCATGACCCGCGAGCTGGGCGTTCGCACCGAGCTCGACATCGCCCAGCAGCGCAGCAAAGAGATCGGCCAAGAGCGCCTGACGTCGATCGACCGCCGGCTCGCCCGAATGCTCTCACCGGAGGGACGGCTTCTCGCCCCGGCCATCGCGAAGCTGCATACGCAGGAGCGTTCCACGGTGCTCGGCCGGCTCGCCACCCTGACAGCCCTCGGCCTCGCCCGCAGCGGTCCCCGGGGAGCCTGGGACCTGGCCGTCGGATGGGGGGAGTCGCTGACCAAGCTCGGCCTCCGGAACGATGTCATCAAGCGACTCCACCAGGTGGCGGGCGGCGACGTCGCCCGATACCGGTTCGTCGAGCCCTCCGACCTATCCGCGCCGCTCGAGGGCGTGGTCCGGGGCAAGGGTCTTCATGACGAACAGACCGGCGAGCTCTTCGCCGGAATCGAGACCGCTTCCGGTGAGACGCACTACGTTCGCCTGGACGCGCGGGCCGGTGACTGGCTCCGCGCGGGGGACGTCGTCCGGGTCGCTCGGGCGACCGAGCCATGGGTCAAGCCGACAGACCAGGTGCTCGCTCGGATCGCCGAGTTGAACGCGGGAATCTACGACCCGGCGGCGCACCTCCTGCAGCTGTCTGGCCTGCCTGAGAAAGCCGCCCCGCCCGCCGACCTCGTGGCGGGGAATGTTCGCAGGCTCGAGCGGCTCGAACGCTACGGCTTGGTCACCCGCCTGCCGGACGGACGCTGGCGGATTCCGCCCAACCTGCTCCAGCAGCTGCAGGCGCGAGAGACCACCCACCCGCGGCACCGATTGCGCGTCCAATATACCGGCGCCAGCGTCCAAACACAGGCCACCTACCCAGGCCCCACTTGGCTTGATAGGCAGCCGCCGACGACCCCGGAGCGTGCTCGCTGGGGCTTCGGGGCAGAGCTGGCTGCGAGTATCGCAGCGCGTATTTCCTGGCTTCGTTCGAAGGGCATTGAACCGGGGACTCCAGATCAGGCAAAGCGGCTCGACGCGATGGAGCGGGTTCTCGTAGGTAGGCGCCTGGCCCACGACCGCGGTCTGCACCACTTGGAGTCGGCGACCACCTTCCGCGGAACGCTCACCGAGTGTCCTCCCTTGCCCTCTGGGCGAGCCTTCGCCCAGGTCGTCGATGAGCGAACCAAGCGGCTCGTCCTTGTGCCCGCCACGGTGGCCACTGCCCGGCTCGAGGGGAGGCTCGTCGAGATCAGCACCGACCAGAACCAACAGGTAGCCGTGCGGGCAGCGCCACGGCTCGCCAGAGGGGAAGAATGACCATGACCCGCAAGCGCCTCCTACTCGGTCTCTTCGCGTCCGCCGTCGCCCTCAACGCCGTCGCGTTTGCCGTCGCCACGCAATACGCGGCATCGTCGCTCGGATACCAAAAGCAGCTCGGGGCGCCGGCGGCGACCATTGGCGACCTGCGCCTCTATGCCCCTTGGTCCTGGCTCTCCTGGGCTTCTGACTTCGGACCCTACGCGCCGGCAATCTTTCACGTCGTGAAGCTAATTGGCTGGTCGGTCCTCCTGGCGACCTGCGTCCCGCTTCTCATCGCCCTCTTCAGCCGGAAGAAGGCTCCCAGCACCTCTCACGGCTCGGCGACTTGGGGGGGCATGAAGGTCCTCAAGCGAGCGGGTCTGCTGAGCGGCAAGGGTATCGTGCTTTGCCAGACCAACGACGCTCGATTCACGCCGGGCGATCGGCCCGGTGTCTGGCACATGGACCGGCCGGGCCAACTCATCACCCATGACGGACCGGAGCATGTGATCGCCTTCGCCCCGACCCGCTCGGGCAAGGGGATCGGGACCGTTATCCCAACCCTCCTGAACTGGAAGGC
>Ga0075522_10001804_pt1 | contig 16175 bp, 15 predicted proteins | sample NGEPerA_FD_74796 | JGI IMG/M metagenome (GOLD analysis project Ga0075522, IMG submission 74796) | Arctic peat soil microbial communities from the Barrow Environmental Observatory site, Barrow, Alaska, USA - NGEE PermafrostL2-A | ecosystem: Environmental > Terrestrial > Soil > Wetlands > Peat ... | reverse complement strand
CCGGGTCCCATCGCCACGACAGCGCATACCCGCGGTTCGCTCTCCGGGGTCGCAAGAACCGTCCAACCACCGAGCTGTGTCCTGCCAAGCCGATCCGCTCCGCGTCGATGCGAAATTCGGCGCTCGCGTCACCGGTGGTCGTCGCTTCGGGCGCCAGCAATCTGTTGATAAGGAACCGAACGTCTGGCACCCGGCTGCCGACAATCGCGTCGATGCGTGCTTCACGCATGGCCGCGGTTTCGCCCTCGTGGCGTCTCAATTCCTTCGCGACCACTTCTGAGTGATCGAGACTTGCGACGACGTATCCGTGACTAGCGAGGTGGTTGCAAAGAAAGGTGGCCGACCGGCGATGTCCACCGGCGTGATGCGAGAACACGACCAACGGATATCCGGACGACGGTGGCGCCGAGTCGGATACCGGGAACCAAACTTCGCAAGGAAAGAGCCTGCCCCGCGCCGCATCTCGTAGCTCGAGAGTTCGCAGACGGACCTGAAAACGTCCAAGGACAAACGGGTCATAGACCGTCGGATCCATCACCACACATTAGGCGCGCACTGCCGTCGTCCAACGTCATGTGAAGCAGCGTTCTCCCACGGCGTACTGCACAACGACGACAGGGTCGACCACGGGATCGAGCGCGGGGCGATACTTGGCCGGTCGATCGTCGCGGTGCTGCGCTGAGATGAGGATGAACATTCGCATGCGGAGCCAGCATCGTCGCAGCATCTTGTCGCGGATGTCGCTAGCGCTTCCTGCGGGCTCGCTCATTCTGATCAATGGGCTGTCCGGAGGCACCGCTGCTCGCGCTTCGACGAACCCACCGGCATGGCAGCACGCGATGCCGGCCGCGGATCCGCCCAGCTTGGAGCCTTACACGGCGGCGTCCGCTGTTGACGACCCCGCCGTGGGCCAGCTTGTGCTGTACGACCCCATCGTGTTCACGAACTGTTCGGGCGCGAACCCGTTGTGGGTTTGGGACGGCGAGACCTGGAGCAATCCGCCCGGCGGTGCGGATGCACCAGTTCGTGAGAGTCCGACCATCGTCTATGACGGCGCTACGCGTCGCGTCTTGATGTTCGGCGGTGACCGGCCCAGTTGCGGCGGCCAGCCGCGCACGGCCCTTGCAGATACCTGGGAGTGGAATGGCAGCCGATGGGTGCAGCAGCACCCGGCCACCTCGCCCGCCCCTGGGGCCGGGGCTTGTGCGGCGTACGACCTCGATACGAAGCAGGTGGTGATGTTCGGCGGCAGCGGCATCTCAGGTGTCTCGGACCCGAACACCTGGACGTGGAACGGCACGAACTGGACTGCGCATCAACCCGCCCCGTCGCCGCCGACTGCGGGTTCGTGCGGGATGGCCTACGACTCCGTTCGACACCAGCTGCTGCTGACAACCGAAGACAGTGCGAGTTCGACGGTTGAGACTTGGGCGTGGGATGGCGCAGCATGGTCTCAACTTCCGTCTTCTGGACCAACGGAATACAACCTGATCCCAGCGATCACCTTCGATGGGGATTTGGGTGAGGTTGTGCTTTATAACGGCAGGACGCCGTGCACTGGGACCTTCTTTACCGGCGGCTGTGGAACACCGGTCAGTCAGACTTGGGCGTGGAACGGAGCCAATTGGCAAGACGTCAGCGCAACACTGTCGCCCGCATCTCGATTCAACGGCGCACTGGCGTTCGACAACGCGACGCATCAGCTGGTGTTGTTCGGCGGTTGGCCGGAGTTCGGCGCGACTGTCGCCGACACCTGGATCTTGGCAGCCAAAGGAACATCGTCGGTCGTACCCCAACGGTTGGCCGGCGCAGATCGGGTAGCCACCGCGGTCGCCGTGTCGCAGGACGAGTTCACTGCACCACAGTCGGCGTCTGCCGTCGTGCTCGCGCGAGGCGATGGGTTCGCTGATGCTCTTACGGGAGGCCCGTTGGCCGTGGCCAAGAAGGGCCCGTTGCTTCTCACGTCGTCCGGCTCGCTCGACTCAAGCACCAGTGCGGAGATCAGTCGCGTACTCGCGCCAAGAGGCATTGTCTATCTGTTGGGTGGTACGTCCGCCCTGTCGACCACAGTGCAAGCGCAGGTCACGGCGCTCGGCTTTACCGTCGTCCGGATCGCCGGCCCAGATCGGTACGGAACCGCGGTCGACGTCGCTGGCGTTCTCGGAAATCCGACGACGGTGCTCGAAGCAAGCGGCATTGATTTTCCCGATGCCCTTGCGGCTGGCCCGGCGGCGTCACTTGAGCACGCTGCAATTCTGCTGACCATCGGTTCATCGCAGGCGAACCCGACTGCTGCGTACCTTGCCGCGCACCCCGGTGCGCGATTCGCCATCGGTGACCCCGCCGCGACTGCCGACCCCGCAGCCGTCGCGATCGTGGGTGCCGACCGCTACGCCACGAGCGCAGCCGTGGCGCGTGCGTTCTTCCCCAACGCGACCTCGTTTGCTGTTGCCACGGGCGCCGGTTTCGCTGACGCGTTATCCGGCGGCGCCCTTTCCGGCGCGCGTAGCCAACCGACACTTCTGCTGCCCGCGACGGGAGCCATCCCTGAGTCAGTCCACGCGTTCGTTGCCACTCACGCCGGTGGTGTAGTGGCCGTGCAAGCGTTCGGCGGCACCAGCGCCGTAGGTGCCTCCTCTATCGCGGCGCTGGGTGCGGCCATGGCCGGTTCGTGATGCCGATCCAGGTCGGCAGCTTCTCGAGCCGAATTCACTGGGTTGCCAGCAGTTACGTGGGTTTTCGATAGGCCGACGAAACGCTCCGACCGCTAGCGTCGAAGGCATGCGTGTCTTGGTCGTCGAAGACGAGCCCTACATGGCAGAGGCCATCCGGGATGGCCTGCGCCTGGAAGCGATCGCCGCCGATATCGCCGGCGACGGTGACACCGCGCTGGAACTGCTGAGCGTCAACGCTTACGACATCGCGGTGCTCGACCGCGACATCCCCGGACCCTCCGGTGACGAGATCGCCGAACGCATCGTCGCCTCCGGCAGCGGCATGCCGATCTTGATGCTCACTGCTGCCGACCGTCTCGACGACAAGACATCCGGGTTCGGACTCGGCGCCGACGACTACCTGACGAAGCCGTTTGAACTCCAAGAACTCGTGCTCCGTCTCCGAGCGCTCGACCGCAGGCGCGCCCACAACAGGCCACCCGTGCGGGAGATCGCAGGTCTGCGGCTGGATCCGTTCCGCCGCGAGGTCTACCGCGACGGTCGCTACGTCGCGCTCACCCGGAAACAGTTCGCGGTGCTCGAGGTGCTCGTCGCTGCCGAAGGCGGCGTCGTCAGCGCCGAACAGCTACTCGAGCGGGCATGGGACGAGAACGCAGACCCGTTCACCAACGCCGTGCGCATCACAGTCTCGGCATTGCGCAAGCGCCTCGGCGAACCACAGTTCATCGCCACCGTGGCGGGCGTTGGGTACCGAATCGACACCGGGCCGGACGTCGCAGGCGCGGGAGGCGAGCATGGATAGGGCGCCCGGTTTGAGCGTCCGTCTCAAACTCACCCTCAGCTACGCCGGCTTCCTCATGCTCGCGGGCGCCTTGTTACTTGCCGCGGTAGCGGTGTTCCTCGTGCGATACGTACCCCTTCACGAGTTCGTCTTCGCTCACCCTGGAGCAACCCCCGAGCGGGGGCCCAGCCGCCGCGCTCTGCTGGCGGACTTCATCCCGACCGCGGCCGTCGCACTGGCATTGCTGCTGGTGTTCGGTCTGACTGGTGGATGGATTCTGGCTGGCCGGATGCTCGCCCCACTGACCCGCATCACCGAGGCCACCCGCCTCGCCGCGAACGGCACGCTCTCCCACCGGATCCGGCTACCCGGCCACAGTGATGAGTTCCGGGAACTCGCAGACGCCTTCGATGCCATGCTCGCGCGGCTCGAAGCACACATCGCTGAACAGCAGAGATTCGCGGCCAACGCGTCCCACGAACTGCGCACCCCGCTGGCGATCACGCAGGCTCTTCTCGAGGTGGCCCGCGATGACCCGCACTCCGACACCGCCGAGCTCGTCGAACGACTGCGCGTCGTCAACACGCGAGCGATCGACCTAACCGAAGCGTTGCTTCTGCTTAGCCGCGCCGACCAGAAGGCCTTCGCGCCCGAACGCGTCGACCTGTCGCTCGTAGCGGAGGAGGCCACGGAAACACTGCTCGCCTTCGCAGAAGAGCGCGGCGTCACTATCAAGACATCTGGCGACGTATCCCCCGCCCTCGGCTCACACGCGCTCCTGCTGCAACTGACGACGAACCTCGTGCACAACGCGATCGTCCACAACCTGCCTCACGAAGGCACCGTATGGGTCAAGAGCACCGATCACTCCAAGGCTGTGGTGCTCACTGTGGAGAACACAGGCGAGCAGGTCACCCCACAGCTAGTGGCAACGTTGGTCGAACCGTTTCGTCGCGGCACTGAACGCATACGGTCCGACCACGCCGGCGTCGGCCTCGGGCTCGCAATCGTCAAGAGCATCACCCAGGCACACGGCGGGACCCTGACCCTCACTCCCCGGGCGGGTGGCGGGCTATGCGTCACGGTGCGGCTGCCCGCCTACGTGATGGGGAAATCAAAGTAGCTCTGTGGATACGGCTCGTGTTTTAGCGTGTAGTGCCACCATTCGCGATCGTAGGAGTCGAAACCGCAAGCTTCCATGACGGAGCGAAGCTGGTGACGGTTTCGCGCTTCGACTTCCGTGATTGCTGTTGCCCTATGGTGGGACACCGCGTCCATCAGGTCATGGTCACCGCCCATCGGCACAAGTTCATCGGTTGCCAGGTCGTACAGCGTCAGGTCGACTGTGGCACCCCGGCTGTGGCCCGACTTGGCGGCCACATATCCCTGTTCGAAGATTTCGGGTCTATCAATGTTCGGGTAGTGCCGCGGCTTCGTTCGGCCGTCCTCCGGCTGCTGCGACCAGCGCAGGAAGCAATCTACGGCACGTTGTGGGCGATAGCCGTCCCAGAGGAGCAAGCCGAAGCCGAAGGATGCGGCCTTTTCTCGCGCTCTGTCGAGGGCTGCGCACAATGCCCGCGTGCCGACGATGCGATTGGCGTGGTAACCGTCCACGGGCTTGCCGGTGAAGTTGTCCCACGTGGCGTACTTGGCATCCCAGCGTATTCCGGGTACGAACTCGTCGACAAAGACGAAGTCGTCGTTCATTCTCTTTTTCCGTGCAGCGTCAGCGATATGAGCCGATCGATCACTTCAGCGAGGGGTAAGCCTGCCGCTGCCATCATTCTCGGGTAGCGGCTGTATGAGGTCATGCCGGGTAACGTGTTGACCTCATTGAGAACTACTGTTCCATCTTCGGTTAAGAACATGTCGACCCGCGCCAGTCCCTTGCATCCCAAAGCGCGGTAGATGACTTTCGCCGCCTCCTGCACGCGCTCGCGAGACTCTGCTGACATGTCGGCGGGAACTATGAATGCTGCATTTGCAGAGCCGCTCTCGGGATCGCTCTCCTGATGGATTCTGAAGAAGCCATGAGATAACGAGATTCGGTCTACCTCGCCTGCGACCAATCCGAGTCGCTCTCCTAGAATCGCGCAGCCCACCTCGCTGCCGACGACGGCCTCTTCAATCAACACCTTCGAGTCGAACTGCCGTGCGGTTTCAACCGCGCTCGGCAGTTCCTCTTTTCTCGATACCTTGCTGACGCCGAAGGATGAGCCAGAACGCGCCGGCTTGACGAAGATGGGATAGGGAAGGCTGCTGGGATCGATCTTCGCGTGCGCTGTCAGCACCCAGTGTTTCGGTACGGCGATTCCCGCGCTTCTGGCGACGATGTAGGCCAAGGATTTGTCCATGCACAACGCGGAGCTTTGGATGTCACAACCTACGTATGGGATGCCGGAGAGCTCAAGCAGACCCTGTATCGCACCGTCCTCGCCGAGCCTGCCGTGCAGCACGGGAAGCACAACATCCAAACGGACCATGTCGTACCGTTCACGCTCGAGGACCAGCAATCCGTGAACGCTTCTATCCGGTGACAACACGGCTGGACGGCTACCGCCGTTCTCCCAATCCGCGCCAGGGGCGGCACACAGTTTCCACGCACCAGTCGTCGTGATCCCGATCCAGAATGGCTCGTACTTCTCAAGGTCGAGGCATTTCGCGACCTCTTGCGCTGACTTGACGGAGACAGGATGTTCCTCGGAGCAGCCGCCGAATATGACGCCGACCTTCAGCCGATCCACGCTGCGTTCTCCTCTTCAAACGTGAGGCAATTGACGATCGAGTTTTCGACGGTGTCGATCAACGCGTGATCTGTGTAGTAGGCCGTGTGCGGACTAATGACGACGTTCGGCAACTGTTGGAGGCGCGACAGCGGCTCGTTGTCGATTGGTTTGTTTCTCCAGTCGGCGTAGAAGATTCCGTCTTCTCCTTCAAGGACATCCAACGCCGCACCAGCCAGCTTGCCGCTTTCCAACGCCGAAAGAAGAACCTCGGTGTGCACGAGTGAGCCGCGTCCCGTATTGACAACGAACGCGCCGCGCTTCATCTGCTCGATACGTCGACGATTGAGGAGATGGTGAGTGTCCGCCATGAGCGGAGTGTGGAGTGTGACGATGTCGCTCTGCCGCAACAATTCGTCGAGCGGGACGTAGCGGGCGGGGGTCGTGGGACGAGTGTCATAGGCCAATATCAGGCAGCCGAATCCCCGCAGCCGGTCCATGACCGCTGCCCCAATGCGTCCGGTTCCGATCACCCCCACGGTCAGATCGCGTAGTTCCTTCCCGCGCACGTCATGGAGCCGGTAGTCATGAGTGTCTGTACGGCGGATGACGGATTTCGCGTTTCGCACCGCCATCAGCATCAGCATCAGCGTGTAGTCAGCCACGCTGTCGGGCGAGTAGGCGACGTTGCCAACGGAGATGCCGACGCTCTCCGCGTAGTCCACATCGATGTGGTCATATCCAATGCTCCGTGTGGAGACATACGCGACGCCGGCAAGGCTTAGCGCCAGCAGGGTGGAGTTCGTGACGCGAGTCTTGTGGCCGACGCTGATGCATCGGTTGCCGCGCACCAACTCGACATTGCTCTCGGAGAGCGCTGCCTCCGTGATGGTTGGCATAACGCCAAAACGGGGCGCGATCTCGCGGAACACGGCGGCCTCATCTGGCCCGCATCCGTATACCGTGATTCCCCGCGCCGGCGCGCTGTAGGTCATGCCTCCAGTGAAGGCACCATGATGTTGCCAGCACGTATGAGGTTTTCGATACGCCGTCGATATGTCGCCCGCCGTAGCGTGCGAGCGCATGTCGCTGCGGTTCGCCGGCGCTCGTGCTAGCCGGGCATGATTCCGCTCAGCATCGATGAAATCGCCGCGATTGTCGGTGGGACTGTCGAGGGCGACGGCACCATAGCAGTGACCGCCCCGGCCGTCCTCGACAGTCGGCAGGCCGAACCGGGTGGCCTCTTCGTCGCTTTCGCCGGCGAACACGCGGACGGCCACAACTACGCCAGCCAGGCCGGCAAGGTCGGCGCGGTGGCCGTACTGGGCACTCGGCCCACGCCGCTGCCCAGCGTGATCGTCGAGGACGCCCAGCCTGCGCTGCAGGCGCTCGCCGCGCACGTTGTAGGTCGGCTGCGCCACGAGCTGACCGTCGTTGGTGTGACCGGCTCGCAGGGCAAGACCAGCACCAAAGATTTGCTGGCAGCGGTGCTTTCGAGGACCGCGTCCACGACCGCCACCATCGGCTCGCTTAATAACGAGCTCGGCGTACCGCTCACCATGCTGCGAGCCGCCGCGGCGACCAGGTTCCTCGTCCTGGAGATGGGAGCCCGCCACATCGGCGACATCGCCGAGCTCACCGGCCTAGTGGCGCCCGACATCGCCGTCGTCCTTAACGCCGGGCAGGCGCACCTCGGCAAGTTCGGGTCGCGCGAGGCCATCGCCCAGGCCAAAGGCGAACTCGTCCAGGGGTTGGCGCAGGGTGGCACCGCGATTCTCAACGCCGACGACCCCAGGGTGATGGCGATGCGGTCCCTCACCGACGGCCCGGTGCTGACCTTCGGCTACGCGGAGCACGCCAACGTGCGCGTGTTCAACCTGGCGACGGACCGGCGCGGGCGTCCGTCCTTCGCGCTGCAGACCGGCGACGCCTCGGCGTCCGTCACGCTTCAGCTCGTCGGCGCCCACCAGGCGCTTAACGCGTCGGCTGCCGCGGCGGCGGGGCTGGCGGCCGGCGTGCCCCTCGACGTGGCCGCTGCGGCGCTGTCCACCGCCTCGCTGTCGAAGTGGCGCATGGAGCTACGCGACCTCGCCGACGGTGCGACGCTGCTCAACGACTCCTACAACGCCAACCCCGACTCGACCCGCGCTGCCCTGGACGCTCTAGCAGCGATCGAGGGCGGACGGCGGATCGCCGTCCTCGGCGAGATGCTTGAACTCGGCGACGAAAGCGACGCCGAACACCGCGCCGTCGGCGAGTACGCCGCATCCCGCGCCGACATCGTGATAGCGGTTAGTGAGGGCGCCCAGCCGATCGCCGACGGCGCAGGCGAGCGGGCGGTGGTGCTGGCCGACAACAACGCGGCCGTTGACTGGCTGCGCAGCCACCTCGTCGCCGGCGACGTGGTGCTCGTTAAAGCCTCACGCGGGGCGCACCTCGACGAGGTCGCCGCCGCACTCACGTAGTTCAGCGGGACCTGGGCATGGTCTTGGTATTTCGATGGAACGAGTTTCCAAGGGCTGACACAGTCTGCAGATGGTTCACAACGTTGCTCTGGTTCTCGGTGGTGGTGGGGCCGCCGGAAATGCGTGGGAGATCGGTGTCATCGCCGGCCTGGCCGAAGGTGGTGTCGATCTGACAGAGGCCGCCGACTTGGTGGTGGGCACGTCGGCCGGTGCCACTGCGGCAGCGCAGGTGCGCAGCGGCATACCGGCGGCCGATCTGTTCGCCTCGGTGCTGTCCCCGCCGGTTCAACCGGTCGGACAGAACCCGGAGCGGCCGCCGTCCCTGCCGATGGCCAGGGTGTTCGAGCGGATGAGGGCAATCGGCGCCGCGGCTACCTCGGCAGCCGATCTACAACGTGCGATGGGCGCGTTCGGGTTGGAGAGCGACTCCACAATCGGATCCGGAGCAGCACAGCGCCGTGCAACGGTCGCCGCCAGGCTGCCTAGCCCGCAGTGGCCGGACAGGCCGATGATCGTGGTGGCCCTCGACGCGCACACCGGCGAGTTAGCTGCGTTCGACCGCGATTCCGGCATCGAACTCGTCGACGCGGTCACCGCGAGCACTGCGCTGCCCGGCCTGGTCCCCACCGTCAGCATCAACGGCTCTCACTACATCGACGGTGGCGTGCGCTCGAGCGAAAATGCCGACCTTGCCTCGGGCTATGCGAACGTCGTAGTGCTCTCGCCGTTGGGCGGACGAAACCGGACGCCGGAACAGGGCGCGGACCCGGCCGGTCAGTTCGAGGGCCTGCGCAGATTCCCGGGTGCGGATCTGGAAAGCCAGGTCGAGACCCTGCGCATGCAAGGCAGCCACGTCGAGGTGATCACGCCGGACGCCGATTCCCGAGCCGCAATGGGCACGAACCAGATGGATCCCACGACCCGCATCCCCTCCGCCCGTGCCGGTTTCGCCCAAGGCAAGCAAGAAGCGACCCGCGTGACGTTCGTCTGACGATTGCGAGATGGCTACCGGATGACGCGGTAGTCGGCGAGCAGATAGCCAGTCGGTGAGGTCGCGCAACGGACCGACTCGGGGCGCCTCGGCGACACCGTCGAGGGACAACAACTCATACGCGACGATCTTTCGCACGCTGAACACCTCCGGTTGCCTGACGCGCCACCCTTCGATCGGGCGACGTCACGGCCAGAGAAGTTGCTTCGTCCAGCCGTCGCCGCCGCTCTCGTACCGGACCCTGGTGTGCTTGGGGTCCTTGTCGCCTTGCCAGAACTCCACGTGCTCGGCCCGCAGGGTGTACAAGATCCACTCGCTGACCACCAGCCCAGGCTCACGTGCCAATCGCTCCAGGGACCGCTTCGCTGCAATATCGACGGAGCCCAGATCGTCGAGTGGCGTGCTCTGCAGACCGCTCATGGCCGACGCGCGTGAGCCCTCCGATCGGGCCAGGAAGTCCGCGGCACTGCGCTCCACAGATTCCGCGCGCACCGTGCCCCGAACCCTGACCTGCCGGGCCGATCGTCGACAGCGTCATCGCGTGTGGTTCGCGGACGCCCGCGGCGACCGCGGCAACGAGCCAGCCCTCGAAACAGGTGACCGGATCTGCAGGCGTCGCGGCCGGCTCGAAGCCAGGTAGCTCATCGGCAAAAACAGGGAGGTCGCGAAGGTACTGCCGGGTGTCATTCACTGGATCTCCCGTGAAACCGGTGGTGAGGATTGCAGATACAGGACGAGTGTCCCAGTTCCACCTCGACAGGACACCCGCTTTTGGGTGAACATGCGGATCTTCACCGAACCTTCACAGATGGCCCCGGCTATCTCCACAATGCGCCTCTACAGTTTCGGCATGAGCAAGCGCCGGGTCCTCGTGGTGGACGACGATCCCACCATCGCCGATTCGGTGGCCGCCCGATTGCGCGCCGAGGGCCTCGACGTCCGCATTGCCAATGACGGGCCCAGCGCCGTCGAGGCATGCCGAAGCGGGCAGCCCGATCTGGTCGTGCTCGATGTCATGTTGCCCGGCTTCGACGGGCTGGAAGTCTGCCGACGCATCCAGGCAGAACGACCGGTTCCGGTTCTGATGCTCACGGCGCGCGCCGACGAGACCGACTTACTGGTCGGCCTCGGCGTAGGAGCGGACGACTATCTGAGCAAGCCCTTCAGCATGCGCGAACTCGTCGCTCGGGTCCATGCCTTGTTGCGACGCAGTGACCGCGCCGCGGATGCAGCCCGCAGCACTATCCCTTCGGTTTGGGTTGGCGACGTGGAGATCGATTTCTCTGAACGCCGAGTGCGCCGAGATGACGCCGACGTACATCTGACGCGTACGGAGTTCGACCTCCTCGCCTATCTCGCCGCTCGCCCTAGAGCAGCTGTCAGCCGTGAGTCGCTGCTAGCCGCGCTGTGGGGCTGGGGCGATTCCGGAGGTAGCCGAACCGTCGACAGTCACGTGAAGGCCTTGCGTCGCAAGCTCGGCGAAGACCTCATCCGAACTGTTCACGGCGTGGGCTACGCACTTGAGACACCGCGATGAGCACGCTGGGTGCGGCGGTAGCTCGTTTCCTCGAACGTCTACCACGCCCGCTGGATCCGGTTCGGTCGTTCAAAGTCAAAATCGGACTGCTCGTCAGCGCGCCAGTCATCGCGGCCGGATTCACGTTTTGGATCGAGGCGCACGGGTGGCTTGCGCATTGGCAGTTGCGGTGGTCACTGCTCGGCGCGTTGGTCGTCTCGCTCTGTATCACCCAGTTCTTGGCGCACGGCATGACATCGCCACTGAGAGAAATGACTGCCGCCGCAAGGGCGATGGCACACGGCGACTACACGGCACGGGTGCGAGCAACGTCGCGCGACGAGGTAGGCGAACTCGCGACCGCGTTTAACCAGATGTCGACGGACCTCGCCGCGGCAGATCAGTATCGGCGCGAGCTGATCGCGAACGTGTCTCATGAGTTGCGGACGCCGATAACCGCGCTTCAAGCCGTACTCGAGAATGTCGTCGACGGTGTCGGATCCGCGGATCCAGCCACAATGCAGAGCGCGTTGAACCAGACCCAGCGGCTCGGGCAACTCGTGAGCGAACTCCTCGATCTCTCCCGTGTTGACGGCGGGATGGTTCCTCTGCGGCGCAGCGAGATCCACGTCCGCACATTCTTGACCGAGGCCGTAGACCAGGCGAGCGTCGGCCAACGGACAAACACCATCACCGTTGACGTCGAACCTCCTGACATGACTGCGACGGCAGACCCAGCGCGGCTACACCAGGTCGTTGCGAACCTCCTCGACAACGCCTCAAGACACAGCCCGTCGGGTGGTCGGATCGTGGTCTCAGCCAGATCCATCAACGCCGCGGGTGGCCTCGTGCTCGAGGTGCGCGACAACGGACCTGGCATCGCAGCCGACGAGCGGTCGAACGTTTTCGAGCGATTCACTCGCGGCGGTTCGCGCGACGGCGGAACTGGCCTCGGCCTCGCGATCGCCCGCTGGGCGGTTGAACTGCACGGCGGCACCATCGCCGTCGTCGGTGACGAGCCTGGCTGCCGGATTCGGGTAACACTGCCGCCCGGCTGAGCTGATTCCCCCAATACCCACGGAGCCGCCGCGGCGCCGCGATGACGACTGCCTGCATGGAGGACTTCGTGAGTCATCAACAACCGCCGCCCCCGCCATGGCAACCGCCACCTGGGTTCGTCCCGCAAATCACGTGGCAGCCCCGTTCAAAGCCGCCGCGACCCGCGCGACAACCGCCGTCATGGCCGGCGGCTGTGTGGCCGCTACGGAGGCGGTCGGCGGCTTCACCCCGCGTCATGCTTGCCGCGGCAGCCGCAGGAATCATCGGCGCCATCACACTTCGGGTTGGTGTGATCGGCGTCGGGTACCCGATCACCGGCGCCGGGTTACTGGTTGCCGGCGTGGGCTTCTCAGGCGCGCGACCCAGCCGAGCCCAACTGGTCACGGCCGCCGGCTCGGGTGCGCTTCTCAGCGTCGCGGCCATCCGCTCCGCCACATGGCTCGTCACGCTATGTGTAGTCCTCGGCCTGATTGTCGGATCGCTCGCGCTAGTGCGTGTACGTACCTGGGCCGGACTCGCGATCGGGTCAATGGTCATGTTCTTCGTTCCGCTGCGAGCGGCCCGCTGGACGTTGCGAGGGCTTGCGCGGTTGCGCGTCGGCGGTGGATCTCCCGCACGCGCGGCTCTTGTCCTAGGCGTGACCTCAGCACTTGTTCTCACCTTCGGTGCGCTCTTCGCTAGCGCGGACCCGGCATACGCCAACGTGTTGAACGCAGTGGTCCCCTATCGCAACGCAGGGGCGGTGTTTGGCCGGGTTGTTGCATTCGCCTGCGTCGCTGCCACCACGTTGGCCGCGACCTACACTGCTCGCCGTCCACCTTTGCTCGACGCGCTCGCACCAGCACCGGCCAAGCCGCTACGCCGCTGGGAGTGGGCAGCGCCGTTGTTGATTCTTGACACGCTTTTCGCGAGCTTCGTCGCGGTGCAATTGACGGTCCTCTTCGGGGGACGCCGACATGTGCTGTCAACGACAGGGTTGACCTACGCCCAATACGCAAGGCAAGGGTTCTGGCAGCTTCTAGCAGTGACGGCACTCACCCTCGGACTTGTCGCAGTCGCGATTCGCAAAGCTGCGCGTGCAATTAAAGCTGACAGAACCATCGTGCGCGCATTGCTGGGAACACTGTGCGTCCTCGCGTTGGTCATCGTCGCCTCAGCAGTCCACCGCATGTCGACCTACGAGCAGGCATATGGCTTCACGCGGCTGCGGGTGTTCGTGACCGGAACGGAGTTCTGGCTGGGCGCAGTGCTCATGCTTGTGCTCATCGCGGGGATCCGGATGTCGGGATCGTGGTTGCCGCAGGCTGTGCTGGCGAGCGTCGTCGTCGCGATGCTCATGCTTACTGCCGTCAACCCTGATGCGTACATCGCACGACACAATGTCGATCGCTACAGCCGGACGGGTCAAATAGATACTGCCTACCTCGCCACGCTGTCCGCCGATGCCTTCCCGGCACTCGATCGGCTGCCCGCCGCCCTGCGCGCATGCGCTTTGCAAGACCTGGCACCTGCCCTGCGAGCCACGCCTGCTGACCCCTGGTACGACTTCAACTTGGATCGCTCAGTAGCACGCAGCGCATTAGCGAAACATCCGGTGCCAGCATGCCCGGCGCCATCTACTGGCGACGATTAGCGAGTCAGCTGCGGATGCGGTAGCGGAGATACACGGCACCGCTGGCGAACCGGCGTTCGTCGAGCAACTCCAGCTCGACGCGCATGTCGGTGGGCAGCGATGGCTTACCTCCGCCGACGATGACGGGAACGACGAACAAGTGGCACTCATCGACCAGCCCCGCCCTGAACGCGTGCGCCCCGAGTTCTGCACCTCCCACGATCAGGTCGCTGGTGGCTGAGGCTTTCATGGCACGGACGGCGTCGGGGTCGAACTCGCGCTCGACCTTGGTCTTGGCGGTCGGTACAACGTCGAGGGTCGTGGAGTACACAACCTTCTCGGCCGCCTGCCAGACGTTCGCGAAGTCGCCCATGAGTTCGGATTGGGTGGCTAGGGCGGGCACGGTTTCCCAGACGGCCATCGTCTCGTACAAGCGCCGCCCGTAGAGATAGGTGCCGACCGGGCGCACGACGTCGGTGATAAACGCGAAGTATTCGTCGCTTGGTGGCGTCCAATCGAAGTTGCCGTCAGCATCCTCGATGTAGCCGTCAAGGGACACATTCGACACGTAGATCAGCCTGGCCATGCGGCTTCTCCTAGGGCAGTGGGCGCAGTCGAAGCGCGTGGGTGTCCAGGTCGATGACCTCGTCCGCTCGTGCAGGGAGTGAGCGCCAGTCATCGGTAGCGGCTCGGAAGTAACGGCCCGAAAGGGCGTCGAGCATGCCTGCATCGAGATCCATGATCAGGTCGACAGGAGTCTCGATCGGCGTCCAGGTGTCTTCGTCGTCCCAGATATCGGTGAAGACTTCCTCGGTCATGTCCGTCTTGATCATGCCCGGCGACAACGAGAACACCCGGATTCCAGCGCTGAAGCACTCCCCCGCGACAGCTTCGGTGAAGCGGTTCACGGCGGCCTTGCTGGCCATGTAGGCCGACGTCAATTGGCCGTCGTTGTCGAGCCCTACGGGATACGTCGCCGCACCAGATGACACGTTGACGATCCGGCCGCTACCGTGCGCCATCATCGCCGGCAGCACCGCGCGCGTGCACAGATAGGTGCCGCGAACATTGATCTCGAATACCCGCCACCAATCTTGCTCAGGCAGTTCCCACGTGAGCCCGCTGCCGCCGGAAATCGCCGCGTTATTCACCAGCAGATCGGGAACGCCGAGCTCGGCAAGAATGCGTGCGAAGACGTCTTCAACAGCAGCCGGGTCGCTAACGTCCAGCGTGAACGGAATGGCACCGGTCGCCGCAGCCACGGCGTCCAGATCAGTAGCGGACCGCGCGATCGCCGCCACGGTCTGGCCCGCCGCAGTAAGCCGCTCCGTCAGCGCGCGTCCGATACCGCGACTCGCACCTGTGACTACTGCCAATCGGGCTGCCATCGGGCCAGCGTAGGGGTTGCTATGCAAGCGCTGCGAAAGCGACCACTACGGCGATTACTGCCGCAGCCACAGCGGCGGGCGCCAGAGTCTCCTTGGCCTTGATGGCGCGAATCGACAGCATGACAGGGACGATCCCGATGAGTACGAAGTGCGTGGTCATAGCCAGCAAGACGTAGAGGACGACGACGCCGATTGCGGTAAGGGAGTGCCTGTTTCGCGTGGCGAAGCTCACGTTGGCCGACGCGTACGTGCTGCCGCCGTAGCTTGTGGTGCCGTAGTTCGGGGTGATCGTCGCGCCGCCACCCGGCCAGGCCGGAGCGGCCGCAAAAGCCTGGGTAGGCATCACAGTCGCGGCGGTTCCGAAGCCTTGGGGAGCGCTCGGGGCAGCCTGATGGGTGTGGGTCGTCCAGGCACTGCCGTCCCACCACCGAAGCGCGCCGCCGGGATTGTTCGGGTCTGGATGCCAGCCGGCAGGCGCGGTATTCGTGTTCGTAGTCATGGACAGATGATCGGTGAGGCGCAACGGCGACCTGACGGGAACCGCGGGCAACCACCCGTACGGGCGAATGCCGCTAACCGATGATTTCTGGCCCACTCCATAGTCTGAACGTCCATGAGCCTCATTACCTGTCACGTGTCGATCTCCCTCGACGGCTTCATCGCCGGACCCGACCAGAGCCTCGAAAACCCGATCGGGGTCGGTGGCCTCAAGCTCCATCAGTGGCACTTCGGGGACGGCCCGACCCACGAGGGCGACGTCGCCGCACGCAATGACCTGATGCGGACGCTTGGGGCCGTCATCATGGGCCGCAACATGTACGGCCCGATCCGCGGCGAGTGGGACGCCGATTGGCGGGGGTGGTGGGGAGACAACCCGCCGTACCACTCACCGGTGTTCGTCCTCACCCACTACCCGCACGAGCCGATCGCGATGGACGGCGGCACCACGTTCTACTTCGTCACGG
>Ga0075522_10001800_pt1 | contig 16201 bp, 13 predicted proteins | sample NGEPerA_FD_74796 | JGI IMG/M metagenome (GOLD analysis project Ga0075522, IMG submission 74796) | Arctic peat soil microbial communities from the Barrow Environmental Observatory site, Barrow, Alaska, USA - NGEE PermafrostL2-A | ecosystem: Environmental > Terrestrial > Soil > Wetlands > Peat ... | reverse complement strand
TCGCGTAGATCGCTCAGCATCGGGCGCTTGTCGTCGCCGCGGCGCTCGCTGGCACGCGACAGTTGCGAGAGCGCCATCACCGGAACCTGCAGTTCCTTGGCCAGCGCCTTCAGGCCGCGCGAAATGGCAGAGACTTCCTGCGTGCGATTCTCGTAGCCGCCTTTTTTTCCACCCGAGGGCACTGAGGCCGACATCAGTTGCAGGTAGTCGACAACCACCAGATCGAGTCCGCCCGCGTTCTGCTTCAACCTGCGCGCCTTGGCGCGCATCTCCGCCAGCGAAATGCCCGCGGAGTCGTCAATGAAGATGCGCGAATCAACAAGGTCGCTCAGCGCCTTCTGCAGCTTCACCTGCTCCTGTGCGCCTACAAAGCCCTTTTGCAGCATCTGCTGATCCACCCAAGCGTGCGAGGCAAGCATGCGGCGCAGCAGCGATTCCTTGCTCATTTCAAGGCTGAAGATGCCCACAATAGCGCCGTGATTGATGGCCGCATTCTGCGCAATGTTGATGGCCAGCGCCGTCTTGCCCATCGAAGGGCGCGCAGCTATGATGATGAGCTCGCCCTTCTGCAAGCCGCTCGTCATGCGGTCCAGTTCCGTATAGTCGGTGGCCAGGCCGGTAACCTCACGGCTGTGCTTGAACAGGTTGTCGATTGTGCCAAACGAGTTGGCAACAATCTTCTCAACACTATCGAGGCCCTTTGAAAGGCCCTTTTCGCTCACCTCGAGCAACTGCGACTCGGTTACGTCGAGCACGCTGATCGCTTCTTCGCTCTGGTCCGCGGCGCGCGCAATCGCCGACGAGCAGATCATCATCAAGCGGCGCAGCAGGCTCTTGTCCTTGACGATGCGGATGTACTCTTCGATGACCGGCCGACGCGGCAAACCCTCAGTGAGCGACGCCAGGTACGCCACCCCGCCCACCGCCTCAACCTCCTTGTACCGCGCCAGCTCATTAGCCAGCGTCACGATGTCCACGGCCCGTTGTGACTCCATCAACTCGCTCATACGCAGGTAGATACGGCGATGCGAGTCGAGCGAGAAATCGTCGGCGTCAATCTTCTCGGCGGCTTCAGAGTGGGCGGCGTTGTCCAGCAGAATCGCGCCCAGAATTGTCTTCTCGGCGTCAACGTTTGCGGGCAATCCGGCATCAAGTGTTAGATCGGGGACCGTGGCCATATCAGAAGTCTAGGCCAAACCGGATTCGCGCGGGGGTGTGAAGATTGAGGCCGGTTTTCGGAAAACTGGCAGAACCGGCGGCCAACATATACAACAGAAGAGGTACACAGCATTTGTTTAACACTTGCAAATATAGAAAGACGCACTTTTGTCCAATATCCCCATGCGCAAGGTAGCTCTCATCTATAATCCGGCCTCCGGCCAGCACTCGGCGCGGCGCAAGACAGCTATCCAAGGTGCCCTTGCGGTATTGCACCAGGCCGGAGTAACCGCCGAAGCATTTATCACCCACGGTGCTGGCAGCGCCACCGGCCAGACAGCGCAATTGATTGAAGCGGGCTTCGACACCATTATTGCGTGTGGCGGAGACGGCACTGTACATGAAGTGTTGCAAAGTATCGTCGGCACGGATGTAAAGCTGGGCGTAGTTCCGCTGGGAACTGCCAATGCGCTGGCAGCCGATCTGGGCTTGATCGCTTCGCCGGCAAAGGCCATGAAGATATTGCTCAAAGCCAACCCCACACGTGTTTCCGTGGGTCGCATTCAATTTTGCGACACAAACGGGCAAACACGCTCGCGCTACTTTACCGTGGCTGCTGGTGTGGGTGCGGATGCCTTGCTGATGTCGCGGCTCGACGTGCGGCTGAAGCGGCGGCTCGGCTACCTCCTGTATATGATCGAAGCGGCGCGGATCATGTTCACACACAGCTTTCCGCTGTTTGAAGCCGTGGTTCCCGGCAACGGAAATGGCGATGCGCGCGTGCTCGATGTTTCACAGTTGCTCGCGGTGCGGGTCCGCTCCTTTGGAGGCGCGCTCCAGAACCTCGCGCCGGGAGCCAGCCTTCGCAATGGAACTTTGAGTCTGCTGGCGTTCAAGACCCAAAGTCGCTTCCGCTATCTGCTGTTCATGCTGGCGGTGCTTACGCGGCAGCATACGTTTCGCCGCGAAGTGGAACTTGTGGAGACACCGTCGATTGAATGCCGCGCGCGCCACGGAAGCAAAGAAGAGCTCTTTGTGGAGGCTGACGGAGAAGTGCTGGGAATGCTGCCGATCAAGCTTGAGGTGGTGCCCCACGCGCTCACGCTTCTGGTCCCAGAGGGCGCGCAGCCCTAAGTCAGGAACTGAAGGCCGGCCGAGCTAACCCAATTGAAATTGTTCGGCTGGATAAGCCGGAGACTACCGGAAATCTGCAGCGCCGTGTTTTGCCGGCGTGTTGTGCAGGTCTTCCGCATCGTCGGCCGCCGTGGAACGGGCAACATTTCCAAGCGTAGTGGATGTACTCTGAATCGAGGCCGGCGGAGTTTTTGCGTCCATTTCAGACAGCCATTGCTTGGCGCCGGTGTTCAGATGCAGAGCAGCTCTCTGCAGCCACTCACGCGCCTTCTCTCTATCGGCCGAGACCCCCAGGCCATTCAAATACATCACGCCCAGATTGCTTTCCGCAGCATCTGAGCCATGCGCCGCAGCCTTGCTGAACAACACGAATGCTCTTGCGTAGTCCCTTGTCGTTCCCAGGCCGTTGAAGTACAAGACGCCAAGATCCACCTGTGCGGCAGCGAACTCTTGCTGCGCAGCCTTCGTGTACCAGTCCAGCGCCTGGCCGTAATCGCGCGGAACGCCTAGCGCCTGCGAATACATCTGGCCCAGTGACCACTCTGCTTTCACGTTGCCCTGGTTGCCGGCTTTGGTCAGCCACTCCAGGGCCTTGGTGTAATCCATTGCCACGCCGGTGCCGCTCAGGTACATGGCGCCCAGATTGTTCTGCGCGGCCTCGTATCCCTGCTCGGCCGCGCGCGAGAACCACGAAAAAGCCTTCGGATAATCCTGCGCCGTCCCCTCTCCGCGGTAATAAAGGAGACCGAGATTGTTTTCCGCGACCACACTGCCTTTTTGAGCGGCTTTGCCGTACCAGATGAGTGCATGTGCGGCGTCCGGAGCCGTTCCTGCGCCGTTCATGTAGATGTAGCCGAGCATGTTCTGGGCTTCGACATCACCCTGCTCAGCGGCCTTGTTGGCCCAATCGAGCGCCAGGGCCGCGTTTCTTTCCGTGCCTTTTCCTGAGGCGTACATATAGCCGAGGACGGTCTCGCTTCTCGGACTGCCCTTCAAGGCGGCCTTCTCGTAAGCGGCAAAGGCCTCAGAATACTTTCCCTGCTGAAAGAGAATGCTGGCCTGATTCTCAAACGAAGCGATTGACGACTTTGCCCAGGCTGAACTGCTCGCTGTGACAATACCTAAAAATGCGCTGACGAGTACTCGACAGGTGAGGAGACGCATCGCGGGGACCTCCGCTCGCAGGGGAATGAAGCTGGTTGATCGAAGCTCCGGGCAGCGTGGGGAAGCCGGAGCAGTAAGCAAGTATTAGGGCAGGGAATTTCCAAAGTCAAGCGGAATTCCATTGAATTACAAAGGGATTACCACAGGCAACTATTTACCGATTGGCAACGTAAGGGACCAACGGCAGGTCATCCGGGATGGAAGATAGTACCCGGATGACGGAAGCACAAAGAGCGCTGTCGAATGGATTTCGACCCACTACTTTTTGAGCGGTTTGCGCGCAAAATAATAGAGCGAAAACGCCAGCGCGGCAAAGGCGACCACCGATACGATGTCGTTGTACACGAATGTGTGCGGCAAGCCGATTGGGTTCTCTTTATCCCAAGTAGTTTCGTAGAACTTGAATGCCACACCCAGCAGTCCCATAATGCCGCCCGCCGCAATCAGTCCCGAAGCGAAGAGAGAGCCCGGCGAGACATCGCCCTCGTCGGTGCCGCCGGCCTTCTGAACAGCCGCATCCACGAGCCAGCGAACTACCCCGCCAGTAAAAATGGCGAGCGTAGTACCGATGGAGAGATATGCTCCCACGGCGAATGTGAGCGAACGAACGCCCAGTAACTCCACGCCGATCACCAGGAAGACGCCGAGCATGACCAGTCCCCAGGGCAGCTTGCGGCTCAAGATGCCATTGATCACGGTGGCCATCAAGCGCGCCTGTGGTGCCGCAGCCTTTTCGCTGCCGATTCCGGGTATCCACTGGACTTCAATGCGGCCGCTGGCAGGCGAGTAAAGGTACTTGCCATCAGCCAGCTCAGGCGAACCCAGCGCGTTGAGAACAACGTATTCGCTCTTGTGATGAAGCATCGAAGTGCCGTTGGCACCCTTCACGCTGAACTGATCAAGCAGGCCGTGAGGATTTTCCTGCACGGCCACGCCCGGATGCGATGCGCTAATGTTCCACGGCCGCGGCGCTTCGCGAAATTCTTGCAGACCCTGGTTCATCAGGTTCAGCGTGACGCCGATAGCGATCGTGGACACGGTGATGCCGATGAGGAATGCGAATCGCTGCTTGATCGGCGTAGCGCCCAGAAGATAGCCGGTCTTCAAATCCTGCGAGGTGTCGCCCGCCTCAGCTGAAGCAATGCAGACCACGCCGCCAATGGTGATGGCGAGCGCGCCGAAAGCAGGCGCCGTCCAGCCGTTGACCAGGAAAATGGCTGAAGTTGCCATAAGTGTAGCGATGGTCATGCCGGAAATTGGATTGGCGGAACTGCCGATCAGCCCGACGATGCGCGAGCTGACGGTAACAAAGAGAAACCCGAAAATAACAATGAGCAGCGCCGCGCCAAGATTTGCCAGAACTCCAACCTGCGCTCCGGGCACTGGCTTGAACTGCAGGAACAGAAACATCAGAATAATCAGCGCGATGGAGCCGATAACCGCCACGCTCATTGAAAGATCGTGTTCAGTTCGAAGCGGGGCGGCGGAGTCAGCCTCACTGTTTTTGCGCATGTTCTTGAACCCGGATCGCAATGCGCCGATGATGGTCGGCAGCGTTTTGAAAAGCGTAATCAGTCCTGCTGCAGCCACTGCGCCCGCGCCCATAGGACGGATGTAAGTGGCCCAGAGTTCACTCGGGCCCATCTGCGCTATTGGAACCGTGCCGGGATAAATGGGCGAAGGCAAATCCTTGCCGAAGAAATACAGCATTGGCATCAGCACCAGCCAGGAGAAGACGCCTCCGGCAAACATGATGCCTGCCGTTTTCGCTCCGATGATGTAGCCAACGCCGAGATATTCGCTGGTTGCATCGGCCTTGATTGACGCGCCCTTGAGCACATGCGTAGAGCCTAAGTCAGGACGATACTCAGGAGTGCCCGGCCATGCGCCCAGCAGATTTTCATTCTGAAATGCTGCATACAGCGCACCCAGCCCGAGCCCCATCAACACACGGCTTGCGGTGGAACCTCCACTGGCGCCCGCTTTAATTACGTCGGCGCACGCGGTTCCTTCAGGAAACTGCAGAACTCCATGCTCTTCGACGATAAGCGGACGGCGAAGCGGCACCATGAACAGAACGCCCAGGTACCCGCCGATCAATGCCAGCATGAAGATGCGGAAATATTCCAGATCGAAGCCGAGGAAGATGAGCGCGGGTAGCGTAAAAATTACGCCGGCAGCAATGGACTGACCCGCATTGCCGCAAGTTTGAACAATGATGGTCTCAAGCACCGACGGGCGGCCCTTGTGGCGCAACAGGCTGATTGAAATCACCGCAATGGGAATGGAAGCGGCAACGGTAAGACCGGCCTTGAGGCCCACATATACGGTGACCGCGCCAAAAATGATGCCGAAAAGCGATCCCAGCAGCACGGCGCGGAAAGTAAACTCCGGACGGTCTTCACCCGGCGAAACAAAGGGTTGGAAATCAGGCACAGGCTGCCTCCATAAATGCGAGAGAAAAGATAATTCCCTGAACGGCGAGTTTAGCAGCGTTTAGGCCAATACGTCACAGGCGGACGTCACCGAATCCTGCTGCGGACGTGTGCTAATCGCCGTACCAAGGTAGCCCCCTTACTTTGGTGATGAACGATTGCTCGCCAAACCCCTTGGCTCAGGACTGTGGCGTGGGAAAATTTCAGGCAATGGGTTCAATGGAGTAACTTGTTGCCATGACCAATCCCACCTTGGCCACACAATCCGTGGAAAGCATGCAGTCTGTGGGCGCGCCCAAGCGCGGACATCGCCTGCTGTCGCTCGACATTCTGCGCGGCATTACGATTGCGTTCATGATCATGGTCAACAACAACGGCGGCCCTTCTGCATGGGCTCCCATGCATCATGCCGATTGGAACGGCATGACCGCCACCGACCTTGTATTTCCGACATTCCTTTTCGTGGTGGGCGTTTCGATCGTTTATTCCATTGAGTCACGCCTGGCCAGAGGAGCCAAACGCGCAGAGCTGGCGTGGCACACGCTGAAGCGCGCGGTCATTCTTTTTTTGTTTGGCCTGGTGGTCAATTCGTTTCCTTATTTCCATTTGCAGCACATGCGGTTCTATGGTGTTCTGCAGCGCATCGCCGTCTGCTACCTGTTGATTGGCCTGTTCTACCTTTTTGACAAGCGCGTCTGGACCAAGGCTCTGATGCTGGTTGTAGTGCTGATAGGCTACTGGGCGCTGCTGCGCTTTGTTCCTGTACCGGGTGCCGGCATACCCGGGCGCGATGTGCCGCTGCTCGATCGAAATCAGAACATTGTTGCGTGGACCGACCGCCAGCTGATGCCGGAGCACTTGTATGAAGATGCTCCAAATTTCGATGCGCGCGATCCGGAAGGATTGCTCAGCGATTTGCCAGCGTTGGGAACCACGCTGCTGGGCCTGCTCACCGGCATGTGGCTGCGTTCGCGTTTGCCGCATGACACTAAAGTGCTGGGCCTGGCCGCAGCAACTGCCGTTTGTCTGAACCTGGGCTATTACTGGGAAAGCTGGCTTCCGCTTAACAAGAAATTGTGGACAAGCTCTTACGTGTTGGCCGCGGGTGGGTGGTCGCTTGCCTTGTTCGGGATTTTGTTTTGGCTGGTGGAGATGCGCGGCTGGGGCCACGGCAACGCAAAAGGCGCGAGCGGCGCCATTACGCGTGTGCTCATGTGGCCTTGGATCGTGCTCGGGCTGAACGCGATTGCTGCCTACATGGTGAGTGAACTGTTATGGGGACTTCTGGATATGTTTGCGTTCCCATTCAGCGGCAGGCACTGGAGCGCCCTGGCTTGGGTTCGGGTGAACGTCTTCGGCCAGATTCCCAATCCCGGCTGGGCGTGTTTTGCCTACTCGTTCTGTTACATGGCGCTATGCTTTATTCCGGTCTGGATACTTTACCGGAAGAGGATTTTTCTAAAGGTCTGAGCAAAACGCACCCGCACAATCGGCTTCAGATATTTGACTTCGGCGTGATTGAGAGCCTGTCGAGCATCCAATCCACAGCGGCATCCTGATCGTCGATTTCAATGGTCAGTTGCGCGGTCCTCAGCGGGCACGATTCCGCGAAGGTCGCAGCGTGGGGGCCAAGACGAACGCGATCTTTCTCCGTGGTGATGAACGCCGCTGCGTTGATGCTGCGCCCCGCGTCCAGAATGCAGTCGAGATCGTGCTGAAGGTAGCGGTGATGATCGGCAAACGCGATGCGCGAAGCAAGATGCAGCCCGCGTTCTTCGAGCCCCGCGAAAAACTGATCGCTGCGGGCAATGCCGCAGAACGCAACCACGGGACCGGCCACGCTCGGCACTTCCATGCGCCGCTTGAGCCGCCATATTTGACCCTGCCAATTCAGGCTCTTCAGTAGCGCATCCGCATCAGGGCTGTCAGCGGGAGTTGCGACAATCGTCGCCCGGTGAATGGCGTTCAAGGTCTCGCGCAAATTTCCCGCGGGCAGCAGATGATCGTGAAGGTCCCGACCGTCGAGAATCAGGATGTTCAGATCGCGATGAAGCTGGCGATGTTGAAAGCCGTCATCGAGAAGATGAACGGCCTGCGCGCCTGAATCGTTTAGCGCAGACTCCGCCATCACACCCGCCTCGTGACGTTGCGCGGCAACGTACACCGGAATACCTGATTCGCGCGCGATGAGCAGCGGTTCGTCGCCGAAGTCTTCCGCCGCGCCATGCGGGTCGACGCGCAGCGCGGCCTTGCTGCTGCGGCCGTAGCCGCGCGAAAGCACATCAACGTGAAGGCCGCGACGGGTGAGCGCCAGCGCAAGAGCAATGGTGAGCGGAGTTTTGCCGGACCCACCCGCGGACAGGCTGCCAATGCTGATGACTGGTTGCCGCAGCCGGCGAACAGGTTCGAGTCCGCTGCGCAGGCGCCATTCGCGCAGTGCGAGTGCAGCGCGATAGAGCGGGGTCAGCGGCAAAAGAAAACGGTGCGCGGCCAATGATTGCGTCATGGCTCACGCTCCATCAATAACTCGCGAATCGCTTCAACACATCGCGCGGTAGCTCCAGCCTGTTGCTCGAACACCTTGCGCGCACGCATCCCCATAGCTTCAGCCGCTGGCCGATCTTTAAGCAAATTGATGAGAGTGGCAGCCAGATCGCCGGGCTGTGCGATTTTGAGCGCGTCGCCTGCGAGCAGGTCTTCAGTAATGGCCCGGAAATTTGCGTAGTGCGGTCCCATCATGATCGGCACGCCGAACTGCGCGGGTTCCAGTGGATTGTGGCCGCCTGCGGGTACTAGGCTGCCGCCCACAAACGCCACCGCCGCAAGTGAATACACTGAGGCAAGTTCGCCGATGGTGTCGAGCAAAATAATCTGGCCGGGCCGCACGGGTTCGAGCGCATCATCAGTCTGCGATTGCCAATCCGAACGCCTTTTCCACGAAACGCCGGATTGATCAAGCAACGCAGCCACCGCCGCGAAGCGCTCCGGATGCCGCGGAGCGAGAACGAGAGCGAGTTGCGGATCTGCGGCGAGCAGTTGCGGCCAGGCCTGCAGCAAAGCAGCTTCTTCACTCTCCAGCGTGCTACCCGCGACAACAATTCGCACACCGGCCGCGAGCTTTTTCAGCAGGCGCGTCGCGTCGGCTTCAACGGCGGCGCGGACGTCGAACTTGAGATTTCCGGCAATCGAGACGCGATCCGGCTGGCAGCCAAGGTCGCGCAGGCGCTCGGCATCAGTCTCACTTTGCGCAAGCACTCTTGAAAGCCGGCTCAGGATCGGCCGCCAAAGCGACTGCAGGCGGCGGTAGCGAGGCCATGAGCGATCGGAGACACGAGCATTGACCACAGCGACCGGAATCCTGCGGCGAAAGCAGCCGCTCAGAATGTTGGGCCAGAACTCTGTTTCTGCAAGGATCAGAATGCGGGGCTTAAGTGAATTCAGGCACGCGCGCACGGCCCAGGGAACGTCGAGCGGGCAGTAGAAGACGCGGTCGTCGCCCAAACGCTGGCGCGCCAGATCCTGCCCCGTCCGTGTGGTGGTAGAGATTAACAAGCGAAACTGCGGGAATACGCTGTCGAGTTCGCTCACCAGGCGGCTTGCCGCCAGAACTTCGCCCACAGAAACTGCATGGAGCCAGATAATCGGTCGGCTGGGCTCGCTTGCGACCAGCTTCTTGAGCCTCCCGCTGATTCCTATCCGCTCTCCTATGCCGGCGCGATATTTATGGGTCGTAGCCATCTTCCACAACCACCATGGCGCGCTGACCACGAGGGCAGCGAGCAGGGCCAGGTTGTAGAAGAACAAGACCATTCGTTACGGACAAGCCTTTCCGCAGTCCAATCTAGAATGATACAGTCGAGCACGATGAAGGTCCTTGGGGTAAATTCGCTATTCATTCTTATCTTGGCTGCACCGGTTTCGCTGGCGGCCAGCGACCACGAGGTTCCCCCCGTACAGCCTGCCACTTCCTTCGCTGCGGTTGAAGTACACGCCGACGAAAAAGTAGCCATCGCGGCCGAGCCTTATGACACCAGGGAAAAAGAGTCGATCTTTCGCATCGATTACCTGGCGCACGGCGTAATGCCGGTCCGGCTCATCGTAACCAACAACGGTGACAAGCCGATTTCACTGCGCGACGCGCGGATTCTGTTTCAGACCGCCGCCGGCGATCGCATTCAAGCCGCACTCCCTGAAGATGTGGAGCGGCTGATGACGCGCAAGGAGCGGCAGGGAGGAAGTATTCCACTGCCGGGCCCGCTGCCCAAGATCAAGCTGAAACCCAAGGCCAGCAACAAGGACATCGAGGCGGATTTCGACCAGTTCGAATACGGAGCTCTTGCAGTGGAGCCGCACACCACGCGTGCAGGATTTCTGTTCTACGACGTGTCTGAGCTGAATCATCCGCTGATCGGCGCAAAAATGCACCTGCATGCGATCCGCAATGCTCAGGGGGACGAGCTCTTCTTCTTTGAGATTCCGTTCGACAAATATCTGAAGTCGAAGTCAGGACAGATGAACTAACGCGAACCTATTCGTAGTAGGTTGCGGTGGTTGTGTCGGTCTCCCAGATGGTGCAGTCTTTTACGCGCACGCGGCCTGCAGTTACATCGCTCAGGTGCAGGTTGGTTTCGTCGTAAAAATATTTGGCCAGGTTCTCTGCCGACGGGTTGAGCACGATGAACGGCTCAATATCGTTCAGCATCTGGTGGTCGATGCGCTCGATGACGGGACGCAGCACCTGTTTAAGCAGCTTGAAGTCGAGCAACAGCCCGGCCGCATCAAGCTCTTTCCCGGCCAGCGTGACGCGAACTTTGTAGTTGTGGCCGTGCGGGTTCTCGCACTTGCCCTTGTAGTTTCGGAGATAGTGACCGGAGGAGAAATCTGCCTCCACTGTAACTTCGTACATTGCGTCTGCTCGATTCCAAGCGGGAAACGTCCCACACATCTATTTTAACGGGAGAGCATAGCCGCTACTCGTCGCGATTAGTGCGCCGCCTGCGCCGCGATTCCTGCCGGGCCTGTTCGCTGTGGCGGTCAACCTGCTCAAAAAGCTGGCTCATGACGCCGATGAATGCGGCGATCAACCCAAACAACAGCAGGAACATGCCGAGCGTGCGCCAGAGCGAGGCGTTGGCTGGCAGCCCAGGCTGAAAGCTGGAAGGGACCAGGGCCATGCCCCCCGAAATCAGCGCAAAGAGCAGAAGCGTAGCGGCCAGAATGTAGAAATTGCGAGACATGCGAGTTCAGGCGGCTCCAGAGCGCGATTCCTGTTGCGATTTTACGTCGTTGATAAGGTCGCCGGTTTCGATAATGTGGACGCCGGCTTTGGCCATTTCAGCTTCGATTGTTGCAACGGATCCATTGAGGTCGATGGCGCGGCAGGCATCGCGAAGAACATAAGCCTGCAGTCCGACACGCCGCGCGTCGAGTGCGGAATAGCCGACGCAGTAGTCGTACGCGAGCCCGGCGATAAAGCAGCGCGTGAGGCCCCGCTCCGCGAGATAACCGGCAAGACCGGTATGCGTGGTTCGGTCGTTCTCAAAAAATGCCGAATAAGAATCGATTTCGGGATTGTAGCCCTTGCGCAGAATCATTTCTGCCCGCGGAAGATGGAGGTCCGGGTGAAATTCAGCGCCCTTGCTGGATTGAATGCAATGATCGGGCCAAAGGATTTGAGCGCCATAGCTCATTCCGATCTGCTCATACGGCTGTTTACCAGGGTGCGAGCTGGCAAACGAGGAGTGATGCGTGGTGTGCCAATCCTGCGTGAGAACAATGTGTTGAAAGTGGGGAGCAATGCGATGAATCTGCGCAATGACCAAGTCTCCTTCGGCTACTGCGAGGGCGCCGCCGGGGCAAAAGTCATTCTGAACGTCGACGACGATCAGCACATCGTGCGCATCGACGTTCAGGTTGGGATTCATCTCTGCCCGCATCGGGTCTCCTGTGCCGAAGGTTATCCCGGCACTTTCATTTTCTCAAAGAGTGACGGGCGAAAGTTGGAACGCCCGCACGTTACGCGAGAACGACTTCAACGCCGCTGTCGCGAAGCATCGCCACATGCTCCGGCGCGAGCCCTGTGTCTGAGACAAAAATGTCGGCAGCATTGAGCGGGGCCACCGGGATCATGCCGCCTCGACCGAACTTGGTGTGATCGGCGACGATGATGATCTTCGCCGCTACTTCAATCATCTTCTGTTCTGAGCCCACAACCAGCGTGTTGTTATTGCTGAATCCCGAGGGCGTAATGCTGCCAATGCCCATGATGAGAGCATCGGCGCGAATGGCGCCCAGCATTTGTTCGCAGAAAGGACCGAGCATGACACGCAGGCGCGGATCCAGATAGCCGCCAGTCAACGTGAGCTCGATATTGCGCAGCGACTCCAGGCTCTCCGCGATAGGCAGCGAGTTGGTGACAATATGCAAGGGGCGCGTTGAAAGCTCACGGGCAACGCTTGCAACCGTCGATCCGCCGTCAAGGATCACTGTTTGGCCGTCTTCAATAAGTCCGGCGGCGGCGCGCGCGATGCGATTTTTTTCGTCGCTCAGGCGTGCGCTTTCAATCGCGTAGTCAAATGCGCGAGCAGGCGTGGTTTGCAGCGCAACGGCTCCGCCATAAACTCGGCGCAACAGCTTGGCTTGTTCGAGCAGGTCGAGGTCGCGACGGATGCTGGACTCAGATGTGTCGAATTCGCGGCACAGCGTCTCCAGGTCAACGAAGTCCCGGTTCTCGAGCATCTGGCGAATTCTTAGTTGGCGTTCAGCAGCTTTCATTGTTGATGGGTCACTACTTTGCGTTGAGCGCTTCAAGCACAGACTTCGTGATGGTGCGGACCAGCGATTCAACATCGACGCCGGCAAGCTTTTCCGATAGAGCATTCGGCGCATGAGACTCGCCGGTTAAACACTCCTGCATGCGCGCTTCATCAAAACGGGCGTCGGGCAAGCCGAGCTTCTTCTTCATCTCCAGCAGATCCGCAGTCTGCTGCTCGTTGAAATAGGAAATGGGCGAGCTCAGCTGTGCGGCAAGCATCAGCGTCCAGCAATAGGTTTCAAGCACCTCGGCGTACCACTCCGCGTGGGTTACGGTGTCTGCCCAGCAGACAATCCCGTGATTAGCCAGCAGGATTGTGTTGTGATCGCGGACGTACGGCAGAACAGTTTGCGCAAACTCCGGGGTCCCCGGAGTCTTGTAAGGCGAAATCGCAACCTTGCCCACGAAGACTTCGAATTCGGGAATGATGAGGTTCGGCGGAACCTTCCCGGTGATGGCATAAGCGGTTGCATGAGGCGGATGACAGTGCACGGCCGACTTTGCCTCCGGCACCGCTTTGTAGATTTCGAGATGGAGGAAGATCTCGCTGGTGCGCGGCTTGGCGCCAGCAACCTGGCGGCCTTCAAGATCGACCAGGCAAAGATCGTCGGGCGTAAGGTCGTACTTGCTCACCAGCGTCGGCGTGCAAATCACCTCGTTGGGGCCAATGCGGTACGAGATGTTGCCACCGTTACCGTCAACAAACTGGCGCAGCCAAAGCTTGCGACCTACGGCGCAAATCTCTTTTTTTATTTCTTCCGCCTCAGCAGTCGAGAATAGGCGTGGGTCGGCCGGCGCGAGGGTCGTAGCCGGCTGCGTGCTTATCGGAGTTTCGGTATACATGGGGTGCTCGTTTCTCCGGCCGTGCGCTGCCTCGACCGGTCGTTATTGTGGATGATTATGATTGAAGATGATCGTTTTCTCCCATTATATGCCAGATTCAGCCGAGCGTCAGCAAGCCGACTCGGCTAATAATTGAGAGCCGCACGATCCCGGTCGGAGCGGTAGTACCCCGGAGCCAATAGAATTCTTGGCGTAAATGAATACATTTCACGGTGGTACCCGACTGGTGTGTCTTGAGGTTGAAGGCGTGCCGCTGGTGCCTGACCGCAGAGGCCTCATGCCCACAAGAATTTGCTTTTCGAAAATACGTTCCGCTTTCTTCTTGCTGTTCTTCCCGCTCGGATTCTTGGCTGCATCCGGGGGCCTTGCGCATTCTCAGGCTGCTCCGTCGCAGGCCGGCGCGTATCAGAACCCTGTGCTCTGGGAAGACCTCGCGGACATCGACATCATTCGCGTGGGCGACACGTATTACTACTCGGCGTCGAATATGAGCTACTCTCCGGGCGCGCCAATTTTGCGCTCGTACGACCTGGTGCATTGGGAGTACGTCGGCCACTCGCTACCTAAGCTCGACTTCGGGCCAATTTACGATCTGATCGGCGGCAACGCCTACAACAAAGGCACCTGGGCCTCGTCCCTGCAGTATCGCAAGAGCAACAAAATGTTCTACTGGGTCGGGTGCATTCCGGGATCGAAGACCACATACATCTACACATCTCCGGCAGCGGAAGGACCGTGGAAGCGGCATACGGCCATCGACAATTGCTACTACGATGCGGGCCTGCTTATCGATGACGACGACACCATGTACGTGTCCTACGGAAACACTACCGTTCATGTGGCGAAACTGTCACCCGACGGATCAAAGGAGTTGAAGTCGCAAGTGGTGTTTCAGACGCCGCCTGACGTCAAAGTGCTTGAGGGGTCGCGCTTCTACAAGATCAACGGCAATTACTACATCCTGATGACCCGGCCAGCGAACGGCGAATACGTGCTTCGTTCGACGACTGGCCCGTTCGGCCCGTACACACTCCACAAGCTGCTGCTCGATCTGGGTACGCCAATTCCCAGCGGCGGGGTGCCGCACCAGGGCGGTATTGTTCAGACGCAGAAGGGTGATTGGTATTACATGGCGTTTGTGGATGCCTATCCGGGCGGCCGTGTTCCCGTACTTGCTCCACTCAAGTGGAATGCCGACGGATGGCCGGAGCTTGTGCTTGTCGACGGCAAATGGGGAGAGTCGTATCCCGATCCGCTGCCTCCGCACCCGCTCAAGCCGACCACGGGATCAGACAGCTTCAAAGGAAAATCGCTGGCGCCGGAGTGGGAGTGGAACCACAATCCCGATGACGGAAAGTGGTCGCTAGCCGGCGGCCTGAATCTGCAGACTGCCACCGTGACCGACGATCTGTATGCGGCGAGGAATACTCTCACGCACCGCATTCCGGGGCCAGAGTCCACAGCAACAATCGTGATGGACGTTTCGAAAATGAAAGAAGGCGATCGCGCCGGGCTGGCCATCTTCAAGCAGGCGTCGGCATGGGTCGGCGTCGAGCGTGAGGGCGGCGCATACAAAGTGGTCATGGAGAACGGGCTGGCGCTCGGCGGCGGCTGTGTGACGGCCAGCAAAGGAACAGAAGTGGAGAGCGTTCCCATGAGCGGCAAACAGATCTGGCTGCGCGCATCGGCGGATATTCATCCAGGCACGGATCGCAAGGCCAATTTCTCCTACAGCACCGACGGTCGCAACTTCAAATCGATAGGAACGCCGTACACACTAAACAGCCAGTGGATGTTTTTCATGGGCAACCGCTACGCAATCTTCAACTACGCAACCAAAGAGCTCGGTGGCGCTGTAAAGGTGAAGTCGTTCACGGTTACCACGCCGTAAGAGCAGGGGACAGGGATCAGATGTCAGGGGGGCGTCTAGTTGCGGCTTCTACCCTTTTTCTTTGTTGAAGAAGGCTTCCACATCCGTGATGGTGTTGGTCATGCGGTAGGGCGGTAGGCTCTGCAGAAAGGTCTGGCCATAACGCTGGCGGGTAATGCGCGGATCGAGCAGCACCAGCACGCCGCGATCTTCGAGCGAGCGAATCAGGCGGCCGAAGCCTTGCTTGAGGGTGAGAACTGCTTCGGGAACCTGGTAGTCGAAAAAGGGCTTGCCTCCGGCTTCTTCGATTGCTTTCATGCGCGCCTGCACTACAGGGTCGCTGGGGACCGCGAAGGGCAGGCGGTCAATGATGACGCAACTCAGCGCCTCGCCTTGCACGTCAACACCCTGCCAGAAACTTGCCGTGCCAAAGAGAACGGCGTTTGGCGTCGAGCGAAATTCGTCCAGCAGCGCTTTGCGCGGCGCGGTTCCATGCAGCAGGATCGGAAAATCGAGAACGGGCAGAAGGCGTTCGTAAAGAATGCGCATCTGGCTGTAACTGGTAAAGAGGCAGAAGGCGCGCCCTCGCGAGAGATCGAGCACGCGCTGGATGCAGCGCGCAGCGGCTTCTTGAAATTCGGGGTCGCGGGGATCGGGCATATTTGGCGGCAAGTAGAGCAACGCCTGCTCACCGTAACGGAAGTGCGAAGGCACAACAAGTTCGCGCGCCTCCGTCAGGCCGAGGCGTCTGCGCAAGTGCTCAAAGCCGCCCTGCACGGTGAG
>Ga0075522_10001798_pt1 | contig 16217 bp, 10 predicted proteins | sample NGEPerA_FD_74796 | JGI IMG/M metagenome (GOLD analysis project Ga0075522, IMG submission 74796) | Arctic peat soil microbial communities from the Barrow Environmental Observatory site, Barrow, Alaska, USA - NGEE PermafrostL2-A | ecosystem: Environmental > Terrestrial > Soil > Wetlands > Peat ... | reverse complement strand
TCACAGTATTGCTCGCCGCTCTTCTGCTCGCGCCCACTGTTATTGCGCAGCAGGAAGCCGCGTCAGCTCCGGCAGTCGCAGCTGACGCCAAGCCAACCAGCGCGTCCGCACCCGTGCGCTCGGAATTTCACGTGCGTTACATTAACGGAACCAGTGTGTACATCGACGCAGGCCGCGACGCAGGCCTTGCCGAAGGCACATCGCTCGTCCTCAAGCAGGACACGTCGAAGCCGAGTGCCGACGCGCAGAATACCGCCGTCGAACCAGGCGTGGTCGCCAAGCTTGAAGTCGTCGCTATCGCTTCAAACTCCGCCGTCTGCGAAGTAAAAAGCACCACGCGCGAACTCGTCGTTGGTGACACGCTCTCACTGCCCGACGCTGAAGTCGAGAAGCTAGTCGAGAAGAACACGCTCGGTAACACCCGCAAATATCCCATGGTCATCAGCTTTACTGAGGGTGATCCGCTGGACGAAGAAGTGCGCGAAGCGCTGCCGCGTCCTGATCTACCTGAAGTCAACCAGATTCGAGGGCGCATTGGTTTCGACGTCAGCCTGATTCAACAACTCGGTCAGGCCAGTAGCTCCTCCAAGCAGTACGGCATGGTCTTCCGCGCCGACTTCACTCGCATCCTCGGCACCCATTGGAATTTGAACGGCTACTGGCGTGGCAATCTGCGAACCAGTTCCGCGGCCACGCAAACCACCCTGCAAGACCTCATCAATCGTACTTACCTGATGAACCTTACCTATGTGAATCCCGGTTCGCGCTGGACCGCCGGCATTGGCCGCCTCTACCTTCCCTGGGCCAGCAGTCTTGAAGCAATCGACGGCGCGTATGTCGGTCGCATGCTCGGCAGCCATACCGTCACCGGCATCTTCGCCGGCTCCACTCCCGACCCCGCCGCATGGAACTACAACCCTCAGCGCCGCATCGGCGGCAACTTCCTCAACATCCACGGCGGCGACTTTAATTCATTCCGCTTTTCAACCACTGCCGGCGTCGGCGTCAACATGCTGAAGTGGGTCATCGACCGGCCATTCGCGTTCACTGAAAACAGCTTTTCGTTCAAACACTATTTCAACGTCTATCACTCCATGCAGATTGACCGGCCGACTGCGAACCTTAACATGGCTCCTGTGAAAACCGGCATCGGCCAGAGTCTCCTGTCGTTGCGCGTGCAGGTTCATCCGCGCGTCGTTCTTGACCTCACCGATACCTACTTGCGCGACGTCCCCACCTACGATCCAGCTTTGGTCGGCACCGGCCTGCTTGACAAATATCTCTACCAAGGAATCAACGGCGGCGCGCGCGTTCAGTTTCCGCGCCACATCACCGGCTATTTCAGCCTGGGCAGCAGCACCGACTCCGCCGATCCGAAGAACGCCTTGAATCGAATGTTCGGCGCAAGCATGGCGGACATTTGGAAAACCGGCCTCACCGCCGACGTCCGCTTTTCAAAATTCTCAAGCGCGTTTGCATCCGGCACCTACAAGACCGTCACCGTCTCCCGCGATGTGACTGACAACATGCGCCTCGACCTGCAAGTAGGCCGTTACGCTTACAACTCGGTGCCCGTCGGATCGCCATCCAGCAATTCAAACTTCGCCAACGTCACCTTTGAAAGCAACCTCGGTTCAAAACTCTTTGTACAGAGCATGTTCACTGCGCAGCGCGGAGGATCGCTCGATTACAACCAATGGACAACCACCATTGGCCTCCGATTCAACAATCGTGCTGCAGCAAGGAGAGCCAAATGAAAATAGATAGATCTATTTCGATTCTCTACGTTTCCCTTCTCGCACTTTCGCCGGCGCTCGCGCTCGCGCAAACATCTGCCACCAACTCCGCAATCGATCTGGCACAAAGGCAGATCACCGCCTATCTCGATAAACTCGCGGACTTCCATTGCACCGAGTCAGTCACCCAGGAAAAGCTCGCACCCAACGGCCACGTCGAGGCCACCGAGCGAGCCAGGTACGACTACCTCATCATGATGAATGGCACCGGCAACGACTTCCAGCTCAACGAGTCGCGCGTCGAGTCAGCCAACGCTCGCGGTAAGCAGACACAGCTCCCCATGCTCGTTACCAACGGCGTCGCCACTGTACTTCTGGTCTTTCATCCGTATTACCGTGACAGCTTCACCTTTGAGGCCGGCCCGGAAGAACAAGTCGATGGCCATCCCAGCATCCCCGTCCACTTTTCACACATTGCCGGCCGTCGTACCCCCGCCGCTCTCGCTTTGCGCGGCCGCGAGTATCCACTCGAGCTCGAAGGCACGGCATGGCTCGATAAGCAATCCGGCGAAGTCGTGAAGGTTGAGGCCACGCTCCAGCACGACATGAGTGACGTCGGTCTTCGCTCGCTTCATGTCCATGTCGATTACAAGCCCTCCGCTCCCGGCAAAAGCGTTGGCCTGCTCGATCTTCCCGCGCTGGCCGTCGTCGATGTCGAAACCCCGCGCCAGCACTGGCGCAACACGCACGTCTTCGACAACTACCGCGGATTCTCCACCGAGGCCGAGCAGGATCCCAACGTCAAACTTCACGCAGCCAATAACCCTGACCCGAACAATTCCCCAGCAGCCGCCCCAACACTCGCCAGCACAAGGGAGAAGCAGTAAATATGAGCATCCTGCAGAGTGGAATCACCGCCCCGGCCACAATCGCAAAGCGTAAGAAAGAGACCGGTCATCGCATCCGCGTCACCATCGCTGCCACCGCAGCAATTCTCACGGTTGTCTCCATCGCCGTATACGGGGCCGGCTACTACCTGCTCCCGCTCGAGGAACGCCCATACTCTGACAAATATGAATTGCTTAAGCCAGGCGGCACCATCGGCCTCAAGCTCGGTATACTCGGCACAGTCCTGTTCTTCATCATCTTTCTCTATGCATTTCGGAGATTGATTCCCTGGCTGGGCCGCATTGGAACCGCCCGTCACTGGATGGATTTTCATGTGATCGCCGGCATCACCGCGCCCATCATCATCGCGTTTCACGCCTCGTTTAAGTTTCAGGGCATCGCCGGAGTCGCCTTCTGGATCATGCTTGCCGTTGCTCTCAGCGGGGTCATTGGCCGCTATCTCTACGCACAGATCCCACGGTCGCTCTCTGCGGCAGAACTTACTCTGTCAGAATTGCATGCCGGCGAAAAGGAGCTCTCTGACGCTCTGCTCGGACAGTCCGTCTATTCAGCGGAGCGCTTGAACCGTGCGCTCCACGTGCCCACTGCCGAGCACATTCGCCGCATCGGTCCGTTACATGCAGTTGCTGAGATGATCTCGCTCGACGTCGCTCTCCCTTTCCGCCTTGCAGCTCTGCGTCGCGCATCGTGCGGCTTTAATGCGAAAATACTCACCATCGGCGGATTGCTCTCAAGCGGCAACCCCGAGGTCGAGCAGATCGTCCGACTGGTCCGGCAAAAGGCTTCGTTATCAAAGCGCGTCGTCTTCCTCGGTCAAACACAGCGCGTCTTTCATCTGTGGCATGTGATCCATCGGCCCTTCAGCTATGCTTTCGTGGTGCTCGCCGTCATTCATATCGCCGTTGTCATGGGTCTGGGATTCGTAAGCATGGGTTTTCGATAGGTGATGGATACACTCGTTTCCTGGCTGATTGCCGGCAGCATTCTGGCGTTCTTCTTTATGCGCTATTGGCGCGCGCATAAGCGCAAAGAGGCGCTTGCCCACGCGGCTACTGAGAGGGGCCAGCTCTTCGATGGACCTCGTGCGCAGCATCCGCTCATCCATACTGAAGCCTGCATCGGCTGCGGCGCATGCGTCGTAGCCTGTCCTGAGGGCGATGTCCTCGGCCTCGTCAACGGCAAGGCCACCATCATCAATGGCCACAAATGCATTGGCCATAGCCGCTGCGCTGAAGAGTGCCCGGTGGGCGCCATTACCATGATCATGGCCAAGCCAGGCGCCAGAGGCGACAGCCCTGTCATCAGCGAAGAGTATGAAACCAGCGTCCCCAACCTCTTCATCGTTGGTGAGCTTGGCGGCCTCGCCCTCATCAAGAACGCCGTCAACCAGGGCCGCGATTGCATGGACGTCATCGCGCAACGCATGAGCGATCTGCGCAACCGCATCAACGCCAACAATGTCTACGATGTGATCATCGTGGGCGCCGGCCCCGCCGGAATCAGCGCTTCACTTCGCGCAGCCGAACACGGCATCAGCGCGCTCACCGTCGAGCGTGAGGACGTGGGCGGCACCGTGACCAAGTACCCGCGCCAGAAACTTGTTATGACAAGTCCGGTCGAGTTCCCGTTGCACGGCAAGTTCAACAAGACCACGCTCTCCAAAGAAGATCTGCTCGCCTTCTGGAAAAAGATTATGGAGCGCACGGATCTCAACATCCGCACTGGCGAAGGTGTTGAAGCTGTCCAGCGCCAGTGGGACGGCTTGTTCACTGTGCGCACGACCAAACACGTGCATGCCGCGCGCGCCGTCGTGCTGGCCGTTGGCCGCGCCGGCACTCCGCGCAAGCTCGGCGTTAAAGGCGAGGAATTTCCGCATGTTCTCTACCGCCTTATTGAAGCCGATCATTACAATGACAAGAATATCCTCGTCGTTGGCGGCGGCGACAGCGCTGTCGAAGCGGCCCTCGGCCTTGCGCATCAGCGTGGCAACAAAATCACAATCTCCTATCGCCGTAGCGAGTTCAGCCGCCTGAAAGACCGTAATGCCAAACGCATTCACGAACACATCGCTTCCAAAAAAATCAATGTGCTGTTCAACTCGATGCCATCTGAATTCCGCGAAGGTAGCGTCCTTATTGAAACCGACGGCCAAATCAGCGAACTGCCCAACGACCTTGTCTGGATCTTTGCCGGTGGCATTCCACCTTCCGATTTCCTCAAGGCTTCAGGCGTTGCCTTCGGCACAGAAAACTCAACTGAACAAACCCCTGCCCATGCTTAGGAGTCGCTCGTTGACGATACGCAAGTCTCACGCTTCCATGTCTGCCCTGGCTCTGATGTTCGCAGCCACAACAGCCTTTGCCGCCTCCATCACTGGCACAGTCACCAACAAGACTGACGGCAAGCCCTCTGCAGGCGATGCCGTCGACCTCATCGACGTGCAGGCCGGCATGGCCGATGTGGCCCACGCCACCACCGATTCAAGCGGCCGCTATTCGCTCGACGCACCTGGCGCGAGCGCTTACCTGATTCGCGTTAATCACCAGGGCGGAACCTACTTTATAGCCGCGCCGCAGGGTGGTGGTTCTGGCGATGTCGGCGTCTATGACGTCGCTGCCAAAGTCGAAGGCGTTCGCATCGACGCCGACATGCTGCTCATTGAAGCGGCCGGCGGCATCCTGCGCGTGCATGAGCGCTACCTGATCCGCAACACCAGCCTTCCGCCGCGCGCCCAGTTCAGCAACAATACGTTCGAAGTTGTTCTCCCTTCGGGTGCCGAACTCGACAGCGCTTCCGCAACGCGCCCAGGAGGTCTCGGCACAAACACGCGCCTCGTACCCCTCAGCCAGAAGGGCCACTACACCTTCAACGTACCCATCCAGCCCGACCAGGGTGAGAAGGAAACGCTGTTCGAAGTCATGTACCACATCTCGTACAATGGCAAGTTCACCTTCACGCCGCAACTCCTCATGCCCGCCGACAATCTCGTGGTTTACGCCGCCAAGGGAATCGATTTCAAAGCCGGGTCCGGCTCGAGCTTCGAAACCCGGCAGGAAGATCCGCGCGTCGACACTTGGGTAGCCAAAAACATTCGTCCCGGCCAGTCCATTGGATTCACCGTCTCCGGCGAAGGCCAAATGCCGGCACAATCGAGTGGCGGCGATCAGCCCTCGATGGGCAACGCTGCAGACGCCGGCAATCGTCCTGGCGGCGGTATCGGGGCACCTATCGGCTCGCCCGACCCGCTCACCAAATACAAGTGGTGGATTCTCTCGGTCCTTACAATATTGCTCATTGCGGCAGCGGCATTCATGCTTCGCAAACGCGCCGAAACACTCCCTGACACGTCGGCATCGTCACACCTCGACGCAGGTGAAGCTCCACGCGCGCCGGCACCAGCGCGGCCGCCCGCAACCGCACCGCTCGCACCATTCGCCCTGGTCAGCCACACCGTGCTGCTCGGCATCCTCAAAGACGAGCTCTTCGCCATCGAAAGCGAGCGCATTTCCGGTACGCTTTCTGAAGCAGATTACGCTCAGATCAAAACTGGCCTTGAAGCCGTTCTCAAGCGCGCCTTAGCCCGTTACAAATAGCCTCTTTGGCTTTCGACATGAAACGAAAGGTGATCCCTTCCGTTGATTTAAGGCATCTTCTTATGCTCGGAAGAACATAGGCGAACCCGAGGTGCGCTCCAAATACAACAAGAGCGATTCAACGAGCACCAGATACGATTAACCAACGCGGTTTTCGGTTTACCACCGCGAAACGGTCAGGTTGTCGAGATAGACGGTGCTCGAAGACGATCCGGGATCGAAGCTGTCCACCTGAAAATTGGTGAGCAGCGTGGGGGCCCAGCTGAGAGCGTATGCGGAAGGCACAGTGACGTTGATCGGCTGTTGGTTTCCATCGAGCCACACCGATTGATAGGTGACATTGCCGTAGTCATCGCGCGAATAACTGATCTGCACATGATGCCAGGTGAATTGAGACCAGGTGCGGACATTGCAGGGCGCGCTGGAAGTTAACCAGTGATCGACAGGTGCGGTGGGCGTGCCTACATTTTCAGAGAAATCCCACGTGCCGGACCAGCCATCGCATTGGGCGCCAAAAATCACCGTTTCCCCATTCGGCATCACCTGATTCAAATCCATCTCAATGTTGGCGACAGATCCGGAAGAATCGGTGAGGTAAACCCACCCGTCATACACGAAGTTTTTCGCGTTAGTGTCGTTGCCAAACGCAGCATAATAACGTTCACCACCGTAATACGTGTAAGTGGTATAGAACTCGCGGGCATTACCGCCGAGCGATGGAGAACCAGTCATCGCCATGGCGCCCGCTGAGGAGCCGTAGGTTCCAGAATCGTGTTCTTCGATCCAGTTGCCCAAGGCCTGAATTCCCGTGACAACCGCAGCGTTAGGAGGAATGGACGGACCTGCGACCGTCGGCGCAGAGCCTGATGATCCGGATCCTGAACCGCCTGAACCATCCGAGCCTGAGCCTGATGATCCAGACCCTGAACCGCTAGAACCAGACCCTGACGATCCCGAGCCTGAACCATCCGAGCCTGAGCCTGATGATCCAGACCCTGAACCGCTAGAACCAGACCCTGACGATCCCGAGCCTGAACCATCCGAACCTGACCCCGATGATCCTGATCCTGACGATCCTGATCCTGAGCCAGCTGAACCAGACCCTGATGATCCTGCCCCGGACCCGGTAGGAGTCGCGCCGGTGTTCACGATGCGTGCCGAGCAAGCAGTCAGACAAAGGAGAGAAAGGCTCAAGAGGCCCAATGGAAATTGTGATCTACGATAATTCAACGACTCCTCTTTCTCAACCTGCCAGCACTCACGCCGATCGTTCGCAGCGGGACGTTGACTTGCCTCCAGCTCGATCTACCTCTGGGCACACCACGGGCGTCGGCGCATATGCGTCGCTCTGTTTGTCTTTTAGGGCAAACACGATAACGTGGCTACTGCAGCTTGGGCCCGTGCCTGTGTCAGTCCTATCGGAACTGCACTGTTGACCAAGCTGAAGGCTTACAGCTTTGTAATTTGGCTATAAATTTCGAAGTGAGGAAATCGTAACAGACATCCAATTCACCTACGCTTGCTCTAAAGTTGTATCGAGATCGTTACTAATGTACTTAGTCCCTCTTCCTTCGCCATTGAATGCGCAAATCGTTGCAATATCCCGCCGCGTTATCTCCTGATAACTTCGCGATGTGCAGATGTTTCTGATTGGTTGAGGTACTTTATGAAGGGCTGAGGATTTTCGAAGTGATAGTCGTCACTATCGGTAGGCACTACTTCTTCCGCGTTCAGGCTGATCGCCTGGGCTCTGATTGAATCTCTTTTCTCTCGTAAGAATCTTGGGCTTTAACGCGGTCGAAAAGATCATCAAATGGAAGACAACCGGTAACTGTTTTCTCGCACCCATATACGTCATACAGGTGTCCCTCCTTCGCTTCGGAAGCAAACACAAATTGCCATTTATTGTGCGGGGACTTAAAAGGTCGGTACCTTCAACATCTTCCCAGGGCCAACATGAATGCATTGCGTTAGCGCGTCAAGCTTCTTTCTCTTGCTTTGCCTTGTGCGTTGTTATCAATTACCGGTTGCGGAGCCCCGGCCCGGCTGATTGCTTTAAAGGCGCTCGTTTTCGTTTCCATCACCACATCGAACACAAGCATCGCAGTCAATGGCACCGAACAACTCATAGCGATGGGGAAACAATTCTGACGCTTACGAGTGTGGCTCCTGTGACTTTCGGCAAGCTCTTCTCGTGTTCGGTCGATGGCTACGTGTACGGCTCGCCGTTGATCCTCTCCAACCAGACAATCAATGGCGCAACGCGCAATGTGCTCTACCTGACTACCGAGAATGACAGCGTGTACGCATTCGACTCCGGCACATGCGGCGGTGGTACTTCGTTACGGAAGGTTTCGCTGCTGAAGAGCGGAGAGACACCTCTCACCGACAAGGCGATCCTGCCGTACGCAGGTGTGACCTCCACTCCGGAAATCGATCCGACTACGGGAACGCTTTACGTGCTATCGACGGAGCAGTCGAGTTTCGGATGCAACTTCTTCGGCACGCAGCAACTGCCGCTCCCACGAGCGCGGCGCTAATTGCGTTAGCGTAGAACTACCCGAATGAACTCTACAGCAGCACCAACCAAAGCGGCGATACGCCTGGGTACGGCATCAAGTTCAGTTCACCGGTAGTCGCAAAGGCCAAAGTGTATATTTCGACGGGCACCGACCTGGCGACAGTCTCGAATCCGAGAGGTGAGATCGATATCTACGGCTGAAAGGTAGATCAACGCCATTTTGGTCGCGTTCCCGCAACGCCCGCAAACGCCCTCTCACCTGAAATTGCGTGTTTTTGGCCTGCAATCGCCTGATTGTTGAGCCGGTTTCGCTTCTCTCCCGCCGTCTTCCTGCATTCCGCACGAAATGGTGTCGCTTTGCCATTACTGACACATTCCAAGGGCATGCCCTGTGCCAGTTTCGGTTTTCTAAAGGACTTAACGGCGCAGCCTTCGGCTCTTATGATTTGACAGCGTGCGAATCGCTGTCATAAGGTTGTATCAGAAAAGAAAAAACTATAGGTTTATCGCACAAATCGACATATATAGCTTGCGTGCCTCACAAAATTATGTAACATTCTCGAAAGTAGTTCCTTAAAATGTTGCCTGCGGAAGCTCAGTAGAAATCGTTCGCAAGAAGTGTACGTTGCTAAGTACACATCAGTTCTTTAGTAAATGATTCTCTGCAGAGTCAGTCCGAAAATAGATGTAGCTTCACGGACAGTGTAAGCCCTCTGCCTCGCCGAGCTATGTGCCAAGAGGTTGCTGAGAAGGACGTTATACAAGGTGCTAAAGTCCTTGTAACTCAAGACAGCCCACCATTCAAATCTGTCAGATTACTCCCTGGAAGGGGTGCGGGTAATCTACGTCCAAAACTTTCTACCTCAAGGGAGTAGTCGAACTCCTGCTTAAGGAATTTTTTGGAAATTGAACAAGAGCTTCGCCGTGACCCCGCGCAAAGCGCCATTGCACCTGTGGCCTGTGTAATTGGGATGCAGAAGCTCTCGATATGGTTGATACCCGCAAGACTTGGTCCGCTGCGCTGCCAGCGGCCCAGAATAAATCTATATGCAAGAAAAGGGAAATCATGAACCGACACAAGCAGTTTTTCGTCGTCACTGTCCTTTTTGCACTCTGCTCTGCTTCTGCTTGGGCCGATGTGTACGTCAGCTACCCTGTCAATGGTGCCGTTGTTGCATCGCCGTTCAGTCTTTACGCTACTTCCGATACGTGTTCCAGCCAACCGATCGCTGCGATGGGGTTCTCGCTTGACAGTGGTGCCAACATCGCCTACGCCTTCAGTCCCTCTATCTACTACTCACCATTGACCGCTTCCCCGGGCGCGCACGTTCTGCATGTGAAGGCGTGGGGCATTTGGGGCTCCGCCTGCGACACCGATGTGGCGATCTCGGTAGCTGGGTCCAGCTCGCCTGCTAACGCCAGCGCTAGCGTCGCGCCCTCAGGTGGTAGCGGGCCATACGTTCCCCCTTACGCCGCGGTGGTCAGCAGCATTCAGACCGTCGGCAGCTGGGTTAACTTTCACGATTATGCAACCTACGGCTCCTCAGCGGGCGCCATGGCGATGACTGGTTCTCCATCGCTCAGCGGCAATGCCCGCGAGTTCTATACCGCTTACACGTATTACGGCGGTGAACGTTATTATGCTGCCTTTGGCGACGACACAACCTCCAGAAATTTTGTGTACGACGGATGGGTTTACCTCACCGATTCTTCCGGATCAATCGCCAACATTGAGATGGATTTGAATCAGGTGATGCCGAATGGGGAAACGGTGATTTTTGGCGTCCAATGCGATGGCTGGACCGGCACCTGGGATTTCTCTGAAAATATAGGCACGCCGACCGCGCCTGTCGATCACTGGTTAAACTCCAGCGCGCCCTGCAATGTCCGAAACTGGTCTCAATTCACCTGGCATCATGTCCAGTTCAGCTATTCGCGCGATGACTACGGCAATGTCACCTATCAATCGGTATGGCTCGATGGAAACCAACAGCAGATTTATGTAACGGTGCCCTCCGCATATGCTCTCGGTTGGGCGCCCGCGCTACTCACCAATTTTCAGGTGGACAGCTACAGTCCAGGTTGGTCTTCAAGCACCATCTTCCTCGACAACCTGGCACTTTCGCGTTGGTAAATCGACAGCTCGGATGAATTGGTTGACCGACTGCAGGTGATCAAAACAGCACGCGCTGAAGCTTCGTACGATTGAAATCAATCGATGGAAGTGATCAGCGCGGCATTCTGACCTCGGCCCGCGAGCAAGGCTCGCGCTTCACAATTCTTTCGTGAGTGGGCGTTGAGGTTGAGAACTAATTGGTTCGAGTGATCCAGAAACTGCAAGGCCATACATTGTTGCCGTCGAGCGAGGGCGCGAACAATTTCAGATCTGTCGGCATTCTGGCGAAACTTCCGACCCACTCAGGGAAAACTTCGCGCAATACTTCCGGATGATGTTGCTGCATTGCGCTACCCGCCCACACCACTTTGAATGCAGAGTTAAACGAGAGAAACGCCTCGAGCATATATTGCTCGCCCCAGAAGCACAGGTTCCTCTTTACGAACTTTTCCGGGTAGTCGAGCGGCGTAAAAATGTCGTGAAAATGGATGAGCACGCCGGGCGCGAGTCTGGGCAAAATGCCAAGCAGCTCGAACAGGACATCGCTATCCATCGAAACAACGTGGCTCGAGTCAATGAAGAGGATGTCGCCTGCCTTGAGCGAAAGGAATAGGTCGAAAGGCGCATCCTGCACTTTAGCTGGAATAAGGCGGGTGAGGCCTGGCAGACCTTGCTTGAGATATGAAGCAGGATACGGTTCGATCGCGATCAGTTCACCGGGAAATCCGTCGGCAGCGTTCTTGCGCATCGCTGCAGCGTTAACCAGTGTCGAGTTGCCGCTGCCGATCTCAACTACGCGCTGGGGCTTGCGCTGGCGCACGAAGGCATAAAGAATTTCGGCGTCGACTCGCTCGAAGAAACCGTTGTTGAAATGAAACTGCGGTCCGTGACCGTTAATGGGTACGGTTGTCTCGGAAAACTCACATTCCTTCACATACGGAAGTAGCTCAGTACGCAGCAAGTCGATTTGATCCTTCAGATTGAAATCAAATGCTGTGCATGGGCGGCAGGCCTTCCAGTCCTTACTTTGAAACGATTTGATGCTGGGGACCGGAAAGTAAAAATGTTGGGGCGTCACGCTTACGCCGAGCCCATCTTGCACGAATTGAAACAGTGTTGAGAGCGTCAGCCTCACGCTGGGCTTACGCATTAGGCTAGTCACCAAAAGTACCTCACCGTTCATCAATTGGATATTGCAGACCCAGCATACGGAGCCAAGTTCCTGCCCTGATTAGATAAGGTGCCGTTTAAGCGACAAAGGTTGTCAGCAGAGTTTGCCAACGGACGCCGGCCTATCCGCTCCCATCCTCATATTGAAGGAGTGATGGATGGCCCGTTGAGCCAAGATATGAACGAAATTGGGTTGAGGCAGCGCATCGCGTTTCACGTGCATCAAACTCCCTGTTGAGTAAACAAAGAAGTTAATGGGAATAATGCGCGCCGCGAGGGAAGCATACGCGCACGCTGGATTCTCTTCGCATCCTGATAGGCGATAACTCAGCGACTTCTTGACATTTTTTTGAGTTGTTAATCTTGGGTCCCGCTTTTCAGCCTCAAAACGATTCGGAGGTGTGATGCGAACGCTTGGTCCTACAAAGCTTGTTCTATCTCTCAGTTTTCCAGGTCTCTTCACGATGGCGCTCTGCGGATGCGGCGCATTGTCGACTTCTTCAAATGGCTCGGGTTCCGGTTCCGGAACTCCACCGCCGGGTTTGTCGTCGATCAATCACATCGTCTTTCTCTCGCAGGAGAATCGTTCATTCGATCACTATTCCGGGGCGCTCCGCCAATATTGGGCGCAGAACGGCTATCCTGACCAGTCGTTTGACGGGCTGCCGCAATTCAACCCAACATCAGGGGCAGCGCCGCTGGCTGGTCCGGCCCCGACAAATCCAGGCTGCAATGCAAACCAGCCTCCACCGGCCGACTGCGCATTCGATACCAGCAACCCTGTCACCTCGTTTCACCTGATTTCACAATGTATAGAGAATCCGAGTCCATCATGGAACGAAGGACACATCGACTGGGACTACAACGACCCGCTGGGACAGAGCGCCGCCAAGCTGAACGGATTTGTCTACTCTGCCGCGCACGACGCACGCAATAACCAACCGCCTTTCTTTGACACCAACGGCCTGCGCGCCATGGGTTACTACGACGGCAGCGATCTGAATTACTACTACTACATGGCGTCGAACTTTGGCACCTCGGACCGGTTCTTCACCCCAACTATGTCACGTACGCATCCGAACCGCGAGTACCTGGTCGCCGCTACCTCGGGCGGTTATGTCTATCCTGAGGGAACCGACGCCAACGATTCAGCGCAGCTCTCGCAGACCACAATTTTTCAGCTGCTGCAGAATGCGGGAATCACCTGGAAGATTTACGTCGACCCGACGAACAGTGGCTGTTCTGGGCCGCCCTATCAAGCTTCGTGCCTGATCAACTTGAGTTACATCAACAATTTCACCTTTGCCAAGACCATCGTCTCGCAGTATCCACAAAACATCGCTCCGATCTCGCAGTACTTTACCGATCTTCAGAATGGCACGTTGCCCCAAGTGGCTCAGATTGAACCGGCCACCGATGCCGGCTTTGACGAACACCCCACAGTTGACGATACGTCGCTGAGCAATATTCAGTTGGGAGCTCAATACGTAGAGTCGCTCATTAATGGGCTCATGAAAAGCTCATCGTGGAAGGATTCAGCGTTTATCCTCACTTACGATGAGTGGGGCGGATTCTACGATCACGTTGCGCCGCAGCCGGCGGTAAGTCCGGATGGCATCAAGCCGGTGGACTTGTTGCCGGGCGATTTGTGCACCACGACTACCGGACCCACATGCGATTTTGTTTTTACCGGATACAGGATTCCGCTGCTCGTCGTGTCACCGTATGCGAAGAAGAACTATGTGGATCACACTGTTGCCGATGCCACGGCGATTCTGAAGTTGATCGAGACACGGTTTAATTTGCCGGCTCTTACAAAGCGCGACGCAGCTCAGCCGGATATGACGGCTTTCTTCAATTTCACTTCGCCGCCATGGATAACTCCGCCCACGCCACCTGCGCAAAAGACTGCTGGCGCTTGCTATGTGGACAAGTTGCCCTGATCCAAGTCGACCTGATCGAGGCTTGGTGCACCGGGACCAACTCGACGGACGTTCAGGGTAGATGGCTCGACAGCGAGAATTTGATGCTGCGGGCAGGTCTTTGATGCTGCGTTGGCAGGTACTTGCATCCAATATAAAGACGTTTACGGTGAGGACGTACTCGCGAATATGCCGTCAGCTCTCTTGTGGAAACTGATCCCCACGCGGTCTGTCTCCGTGGCAGTCGTCATTCTGCTATTTGGCAGCGGTTCGCACATGCTGATTCATGCTCAGACCGCAGTCCTGGGCCAAACCGGGACCGCGCCTGCGAACTCTCCCATACAGCCCCCCTTGAACGCAAGCCCGCTCACACGACCGGAGGCTCAGCAACCTTTGGACATCGACAGGGATCCTATCCCGTCTCCTGACCCGATTAGGCCACCGGCATCTGCGGCAAACGTCAATTCAGTCACTGTGCCAAGTTCTGTGGGTAATGCAAGCGCCGATCTCAAGAAGCAGCAGGACGGCGTTTATATTCTGCATGCGAACGTCGACGAAGTGATCCTGAACTGCGCTGTGCTTGATGCCAAAGGCCAACCCGTAAAAGATTTGAACCTAGAAAATTTCCGCGTTTGGGAAGATGGAGTTGCGGCGAAGGTCAACTCTGTGCAACACCTCGACCTTCCTGTATCGATTGGCATCTTGATCGATAATTCCGGATCCATGCGCGAGAAACGAGCCGCCGTTAACGCCGCTGCGTATCGCTTGCTCAACACATCCAATCCGCAGGATGAGGCGTTTGTCGTCAACTTCTCTGACCGTGCTTATCTCGACCAGCGTTTGACCACCGATCGAGTCGTGCTCGATCGCGGAATTTCGCGCTCCGATTCCGCAGGCACTACGGCGATGTATGATGCCGTAGCCGCATCGGCAAACGAGCTGGCCAAACATGGCAAGAATCGGAAACAGGTGTTGCTCATCATTACCGATGGAGCGGACAACGCATCAAGGCTCCATCTCAAAGACGCTATTAGCCGCGTGCAGGGTCTGGGCGGCCCCGTGGTGTATACCATCGGACTACTCTTCGACGCCGAGCGAAACGAATCGGACCGTGCAAGAAATGATTTGGAAACGCTCTCGCTGGAAACCGGTGGCATCGCCTTCTTCCCGCGATCCTTGCAGGATCTCAATAACATCGCCGCAGACGTCGCCAGGGACATTCGCGAACAGTACGTCGTCGCCTACCACTCGAACCGGCCGTTCAGCATGCAAGGCTATCGTGCGGTTCGCGTCGAAGCGTACGGGTCGGGCCGCGGTCAGCTCACCGTGAGAACCAAACGGGGCTATTATGCGCAATCAGAGCAGTCCAAAGAATCATTGGACGCAACCAGGCAACGGTGATGAGATGATAGCCTCGCCTGCTGTAGCTTTCGCCTTGCCTTAATCCCCAGCACTCCGTAACAAATGCTGGACCGCTACCGTCATTGCAAGCGGAATTCCACCGTGATAATCATTTGCACGGCAACCGCATGGCCCTGATACATTGCGGGGCTGAACTTGTATTGTCTTACTGCTGCAATCGCTCGTTCGTCTAAACCCATGCCAAGATGACGCACCACCGTGGCATTCTGGGGATTGCCCTGCGAATCGACAATCAACTGGATTCCTACGACGCCCTGGAGATCTGCCTGGCGCGCCTCCGAGGTGAATTGTGGTTCAACGGAATGGATGACACGGGGTGCGCTCACACCTCCGCCTACGTTCATCAGGCCGCCACCATATCCGCCATTGCCCCCCGGCCCCATGCCTGTTCCCTTGCCTTGGCCTATTCCTCCGCCCAATCCGATGCCGAATCCAGAATTGCTTCCGCTGCCCTGTGAAGCCAATGCAACTTGCGTTGACTGGGCCGCGCCCAGTTTTGGCATTTCAGTGTCTTGCGGCAGGCGAATTTGCATGTTTGGCTCTACCGACAGCTTCGGAACATTGATCTTCGCTTGCTCCAGATGCACCATCGGCGTTCTTGTTTCCGTCGGCACGTGCCCCCGGCTGGGTGCCTCCACCTGATGCGCGCCGCCTCCCCCGCCGCCACCAGGCACTTTCGCAACCTGCATCACAGGCGGAGGCGGAGGATCGTAGAGTGTGAAGTGAATCGAAGCAACATTGGTGTCTGCAGTTTTAACGACCGTCTTTGGAATCATCATTCCCAGCGATACAATCGCCACCGCGGCAACGACATGGATGACGCACGAA
>Ga0075522_10001796_pt1 | contig 16224 bp, 12 predicted proteins | sample NGEPerA_FD_74796 | JGI IMG/M metagenome (GOLD analysis project Ga0075522, IMG submission 74796) | Arctic peat soil microbial communities from the Barrow Environmental Observatory site, Barrow, Alaska, USA - NGEE PermafrostL2-A | ecosystem: Environmental > Terrestrial > Soil > Wetlands > Peat ... | reverse complement strand
CAGCAGCGGCGCGGTCTCGCCCGCGGCGCGCGCGATCGCCAGCAGCACCCCGGTAACCATCCCCGGCAGCGCGGTCGGCAGCACGATGCTGAAGATCACCCGCCAGCGGGGCGCGCCTAGCGCGAGCGCCGACTCGCGCAGCGCGTCTGGGACCAGCATCAGGATCACCTCGGCCGAGCGGATCACCACCGGGAGCATCAGCAGCGCCAGCGCCAGCGAGCCCTTGTAGCCGGCGAAGCTCGAGCCGGTGCCGACGATCAGGACGATGTAGATGAACAGCCCAAACACGATCGACGGCACGCCGGTGAGCACGTCCACGAAGAACCGCACCAGCTGCGCAAACCAGCTGCCCTTGCCGTACTCGACGAGCCACACCGCGACGGCGACGCCGATCGGCACCGAGATCGCAGAGGCCAGCGCGACGATCTCGATCGTCCCCAGGATCGCGCTCTTGATCCCGCCGATGCTCGAGCTCTTGAAGAACGTGTTGCCGGTCGGATCAGTCGTGAAGAAGCTCGGGCTCCACGAGCCCAAGCCCTTGATCAGCAGGTAGTACACGATCAAGAGCAGCGGGATCAGGGCGAGCACCGTGGCCCCGAGGATCGCGCCGCGGGCGATCCTGTCCTTACGCCGGCGCCTAGGACTGACGTTGAAGCGCGCCAGCCGCTCGGTCTCTGAGCCGGAGGTGCTCATACGCCTGCCACCGTCATCCTCGCCGGGGTCGTCATGCGCCGGTTGCCGCCTCGCCGATCGCCTGCGGATCGCCCTGCTTCGGCTTGTTCGCGCGGGTGGCCCTCAGCAGCAGCAGACGCGCCGCGCCGTTGACGAGCAGCGTCAGCACGAACAGCACCAGCGCGGCGGCGAACAGCGCCGAACGGTGCAGCCCCTGGGCCTCCCCGAACTCGTTGGCGATCGACGCGGCGAGGCTGTAGCCCTGCCCGAACAGGTGTCCACCCAGCACCGGTGCGTCGCCGATCAGAAGCGTGACGGCGATCGCCTCGCCGATCGCCCTCCCCAGACCGAGCATCGCCCCACCGACGATGCCGGAACGGCAGTAGGGCAGCACCGCGATCCGAATCATCTCCCAGCGAGTCGCGCCGAGTCCGAGCGCAGCCTCCTTGTGGTCGAGCGGCACCGTGGCCATCACCTCACGGCTGATCGCTGAGACGATCGGCAGGATCATGATCGCAAGAATCAGCCCGGCGACGAAGTAGTTGGGGATCGTGACCGTGCCGCCCCCGATGAACGGGACGAACGACAGACGGTCGGCGACCCACTGCTCGGCCGGCTGGAGCTTGGGAGCGAGGAAGAAGATGCCCCATAGCCCGTACACGACCGAGGGTACCGCGGCCAGCAACTCGATCAGCACGGTGACGGGCGCGCGCACGCGTCGCGGGGCGAGCTCGGTCACATAGATGGCGGTCGCGACCGCCACCGGGACGCCAATCAGCAGCGCCAGTCCCGAGGTGATCAGCGTCCCGACCATCAGCGGCAGCGCCCCGAATTTTTCGGCGTTGACGTTCCAGTCGTTGTCGAACGTGAAGCCGAGCACGCCGAACTTTGCGAACGCCGGTTTGGCCTCCCCGACGAGGCGGATGAAGAAGTACACGATCAGGGCCAGGATCAGTCCGGACAAGATCGTCAGGCCGTACTTCAGGGCGCGGTCTGGAAAGCGCGCCAGCGGTGAGCGCCCGAGAATCGAACGCTCACCGCCGGCTACTGATGCTGCCTCCACTGTGCTCCTAATCTACCCGGAGATCGCAGTGCCGTTGCACTGCAGGCCGGCCGCCGCTTCCTTCGATTTGGCCAGAATCGACGCGGGCAACGCAGCGTAATCGGCCTGCGCAAGTACCGACTGTCCTTGGCCCAGCCCGTAGTCGATGAACTTCACGACGCCCTTCGCCACGCTTTCGGACTGCCCCGCCTTGCAGAGATCCTTGTTGGCGATGATGAAGGTCTGTGAGGTGATCGGGTAAGCGCTGGCCGTCGGGGAGTTGATGACTTTGATCCCCAGGTTCGCGGGTACCGTCACGCCTTCGCCGGCGGCGCTGGTCGAGGCCAGCGTCGGGGCCACGAAGGTGCCGGCCTTGTTCTTGATCGATGCGTAGGTGAAGTTGTGCTGCAGCGCGTATGCCTGCTCGACGTAACCGACAGCGCCGGTTGTCTGCTGGACCGCGCCGGCGACCCCGGCGTTGCCCTTGGCGCCTGTACCGGTCGGCCACTGCACGTCCTTGCCTTCGCCGACCTTGCTCTTGAATTCGGGGTCGACCGCGGCCAAGAAGCTGGTAAAGCCGGACGTCGTGCCGGAGGAGTCCGAGCGGTGAATCACGGTGATCGAGGTGCTCGGGAGCTTGACGCCGGGGTTCAGCGCCGCGATCTCCGGGTCGTTCCAGGTCTTGACCTTGCCCAGGTAGATGTTTGCGATCGTCTTGCCTTCCAGCTTCAGGCCGGTCTTCACGCCCGGCAGGTTGTAGGAGACCGTGATCGCGCCCAGGAACATCGGGATCTGCACGGCCGGGCTGCCGTTCTTGGCAATCGCTTCTTCATCCGCCGGCTTCAGCGGCGGGTCGCTTGCCCCGAAGTCCACCGTCTTTGACTCGAGCGAGGTGATCCCCGCGCCGGAGCCGACCGCCTGATAGTTGACTGTCAGGGGGGACAGTGATGAGGCCCACTGTTCGTAGACCGGGGCGGCGAATGTCGAACCGGCGCCTGCAATGGTCGTCGCCGAGCCGCTGCTCGCGCTCGATGAGCTCGACGAGCTGGATGAGCTGGAGCTGCTGCCGCACGCGGCAAGGCCGATCGTGAGCAGCAAAATGCCCCCGAGCGCGCCAATCTTGTTCTTGATCACTACGTCTCCTCTGGCTGGATTGCAAGATGACGGCCGGGGACTTCTTAGTCCTCTGCCCGTCGTTGGTGCGAGGCCAAGTCTCTTAATCTCCGGGCGTCTCGATGTGAACATCTCGTGAAAGCCGTGACGCATCGCCCCGCTTGGCGGTCGGCGCTTCGACATCCGCCCGCGCGGCGAGCGTTCCGGGCGCCGAGCCGATGCCGCCTTCGCGCGAGGGTTGTGGTTGGAAGCGGTAGCCGAAGCCCGGATGGGTATGGATGAAGCGACGGTCGGGCATCGCCGCTTCGAGCTTCCCCCGTAGCTTGCTCACGTAGACGTCGACCGAGCGGTCGCCGTCGCGCAGTTCGCCGCCCCATACCGCGCCGTAGAGCTCATCGCGCGTAACAACGGCGCCTGCCCGCCGAGCCATCGCCGCCAGCAGCTCGAACTCCCGGACCGACAGCGTCAGCGCGCGCCCGGTCGCCAGCACCAGGCCCTCACCGAGCCTGATCTCCAGTTCGCCCGCGTACAGCGTGTTCGCGTTTTCAACCGAGGCCTCCACGACGTATAGGGTCGCCGCAGATCGTGTGTGTTGGCGTTGCCAACTCGTGATCGACTCGTGAAGAAGTCGTAAAGGAGATCCCGCCCGCCGGCCGATATCCATACTCTTCGCAGATGAGCTTGCTCCGCGGTCCCGTCGACACGACCTTGACGAACCTCGTCGAGGAGGCCGGGCGCAACGTGCAGCGCTCCGGTCTGCTGCTGCGCCAGCTGCTCGCGGAGCTCCCCGAGTACGCACCGCTCGCGGAGGAGCTTGGCGCGTGTGAGCGGGAGGGGGACCGCATCACACACGACATCATCCACCGGCTCAACGGCCGCCGTGTGCGCGCGCCGTTCGACGCCGGCGACGGCTACGTGCTCGCCACCGCGCTCGACGACATCGTCGACCACACCGAGCAGGCCGCCGCCCAGCTCGGCCTCTACGGCGTCGAAGCCCCGATGGAGCAGGCGGTCGAGTTCGCCGACGTGCTCGTCGCGGCCGGCGAGCCGATCCTCGAGGCGTTGCGCTGCCTGCACACCGGCGAGGACCTCACGCCTTACCTGGTCGAGATCCATCGCCTGGAGAACGAGGGCGACCGCCTGCTGCGCGACGGGGTCGCCTCGCTCTTCGCCCAGGGCACCGACCCGATGGTCGTGATCCGCTGGAAGGACATCTTCGAGTCGCTCGAGGCCGCCGTCGACGCCTGCGAGACCGTCGCGCACCTGCTCGAGGGGATCGTCTTGAAGCGGCGCCGGCGTTAGCCGAACGTCGTCGCCGGCGCACCGGCTTGCAGCGGCGCTCCATGAGGCGCGCCCACGAGGAACGCCTGGAACGGAACCGTGGCGCTCGGTGCCACTTCGGGCAGGATCGCCCTGCCCGCCGCGACGATCCTGCCGGCGTGGCGGGCCAGCACGTAGACGACGAGGGACTGTTGGGCGACGTTCGAGCGGTTGCGCACCGTCCCCGCGGCGGTTGCGGTGCCACTTTCTTCGCTCCGATGCACGTCGGCGACTTCGATCCTCGGGACAGGGCCGCTCGCGACCGGGGGTTCACCTGCGATCGCGCTCACGCTCGCCGGGCCGCCGGCCGCCGGCACCTGGTCGTCGACCCATGTCGCTTCGCCGTGCGCCGGCATCGACCCAAGCGAGGTGAGCGCCGTTTCCAGTCCCGGAGCGTTGTTCTGGAAGATCGTGCCCCCGTGCGCGTCCTTGACCGTGATCGCGATCGGCACGTCCTTGTAGGCATGAGCGGTGTCGTTGCGCAGCGTCACGACCACGGCGGTCCCTTCGGCGCCGTGCACGAGGACCGCGCCGAGCACGTGCACGCCGGCGCTCTGCTTGGTTATCGACAGGCCCCGTTCGGCCAGGTGCGCGTGATGGGCGGTCCGTTCGAGTGCTGTGCTCTTTTCCGCAGTCGTCTCGCAGCCCGTCAGCGCCAGCGCCGCGGTCACAACCACAACGCTCAGGGTTGCCGCACGCACGCCCGCCCGGCCGCCCTTGGCGGCCTTCATAAGTGTTGTTGTTGTTGTCATTCCACCGCTGCCCGCAGATAGCTGGCTGCGTCTGTCCCGAGCGTTCTCGCTCACCCGAATGCCCCGCTGATGTACTCGCGCGTGCGCTGCTCTGTCGGCCGCTCGAACACCTGCTCGCTCGTCCCGTACTCGACGAGCTCGCCGAGGTGCATGAAGGCGACATGGTCAGCCACGCGCATCGCCTGCTGCAGGTTGTGCGTGACGATCACGATCGCGACACTGTCTCTCAACCCAACGATCTGCTGCTCGATCGTCGCCGTGGAGATCGGGTCGAGCGCCGAGCACGGCTCGTCCAGCAGCAGCACCTCGGGCCCGGCCGCAAGCGCGCGCGCGATGCACAGCCGCTGCTGCTGGCCTCCGGAAAGTCGCAGCGCGGGCCGATCCAAGTCATCGGCCACCTCGTCGTACAACCCCGCCCGGCGCACCGCGTCGATCACCGCCGGCTCCAACTCGCGGCGTCCCCGGCGTCCGCGCCGCTTGCGATCGCGCCGTGTCGCGTGCTCCTCGCGCAGCGCATACGCGACGTTCTCGAAGATGCTCATCGGGAACGGGTTCGGCTGCTGGAAGACCATCGAGACGCGCCGGCGCAGCTCGTTGACCTCGATCCGCTCGATCTCTTCCCCGTCGAGCGTCACCCGGCCCGCGCGCGATGCCCCCGCGGTGATCTCGGTCAGCCGGTTCAGCGAGCGCAGCAGCGTCGTCTTGCCCGAGCCCGACGCGCCGATCAGCGCCAGGACCTCGCCCTGGCGCACGGGCAGGCTGACGTCGCGGACGACCCACTTATCGCCGTAGGCGAGCGAGACCGATTCGATCTGCATCCGCTCGGTCACCTGGGCGGCCGGGGCTTGCCTGCGGCCGTTGCGCGCTGCCATGCCGCCGATCGCGGGCGCGCCTGCCGCGGGAGGTGCCACGCCGCCCGGGGGCGGGTCGATCACCGTAGGCTCGCCCAGCTGGATCCGCCTCGCCGGCGGTGGCGTCAACGGCGTCATACTGTCCCGTCCGCGCGAGCCTGCCCGCCGCTCAGCCGCACGACGATCGCGTTCAACCCAATCACGATCACCAGCAGCACGAACGCCGCCGCATAGGCCTTCTGCGGTGCGTTGCCTTCGCCCGCGGGCGAGTTTTCTTTGACGTAGCTCGTCAGCGTCGAGCCCGTCCCGCGGAGGATCGACAGCACCGGCGCTCCGCCCGCTCCTTCCAGGCGCAGCGATGCGCCCAGCAGGATCACGATTATCGCCGTGTCGCCGATGATCCGGCCCATCCCGAGCGTGATCCCGCTCGCGATGCTCGGGCGCACCGACGGCAGCAGCACGCGCCTGATCGTCGTCGCCTTCGTCTTGCCGAGCGCGTAGGAGGCCTCGCGCACGTGCGCCGGCACCTGGGCCAGCGCCTCGCGCGTGGCGCCGACGATCAGCGGGACCGCGAGCAGCGACATCGTCAGCCCGGCGGTCAGGAACGAGCGCCCGAACACCGCGCCGCCGGCCGAGGTCTGCGACAGGAAGGCCAGAAAGCTCTTCGAGAATACGAGCAGGCCGAAGATCGCGAGCACTACGCTGGGAGTCCCCGCGATCGTCTCCACCCCCGACTCGACCGCCCGTGCCAGCCCCGCCGGCCGCGCGTACTCGCTCAGCCAGACCGCCACCGCCACGCCGAGCGGCGCCGCCACCGCGATCCCGATCGCGGTCACGAGGAACGTGCCCTCGATCGGGTCCAGGAAGCCCCCGGAGGCACTCTGGTTCGGCGAGCCAACGGGCGACCGCACGAGCAGGCTCGGTTTCAGGTAGCTCACGCCCTTGATCGCCATGTACAGCACGATCCACGCGGCGATCGCACACAGCGCGATGCCCGCCGCCCAGCACAGCCCGTAGGCGATCCGGTCGGTCAGCGGCCACGATCGGATCGAGTCCCGCGGCTTGTTCCTTGGCTTCGCTGGAGGATCTGCGGCGACCGCGTTCATTCCCGTCTCTCCGGATATGGCCAACGCGTGCCCGCTGCGGTGGGTTGGTCGGCCATCACGCCCTGATTCCGTACTTCTTGAGCGGCTGCTTGGCTCCCCAGCCGGCGAGCGACAGCAGCGCGCTCGAGACCAGCAGCACCGCCGCCATCGCGTACAGCGTCTGCGCCAGCGGCACGACCGAGAGCCCGTCCACGTAGCTGATGATCGTCGCCGCCAGCGGACGCACAGGCTCGAACAGGAAGGTGGTCCCGTCGAGCGGGTTGGCCGCAAACCCGCGCGAGCCGGAGACCATCGAGAGCATGATCGCCTCGCCCAGCGCGCGGGCCGTCGCCAGTACCGCTCCCGCGATGATCGCCGGGCGTGCGGTCCGCAGCGAGACGCGCCTCATCGTTCGCCAGCGGTTGACCCCCAGCGCGGCCGAGCCCTCTGTCCACGTTTGCGGCACCGCGGCCAGCGAACGTGAGGTGATCGACACCATGATCGGCGTGATCATCACGGTCAGGATCAGGATCGCGAGGCCCAGGTTCGCCCCGGTCAGCTGCACTATCTCCTGGACCGAGTGCTTACGCTGCTGGGAGATGAGGTTGCGTTCCACCCACGGGGCGATCGCGAGGATGCCGATCAGCCCGTAGACGACCGACGGCACCGCCGCCAGCAGGCGCACGACCGGGTCGAGTACCCGCCGCACCGCGTCCGGCGCGAACTCGACGATGAACACCGCCGCGAACGTCGAGAACACGAGGCCGATCAGCACCGCCAGGCCGGTCGTCACCAATGTGCCCCACAGCAGCGGCCACGCCCTGAAGTAGTAGATCGAGTGCCCGGGCAGCGGCGTGTTCTGCACCATCGCCTTCAGCTGCACATCCGCGTCGCCGCCTGAGCCGAACCAGCTGAGCCCGTTATGGGAAAACGACGGCCATGCCTTCGTGAACACGACTACGATCATCAGCGCGATCAACGCGAGTACGCCTACCGCCAACGCGCCGAGCGTGAGCTCGGCGCGCCTGTCCCGCGAACCGCCCGACATGGCCGCTAGTGGATCGGAATCCAGTCCGAGCCGATGATCTTTTTGGTCGCCTTGTTGCCGCTCGTGATCCAGGCGATGAGCTTCGCGGCGGGGCCCTTCGGTGCGCCTTTGGTCACCATCCAGAAGTTACGCACCCCCTGGTATTGCCCGGACTTGGCGTTGTTCAGCGTGCAGGGGATTCCCTGGTAGCCGACGGCGTTGGTTCCGGTGGTGAAGGCGAATGACACGAAGCCGATCGCGTTCGTGTCGGAGCGGATCTTGTTCTGCACCAGGCCGTTACTTTCCTCGGCCTCCGCGCTAGGCGAGATCTTCAGGGTTTCGCCGAGGAAGATGTTCTGGAAGGCGTCCTGCGTACCGGAGGAGGCGACGCGGTCGACAAGGTCGATCGAGCCCGAGATCTTTGCGCCCGGCACTTCGCCCCAGTCGCGCACGTTGCCGGTGAAGATCGACTGCACCTCCTGCTGGCTCAGGTTCGTGACCGGGTTGCCGGGGCTGGTGATCACGCACACGCCGTCGCGGGCGATCTTCGTGAACACGAGGCCGTGGGGGTCCACGCCGACGATCGGGTCGCGCGAGACGTCGCCGATGTCCACTTTCCCGGCGGCCACTTCGTTGATGCCCGCGTCCGAGGTGCCTTGACCGACCTTCGGCGTGGGCTGGCGGGTGGCCTTGTGGTAGGCGGAGGCGAGCTGGGTCATCAGCGGGAAGATCGAGGTCGAGCCGCTCAGCAGCAGCGCGCGTGCCCCGGCTGTCGCGGGGGCGGCCAGCGCGAGTGCGGCAATCAGCGAGATGGTCGCGGTGCGGGAGGGTCGGCGCACGTACTTGCTCCTTTGACGGGTTGCTGCGGGCAGGAAACTTCCGCCGGGATCGCTCCTCGGGGCGGTATGCGCCAGTGTCGAGTCCGCCGCATCTCAAAACGTGAACAAAATGTGTTCACATCGAGAAGAACTGGTGAACGCGGCGAGAAGTTCTCAAGTCGTTCACAGGTGCACGTGCTGGGGCCATCAGCCTTGCGGGGTGCTCCGTGCGCTTACCCTGTCGCTCGCTGTGGCGGCTCTGCTGGTCGCCGCGCCCGCCGCACAGGCCCTGATCGAGCCGGTGACGCCGATCGACGGGCCGAGCGCCGAAATCGTCGAACTCGGCGGCGTCGCGATGGCCGCGGATGGCACCGGCGGGCTCGTGTACCGCAAGCGCGCCGAAGGCCGCGCGCATATCTTCGCCGCGCAGTACGTGAACGGGAAATGGGGCGCGGCCCAGCGCGTCGACGTAGGCCAGGCCTTTGAATCCTCCTTCCCGGCGATCGCCGCGGGTGAAGGCGGTCGGTTGGTCGTCGTCTGGACGAACCATTACTCCTCCACGACCGACGGTCTCTTCTCGGCGGCGCTCGAGCCCGGGTCGACCGGCTTCCAAGCGCCCGTCCCGGTCGACCTGGACATCGGCCAGGCGACCGGCACCTACCCCTCGGTGGCGATGAACCTCTCGGGGCAGGCTCTGGTCGCCTACCGCGTGATCACCGCCGTCAGCGGTCCTTCGACCCCCGAAATCCCGTCCGGCTACGTCCTCTCGGAAATCCGCATGGCCAGCTTCGACGGCGAGTACTGGTCCTCGTTCGGACTGCCACTGAACCGCAACCCCGCCCAGCCGATGCTCACTCCCACGGCCGCCAACTCGCCGAAGGTGGCGATCGACCTCACCGGACAGGGCCTGGTCGCCTGGCAGGAGCCCGACGACTCGTTCGTCAACCGCATCTACGCCCGCCGCATCTTCGGGATGGTCCCCGGCAACATCCTCCAGGTCAGCCCTTCGACATACGCGGGCCACGCGCTCAACGGGCCGGCCGACGAGCTCGCACTCGACGTGGACGGTTTCGGCGAGGGCGCCGTCGCCTACCGTCAGCAGCCGGCGCCCGGCTCAGGCTTCACGCGCGCGCGTGTGTTCGTCAGCGAGATCCCCTCCTCGTTTGACCCCCACGGTGCGGCCTTCGCCCCGGCGCGCCTCGTCGACGGCGCTGGTGTCGAAGGGCCACCCGGCCCGCTCGGCCCGCTGAGCATGGCCGTCGACAGCCAGGGCGACTTCGATGTCGGCTTCGGCTCCGCCGCGCAGAGCTTCGACGTCTCCGGCACCGAAACAAGCGTCTCCGCCCCCGTGCGCCTCGACGACGGCCTGAGCTCGGCTGCCGGCGATCCGGTGCTCACGCGCGCGGACAACGGTGCTCTGGCCGCCGCCTGGAAGGTGGAAGAGCACGGCGCGGGCGCGGTCGCGGTGCTCGAGCGCCGCGCCGACGGCACGCCAAACCGCCAACTCGTCTCCGCGCCCCATGGCGGCGCGGTGCACCAGCTCGACCTGGGTGGCTCGCATCACGGCGACGCCCTGATCGGGTTTCTGCAAGGCGACGGGGCAAACACGCAGATCGCCGCGGTCGTCGTGCGCGCGCCGCCGGGTGAGTTCGTGCTCGACACGCCCGCCACATGGGTCAAGGCGGCGCGCATCCCGCTGCAATGGGAAACCCCGTTGGCAGGCGCGGGCAAGCTCACCTACAGCGTGCTCGTCGATGACCGCGAAGTCGCCGAAAACATCACCTCCACGGAAACCACGCTCACGGGCTCTGAGGTCTCCAGTGGCGTGCACACAATCCAGGTCGAGGCGACCGACTCGCTCGGCCAGGTCGTCGACTCGGAGCCCTCGACGCTCAAAGTCGACCGCACGCCGCCGCACGTGAGCGTGCGTGTGCGCGGCGGGAGCGTGACCGTGCGCGTGAGCGACGGGCCGAAGGGGGAAAGCTCGGGCGTCAACGCCGGTTCGGTGCACGTCAGCTTCGGGGATGGGCGCTCGGCGCATGGTCGCGCGAAGCTAAACCATCGGTATGCGTCGAGGGGTTCCTACACGATCACGGTCATGGCCTCCGATAAGGCGGGCAACAAGGTCACGACGCGTCGGCTGGTGTCGGTCTCATGAATTGCCGTCTCTTGCCGGGGGTCATTCGCGCGATCCGCGTTCTCGCCCGGGGCGTCCGCCGCATAGGTCGCCGTCTTACGCCGGTGGTCCTAACCCTTCTCTGCGCACTTCTCGGTTTCGCTGTCCCGGCACACGCGATCTATGGGCCGGCCGCGGGTGGGCTTGGAGCTGAAATCGTCTCCGTTGATAATGCCTCCGACGAACAGGGAGATGCTTCGACGGTCGAGGCGGCGATCTCCGCCAACGGGCGCTACGTCGTGTTTCAGACCCGGGCGACGAACTTCTTCGAAGACGACGGCGTCTCCGGCGGCGACCCCGAACCACCCGGCACCCTGCGCGAAGGGGGCATCTTCCGCTACGACCGCGACACGGGCGAACTTGCGCTCGTCGCCGACGGCAGCGAGGTGCACACCGAAGGACCCGAAGCCGGCAAGCTGATCTTCCGCGGCGCCGAGAACCCATCGATCAGCGCCAATGGACGCTACATCGCGTTCTCCACCGCCCAGCAGCTCGTGCCGCGGGACACAAACGAAAACATCGACGTGTATGTGCGCGACATGGACGTGCCGCTCACCACCGACCGGCAGGAGTCGGACGCCTACACGCTCGTGTCGGCAAAGAGCGGAGGTGAAGAACCGGCGACCTACACCCCTCCCAGCCCGCCGCTGCCGGGCGAGAATCCGGGGGCGGAAGTGTGGCCCGACACAGCGATCTCCGCCGACGGGCGCTACGTGGTGTTCCGGACCACCGAACTTGGCGCATCAGAACAGCCCAAGTCCGACCTGCCCGGTCAGGCCGTCGCGGAAACGCCGCCGCGGCAGTTGTTCGTGCGCGACCTCCAGGCCAAGACGACGACGCTGGTGAGCCGCAAGAAAAAGGGCGAACCTGAAGAAGGTGGACCGGCCGGTGGCGCGATCGGGCCCGCGAGCATCAGCGCCGACGGCTCGACCGTCGCGTGGGTGTCGACCGATGCGCCAGTTCAGACCCGTTTCCTGCCGGGCGAGGTGGAAGATCCCAGCCAGGCGTACTACCTCTGGCGGCGCTGGCAGGAACCCGCTCCGCTCACCCGTCGTATCACCGGTATCGCCGACCCCGAAGACCCCGAATGTCACGAAGGCGAAGGGATAAATCCGGCCGATCAGACCACGACCGGCCCTTGCTACGGACCCCTGAGTGAGCAGGAGGCGTCGCTCGCCAGCATCGATGGCGCAGACCCCGCTCTCAGTGCCGACGGTTACACGGTTGCCTTTCTCGCCGGTGCGGCGCTTCGCCCCAACATCACCAAGGAACGCGGGCTTGACATCTTCCTGACCAGCATGGCCCCCGGCGTCACACGTAAGGCCGGTACTCGCGAGCTGACCCTGGCGGTCAATTCGGGCGCGCAGGGCTCGACTCCCTCGATCGAATCGCTCGCGCTCTCCCCCGATGGCTCGACGATCGCGTTCACGTCCCTGCGCGACAGCTTCGTGCTGCCTGAACCCCAGCCAATCGGCGCCTTCCGTCCGCTGCCGACGGTCAGCGACCTGTACGTGATCCATCTCGGCGCGAATACGCTCGAACGCGCTGTCGTCGGATACGAAGGCAGTGACCCGAACGGATCGGTGTCGATCGACCCGACGCTCACCCAGGAAGGCTCGGCCGTCGCGTTCGTCTCCGCCGCCTCCAACCTGATCTATGGCGACGCCAACGGCTTCCCCGACGCCTTCACCGCGACGCTCCAGGGCCCGGGCGGCACCGGCGCCCCGCGGGCCGGTGCCAACGCAGGCTCAGGAGGCTTCTCGCTGTCGGCGGTCGCGTCCCCCGAACTCGGCGTCTCGGTTAGACGCGCCAAGGACGGCGGCGTGATCCTGCTGGTGGAGACTCCCGGTCCCGGCAAGCTGACGGCCAAGGCCCTTGGCTCGATCTCCAAGGCCACCTCTGGGAAGACGGCCAAGCGGGCGAGCGTCGGCGGCGCCCTTGCAAAGGCGAAGGAGACCGTCAAGCAGAAAGTCGCCGCCAAGAAATCACCGCCCAGGGTCCTGCTCGCGAGCGCGTCCGCCACCGCTCGCTCGGAGGGCACGACGACGCTCACGCTCCGTCTCTCCTCTAAATACGTCAAGGACCTCCAGCGCGCCGGCAAGCTCAAGGCTGGCATCGCGATCGCCTTCGCGCCGGCGAACCCAGCCGAATCGATGCTCTCCGATGAAGTCTCGGCGACGTTCGTCGCGGCCTCATCGACGAAGAAGTCTTCCACGAAGGTCGTAGGTAAAGCAAAGAAAGGATGAGCCCGCTGACTTTGTGGCAATTTTGACCAGAGTGTGACAATTTTGCAACACCGCTGCTCGAGGCGACGATTTTATCCCTATCCAGAGATAGGCTCGAGCGATGAGCACGAGTTCTCACGAGGCTTCCGGGACCGGCTATGAGCTTGCCTATCGGGAGGCCAGGAGGGGGTTGGAGGATCAAGAGCGATCCGCCGTCGAGCTGCGAGCTCGGGCCGCAGCGCTGATCGCCGCCGCGGCGATCATCACGTCCTTCTTCGGTTCGCAGATGCTCGCCAGGCGCGACTTCGGCGCGGCCGGCTGGTTGGCGATCGGCTGCTTCGTGCTGCTCAGTTTTGCGGTGCTGGTGGTGTTGTGGCCGCGTCGGGACTGGGCATTCTCGCTGGCGCCGGCCGAGTTCATCGCAGCGTATCTGGAGCCGCCTGACGGCGAGTCCCTGGAGCTTCACTTGATCGAGCGTGACTTGGCGCTGCATATGGGTCGCAGCACCAAGCTCAACCGCGACCAGTTGAATGAGCTGGCACCGGTCTTCCGCGTCGCTGCGCTGCTGCTGGTCGCCGAGGTGCTGGCATGGGTTGTGGCCCTGGTGGCGGTGAGGTAGACTGATGAGCATGTTCAGAAAGCTGATCAGGATGTTCAAAAGGCCGGCTCCTGAGCCGCCCCCGAAGGCGCATCCGCTCCCTCAGCCGCTGCGTCCGACCCCCATGGTCGGAGAACTGCACGGCCTTCCCGATACGGTTTATCGCCACCCTCGCAGCGCTCGTCGTTCGAAGCGCCTGTCCTGATCACTCGAGGTGCCGCAGCGAAACGCCTCGCGAGTTTCTTGAGGCAGCAACCCGCCACGTCGAAGAGGTTCTCGCGAGCACGTCGCCGACATCGCGTCAGGAGCGTCGGCTTGCGCCGACTTCGAGCCAACAGGATCGAGGTCGATATGACCTGGTTGGCGACTCGCGATCATCATCGGTGCTTTGGAGCGATATAGCGCGTTGAGCGGAATCAGGCTTGTTATCAACCTGTTACCAATTTGGGATCAAGTTGTAACTTGAGGCCGGAACGTTACCGGCGTGTATATCTTCTGTGAACGACTCTTGTGCTCGGGCGATGGCGCTGTGACACTCGCCTCATCCCCGACCTCTGCTCGTGAAAGGACCCATCCTGCTCATGCGTGTAAGCCTTCCTCTGACCGCCGAACGCGGTCGTATCCGAGCCGCCCTGGCGGCACTCTGTGCGATGGTCGCACTGGCGGTCGTCGCGGCTGCGGCGCCGCCATCGGCGCACGCCGCGTTCGCCCTCAAAGCCTGCGAAGGCGGTTCCGTTCAGGGCGAGGGCTCCTCGTTCCAGCGGGTCGCCCAAGCGCAGTTCCAACTCTACTTCGACAGTCCCTTCGGCTGTGGCGAAGGCGCCGCCATTACCTCTCCGGTGACCTACGTCTCTGACGGGAGTGGCTGCGGCATCGCCTCGATCGGCGGCGGTGGCTCATCGGGCAAATGCTCTGACTTCGAAATCAAAGGAAAAGCGGCGGAAGGGGGCTATCGCGATGCGAAGACCCGCTTCGGCGGCAGCGACGCTCCCATGACCCCGGAACAGGAGGCGCACGCCAATGCCGCCACCGGCACTAATCCAGGGGTGCTGCACACGCTTCCGATCGCCAACGGCGCGACAGCGGTGATCGTGCACTTTCCCGAAGGGTGCGTACTGGAAAACCCGGCACAAGCTGGCGGCAATGGTGGTACAACGACCGGCGGCTATCCCGTGCCCCGTTCGAAAGAAGAAGAAGAAAAAGAACCGCTTAAAGCGGGCGAAGAAGACCGTAATAACGATCCGGCGGGGAAGTACACGGGAGATAAGTTCGCGGCAGAAACATTGCGTGTACGCATAACAGCCGAAACGCTCGAGAAGATCTGGGACGGCACGCCCATTACATGGGGTGAAGTACTCAACGATCACATGACCGGTGCGCCCAGTTCGCCGCTTGAGGCAGAAGAAGGATTCACCAATTGCGATGAAATTCCCGTACGGCGCCTCGTGCGCTTCGACGGTTCCGGCACCACGTACAACTTCAAGGCCTATCTGGGTTTGCTTCCCAAAGTCACGCCTACCGGGATCTGGACAAAATCACCCGTGGAAGGCACCAACACCATCTGGCCGTTGACGACGAGCAGCACCGGTACGCCTAATCCGGTGCCCAAGACAGAAAACGCGTTGAATAAAGAATTCGCGAGCGAGTGCAACCTCACCGTGAGTGGCCCGAGCAGAATCTGCACGGGCAACGCCAACGGCAACCCGTTCGTTGCCGAAGCGGTGGCTGCCACCGACGGCTCGATCGGGTACTCCGATCTTGCCACGGCGCGCGAAAAGGGATTCACGATCACAAAGAAAGCTCACGATCACACCTATTGGGTCCCGTTGCAGACGATCAACCCAGAAAAGCCTGAAGGCGAAAGGGTCGGCACGAACTACGTCGAGCCGACGGCCACTCCGCTGTCCAACATCGAAAACGGAGGCCCGAACGGCTCCAATTGCACCAACGCGGACTACCGCGGGATTCCGACGGAACCCGCCAGCGATCCGACGCTCGGCAACTGGTCCAAGGCGATCGCGACCGGCAGTAAGGACACGACCACGTATCCCAACTGCGCGCTCACGTATGACTTCGCGTGGGATGACGATGCGCCGGTCTACGGCAACACGCCAGAAGAGGAATCGAAGGCCCGCACCGTGAAGGACTACTTCACGTTCGTCGAGTCCGAAGGAGGCCAGCAGAGTCTGACGGCCGCCGACTACGGCGCGCTGTCGCCGGAAATCATCGCGATCGCGCGGAAAGGCGTGGAAGCGATCGGCTGGAACAAGGCAGCCGGCGCCGGTGGTGGCGGTGGTGGAGGCACGGTGACTCCTCCGCCGACGACAGCACCAATCGTCACGACGCCTGGTGTCACCCCAATAACCCCCCCCAGCAACTCCTTCTCAATCGCGAGCGCGAAGGTGAAGGGCAAGAACATCGTGCTCTCGTTGGTATTGCCAGATGCCGGGCAGGTGCAGATCAAGGCGACCGGCGGTGGCGTGACGGTCTCGAACGTGACCGCGAGCGTCTCGGGCGGTCAGGGAACGGTGACGCTGCCGATCTC
>Ga0075522_10001794_pt1 | contig 16227 bp, 12 predicted proteins | sample NGEPerA_FD_74796 | JGI IMG/M metagenome (GOLD analysis project Ga0075522, IMG submission 74796) | Arctic peat soil microbial communities from the Barrow Environmental Observatory site, Barrow, Alaska, USA - NGEE PermafrostL2-A | ecosystem: Environmental > Terrestrial > Soil > Wetlands > Peat ... | reverse complement strand
CGCCCGCCCCTGCCGCGGTGGTAATCGCGAAGGCGCCCCCCGTGGGAACAGTCGTCGTTCCGCTGTAAGTATTGTTGGCGGTCATGACCAGCGTGCCCGGGCCGCTTTCCGCCAGCCCGACCGTTCCGCCAACAATGCACCCAAGGGTCACTGTGCCATTAGTCGGGACCGTGACGATTGGAGCGAGGCCGGCCAAAGTCAGGACATTTCCAGGAGGGGACGATAGGATCGAATATCCGTCCACCGCGAAAGTGAGTCCCGGCGCCATTTCGTTGGTGTCGAGGTTCACCGCTCCGGGCGATCCCGCAAAATTGGCCACGGTGTTTGCCGGCCAGTTCGTGTCCGAAGTGTTCGTGACCCACCAATCGGCCGTAGTGTTGTCCCAATTTCCGCCGCCGCCGCTGCCCGGTTTGGCGCCCAGGTTGCCGGGGTCCCAATACGCTTGCGGGTAAGTCGTGGCGCTGGTGACGTTCAGAATTCCGGTTCCGGCAAATGCCGCATTCTGGAACGTCGCGCTCGACCCGACGGCTCCCCATGTCCCAACAGCTTGTATCACGCCCCCAAAAAGCAGGTTGCTGATGGATTGAGTCCCGGCGAAATTGAGGTTGACCTGGCCAGCCGCAGGCGAAGCCGGAAGAATGACGACGGCGAGAGCGGGAAGCGCGGTGGAATTGCTCAACTCCAGCGTTCCTCCGTTGACCATGACATTGCCGGCAATGGAGCCCGAAATGTTGAGCGTCCCGCTGTTGAGTATCGTCACTCCAGAATACGTATTGGTCGCGCCCAACGTGAGCGAGCCGCCGCCGGCGAGGTCCTTGACCGTCAAGGCGCCGTTGCTGCTGGCCAACGGAGATGCGAACGTCACGTTCTGGCCGTTCACGTCAATGGCGTAATGCTGGTTGGTGGCGGTGCTGAAGCGACTGGAGTAATCGTACTGGTTCGAGCTGGAGAATTGGAGTGTGCCCGACGCGGGAAAGATAATGGAATTGGCCGGAGTCAGCGGGTTGCCCAATGGCCCGCTGATCCCGGGGTTTTCCCCGGAAATCAGCCGCACCGTGTTGCTGGTCAGCGTCGTCGGGCCGCTGTAGGTGTTCTGGCCCGAAATAATAAATGTGGTTGGCTGGGCGGGGTAGCCCACGTAGTTGAGGCCATGATTGCCCCCGTCAGCGGCGTCGCTAATGACACCGCTGAGCGTAAATGGCCCGGCGGCGGTGTTCCCGATCTGGTTATTGTTGATGTTGGTGCTGGCGCCGGCCAGCGTTATACTCCCTGAGACGTTGGCATTGTTGAGCCGGAGGGCCCCATAGCCTGAACTATTCCCGGGACCATTGATAATCACGTTTGCCGCGAGCGTCGTTGCGAAGGCTAAATCGAGTTGCGCGCCGGCAGCAATGTTCCAGGTTCCGGGGGCGGCCATTGCGTAAGGCCCGGCGGCTTGGAGCACCAGTGAATCCGGGGTGGAAACCGAGGAGGAGATATTGACCGTGCCAGCAAAGCCGGCCAGCGAACCCGTCAAATAGGTATTGGCCGTTGTTGTATTGATCAGGACATTAATGACACTGTTGGTGTTTCCAGTGATTACATTCGCCACCCCGTTCGCCACAGAGTTCGCGGTGGTGCTGTTCACGGTAAAGCTGCCACTGTCGGTGATGGCGATCGTCCCCGTGCCGGCGCCCTTTGGGACCGTGACCTGCAACGCGGAGCCTGCGGGGATTGACGTGCCGCCGCTGTAAGTGTTGGCCCCACCCAACTTAAGCGTGCCGGGTCCGCCTACCGCCATTCCGTTGGACCCTGCGAGGATGCAGTTAACGGTTGTAGTGCCGGCGGGAACGGTGATAGCCGGCGCGCTGCCAGCCAAGGTAAGGATGGCGCTGCCGCTGATCGTATAGCCAGTCGTGGTGAACGTGAGGCCGTTGGCGGTTTCGGCGGCGCCCAGCGTAACGGTTCCCGCCGTTCCCTCAAAGAACGCGCTATCGTTTGAGGTCCATGTGGAATCCGAAGTTCCGCTGACCCACCAATTGGCCAGAGTGCTGTTCCAGGTTCCGGCTCCGCCGCTCCCAGGACTGGCGTTAGCGGCGCCCGGGTCCCAAAAAGATTGGGCTTTTACCGCGCCTGGGCAGGCGCACAAGGCCGCCATCAACAATGGGCAGAGGATTCGCGTGGATAGGTTTTTCATAGGGATTTGGGGCTGCGAATGCGCGCGTTGTTTCTCATTTCGGTGATCTGTAGTGTCAAGAAGTATCCATGATGCACGGTGTGAATTCAATGGACAAAGTGGCATTTTTGTTGGAGACAATGGCAGAAAGGGTGATTCCCATTGGCTGGAAACGCCGGATGTTTCGGCTTGCAAACCGCTGGCCGGAATTTATTAGAAATTAAAATTGACTGTGAAAGCTGTTTTACTGATCCGAAATTCTTCTCAACCATGAAAGCCTCCACACCGATCGGGTTGCAGGGGCTGTTCTGGTACTTCCCGGCCAGCGCACGGGATAAAAACTGGGGGATTTATGCGACAAGCATAGGCACGACCCATGTGGCGCCCCACAAACCGTACCCTCCCGCCGGTCATCCAGGCTGTTATGATTACAAGTGGGAGCGCGGCCGCATATTGCCTGTGTATGCGGTGGTTTATATTTCCAGGGGACGAGGCTGGATAGACTTGAATCCGAAGACGGCGCAGCGCCAGGATCTCGAAACCGGGAATGTGATCCTTCTCTTTCCCGGCATGTGGCACCGCTACTGCCCCGACCCCGAATTCGGCTGGGACGAACATTGGGTGGCGTTCGATGGAAAGGTGGCGGCGCGCTGGATAAAGGAATGTTCCTTTTCGCCCAGCCAACCGGTATTGAAAGTGCAGAATGAAGAAACGTTGCGGGGAATATTCGCCCATCTCATCGAGATTGGACAACAAAGTCCGGTGGCGCTCCAGCAACTCATGGCCGCCCAGGTGCATTGCATTCTGGCGACTCTCTATTCGGAAAAGCAAGCCGCCGTGGGAGGTGGCGACCCGGCCGCCGACGTTGTGCGGGCGGTCCAGGCCCGAATGCGAAAAGGGTTCACTTCCGACTTGAACGTGAAGCAGCTCGCCCGGGAATCAAAGGTCAGCTATAGCTGGTTTCGTCATGCTTTCGTCCAGCAAACTGGTTTTAGCCCATACCAGTACATAGTCGAATTGCGCCTGGCGCGCGCGCGCGACCTGTTGGTGCAATCGTCTCTCAAAATCAAGGAAATTGCCAATTTGAGCGGCTTCGCGGACGAACACTATTTCTCCCGGATTTTCAAAGCCAGAGTCGGCCTGACTCCCCACCAATGGCGCACCCAGGCGCGCACGGAAACGTAATAAATAATCTTTAGTGAACCAGGCCATATTTGGCCCTTCGCTGACGCAATTTGCTGGTTGGTTTTCAATGGACACCGGCGCGAGCGCCCCCTATTTTTTTACGAAATGAAGACGCGCCTTCTTCGCTGGATGAGAAATCTCTTATGAAAAGATTCTTATTGACTATATCTGTCCTTGTCGCTTTGTCCGCGGCTTCTCTCCCGGCCGAGGATGCGACCCTGGTGGTGGACGTTGACCAGCCCATCGGGAAGGTCAGCCCGCTGCATTACGGATTGATGACGGAGGAAATCAATCATTCCTACGATGGCGGTCTTTATGCCGAGTTGGTCCAGAACCGCGCTTTCCTTGACAATATGGAGACGCCTGTCCACTGGTCGGTGGCCCAAAGCCCGGGCGCGGCGGCCAGCATCGCGCTTGATCACGAGATGCCGCTCAATGACGTTCTGACTAACAGTTTGCGGCTGGACGTGGCCACGGCTTCGAAGTCGGCCTGGGCCGGGATTGCCAACGACGGCTACTGGGGAATTCCGGTCAAGCCCAATACGAAATATCGCGCTTCTTTTTATGCGCGCGCCGCCGGAAATTTCAAAGGCCCGCTCCGGGTGGCAATCGAAAGCGACGACGGCGGGACCACCTTCGCCGAAGCCAAAGTTTCCCGTCTCGGACGCGATTGGAAATTGTATGCCCTCACTTTGAAAACGAAAGAGGTTGCGCCCACCGTCAAAGCCAAGCTGGTCCTTGCCATCAACCGGCCCGGCACGGTGTGGTTCAATTTGGTTTCCCTCTTTCCGCCGACGTTTAACGACCGGCCCAATGGAAATCGTATTGACATAATGCGGATGCTTGGCGGCATGAAGCCTTCCTTTCTCCGTTTCCCCGGCGGCAACTACGTGGAAGGCGACACCCTCGAAACCCGCTTCGATTGGAAAAAGACCATCGGCCCGCTCACCCGGCGTCCCGGCCACGCTTCATGCTGGGGCTATCGTTCCAGCGACGGCTTCGGGCTGCTGGAATTTCTCGACTGGTGCGAAGACCTCAAAATGGAGCCTGTCCTTGCTGTCTATGCCGGTTACAATTTGAAACATACCCACGTCGAGCCTGGTCCGGCCCTCGAACCCTACGTGCAGGAAGCTCTGGATGAAATCGAATACGTCACCGGCGACACCTCGACGAAGTGGGGCGCGGAACGCGCCAAAGACGGCCATCGCGCTCCCTTTAAACTCACTTGCGTTGAGATTGGCAACGAAGATTGGTTTGACCGCAAAGGAAGCTACGATGCTCGTTTCGCCCAGTTTTACGACGCTATCAAAGCGAAATATCCCAACCTTAAATGCATCTCCACCGTCGGAACCGAACACCCGCAACGGCAAATGGTCCATAGCCGCAAGCCCGATGCCATCGACGAACATTACTATTCCTCCGCCGCGACCTTCGATGAGGATTCCCCGACGCATTGGGACAAGTACGACCGCAACGGCCCGGAGATTTTCGTGGGAGAATGGGCCGCCTACGAAAACACCAAGCCATGGGAAACGCCTTCGCGCAAAATGCCGCCCACGCCCGACCTGAAAGCCGGCCTGGCCGACGCTGCCTGGATGGCCGCGATGGAACGCCATTCCGATTTGATCGTCATGCAGTGTTACGCCCCTCTCTTAGTCAACGTCAACCCGGGCGCGCGCCAGTGGCGTCCGGACCTGATCGGCTACGACGGCCTCCATGTCTATGGGTCGCCCAGCTACTATGCCATTCGGATGTTCAGCCAGAATCACGGCGACACCATCCTTCAAACCTCGGTGGGCAACCCGCCTCTCCACTATAGCGCCACCAAGGATAGCCAAAGCGGCGCGATCTACCTAAAAATCGTCAATACCGAAGCGACGCCCAAAGCCCTCACGATCACCTTGCACAACGCCGGCGTGCTGGCCTCCGACGCAACCGCCCTCACTCTCTCTGCGCCGAGCGATAGCGACTCAAATTCAATTGATAATCCGGCCCAAGTCATTCCCGTCACTTCGACCGTGCCAAATATTAAACCCGCCTTCACCTACACGTTTGTCCCATATTCCGTAACCGTTCTGCGGCTGAAACAGGATTCCCACTAACACCAGCGCGCAGATCAACGAGGAACATCCGCAGCACACCTTATCTGGCCATGGAACGGCTGTGCTTTTCCAATAGAGCCTGCAAATGGGCGCTGTTGATTTTTTTGTTTCGCTGGTAAAGGTCGATCACGTCATCGGCGGAAGGATGAATGGGGAACGACCGCACGATTTCGGGAACCGTGGTCAGTTGCCGCCAGTCTTTCTCAACACTTTCTCCAGGGTTCGAGGCGGCGGCACCACCTTGCGGGCGCGCTTCAAGAGTATCTTTCATCTTGGCGTCTTTTCCGGCCCGCTTTTCCTTGGGCTTGGCCGCGATGGCCGCTTGTTGCTGCTGAAACTGGGGGTACAAATCCTCCTGCCCGTTAACGCACAAGTAAATCGCATGGGCAATATGTTCAAGCGGGCACAGGACATTGACGTATATTTTTACACTTTGTGGATTGGCGCCAATCAAACGGGTTCCGTTTTTTGGGCTCCACTCCAGCACAAGGTCTTTCGGCTGGCACCCAGCCTTCTGACAAACTTGACGAATGATCTGTATCATAATGGTTGTTATTTAACGGATATAAGGGGTTGCCTCATGCCATTTAATATCGGCAAAACGAGCGAATAGTTGAGCTGCTCCGCATGGTTTTTACCTTATCTTCCGCACAATCCGAGCGGCGTGTTTCCGTGGTGGATTGACGCCGCTTCTTTTTTAATCGACTGCTGCTTCCCAATCTTCGGCGTTAACTGGGGCAAACGGTTGCTCATATTTCAGCACAGAACCTTTAAGGCTCGCTAATATCTGTTCACAGAAACTTCCGTTGGGCAAGTTGCAACCTGCCCGCGTTCGGGAAAACGATTTTTCGTTTTTTGAATTCGCGCTTGAGATTGAAGGCGCTTGCAGCTAGAATCTGGCCAATGTCTCAGGGCTTACATCTGTCCCAACGCATGTCGCTCTCGCAAGTGCTGGCGCCGCAGTTGCAGCAGTCGCTGGCGCTTTTGCAGGCGCCTACCCTCGAGTTGAAAGCCCTCGTCGAGCAGGAATTGCAACAGAATTGCATGTTGGAGGAAGTCCCCGCCGCCGAAGTCGAGATGAACGAAAGGGTCCGCAACGAAGAGGCCGATGACGGCGCCCTGGCGGCCGCGGACCTGGCCGAGCCGCCCGCCGATGTGAAATTCGATCCCGCGACCGAGAAACCGAGCGACGCCCCGGTGGACGATTTTCAAGCCGAGTTCGAGCGCTTGACCCAATTGGACCAGGAATGGCGCGATCATTTTACGCAAACCAATTTGCCGATGCGCCAGGGGCAAGAGTCCGAGGAACGCCGCCAATTCATGTTCGATTCTCTCGTCGCGGGCACTTCCTTGCAGGAGAATCTCCTGGAGCAAATGCGCTTTTCAGATTTGACCGACGAACAGCGCTCGATTGCCGAGATGATTATCGGCAACATCAATGATCACGGTTTTTTAAAGGCCAGCGCCGAGGAACTTTCTTTTTCCACCAATATTCCGCCGGAAAAAATTCTCTCCGTCCTGAAAGTGATCCAGACTTTTCATCCGCCGGGCGTGGCGGCGCGCGACATGCGCGAATGTTTGATGCTGCAACTGGAGCGGTCGGGCCGCGAGAAGAGCATCGAATACCGGATCGTGCGCGATTTCATGGAAGCGCTTTGCAAACGGAAAATTCCCGAAATGGCGCGCGGGTTGAACATCAGCGTCGAGCAAGTTCAGGAGGCGCTGGAACAGATCGGCCATCTCGAGCCCCGCCCCGGCCGGGAGTTTTTGCCGGACGACGATCGTTATATTTCCGCCGAAGTCTTCGTGCAAAAAATCGGCGACGAATATGTGGTCACGACCAATAACGAGCAGGTCCCGCATCTGCGCATCAGCAATATTTACAAGGACGTCATGTCGCAGGCCGATTCCTCCCCCGAGGGCGCCAGCGCCCGCGAATACATCCGGGAAAAAATCCGCGCCGGAAAATTTCTGATCAAGAGCTTGCAGCAACGGCAGCAAACCATCCTCAACATCGGCAAGGAAATCGTCAAACGTCAGCGCGAATTCATGGAAAAAGGGGTGGCCTGCCTCAAGCCCATGACCATGGTGCAGGTCGCCGAGGTGGTGGGCGTGCATGAAACGACGGTCAGCCGGGCCGTTTCCAATAAATATATTGACACGCCCCAGGGTATCTTCGAGATGAAGTATTTCTTCACCTCGGGCATTCAGACGGACACCGGCGGCGGGGTGTCCAACACCAGCGTGAAAGACATGGTGGCCGAGATGTTTGCCAAGGAGAACCCGGCCAAACCTCTTTCCGACCAGGAAATCGTCAAAATGCTCAAGGAAAAGGGCATCGTCATTGCCCGGCGCACGGTGGCCAAATATCGCGCCGAACTGAATATCCTCCCCTCCAATCTGCGGAAAGTGTATTGACAGCCTATTTTTTGGCTTTCATTTCGGCCTTGGTTTTGGCCTGAAGTTCGCTCAAGGCTTCTTTTAATTCGTCCTTATCCGCCCGAATCATGCGGTCGATGAAAAGGATGCCGTTGAGATGATCCATTTCATGCTGAATGGCGCGAGCTAGAAGACCGCCGCAGCGAAAATCGATTTTTTCGCCTTTGTCATTCATGGCCCGGACCTCCGCCATGCCGGCCCGGGAAATTTCGGCGTAAATCTCCGGAAAGCTCAAGCAACCTTCCGGCCCCGACACCGGATCGCCCAGCGGTTTGATTTCCGGGTTGATCAGCACCAGCGGCATGAATTCGGCCACGTCCGCCTCCTTGCCGTCGCGTTCGAGCGTGGAGGGGCGGTCAGTGATGCCGCGCACGTCCAATACAGTCAACTGCAAAGCCCGCCCGACCTGTTGCGCCGCCAGCCCGACGCCCTTGGCGGCGTGCATCGTTTCAAACATGTCCGCGATGAGCTTTTTAAGGTCGGCGTTGACCTTCTCAATGCGGGCGCCTTTCTGGCGCAGCACCGCATTGCCATACTTGACAATCTCGAGAATCATGGGCGGACGTAGCTGGTGGAGGGGTCTTGCATCATTCCCGCAATCTCCGCGATGGACGGGCTTTGTCCAGCGCGCACATAGTAGCCGCTGGTCGTCACCCCCGTTAAAAGGCTCATCTCGTTGTTCAGCCCCAATAATTTTCCCAGGCAGAAACCGGAGTTGAAGTGATCTCCCGCGCCGGTGGTGATAAAAGGTTTGGCCACGTACGGCCCATTGACGATGTCGGCTTTTTGGCCGCTCACCGCCAGCGCGTAAGTCACCGGATGAATGACGAGGGTGCCAATGCGCAATTTCGCCGCCGCTTCCACCGCGAATTCCGCCAGGCTTTCCGGACTGGCTGTTTTCGACTTTAAGTCGAGGACGGCGCCAATTTCGCAGGCTTCTTTTTCGTTCAAACCCAGAATGACGTCGAAATGTTTTTCAAACTTCGCGATTAACTCCAAGGCGCGGGCAATGTCCTCGCGGGTCCTTTTTTCCGGATCGGCGAGGTCGAAAAACAGAATTCGCCGTCGGGAGTTCATTTTGGGACAAACTTCCTTGAGCAACGATTCCCACAGGTCGCTCATATACGGGAGCATGGTCCAATTGACGAACCCCACCAAATCCGCGCTGCCAAACTTCGCGGAAAATTTTTCCTCGCCAAAACGGGATTTGATATTCTCCCACGTCACTTGCTTGAGCGAGGAATGCTTGCCAATCATAATTTTTCCGTCCTCGAATTCGAGGGCGTCGGTCGTGCCTGGATCGGCGATGCTGTGGACTTCGGCGCGCTTGGCAAAATCGTGAAAGACAGGGTGAAGGTTGGGATAGCCGAGCACGCCGAGATACGTCACCTGCATCCCAAAACTGGCCAGGGCGTTGGCCATGATCGGACCATTGCCGCCCAATTTAGTGATCAGGTTGACCAATTCGAGGTTGGTGCTTTTGCCGGCGGCCGCGCCGAAACGAGCGGCCAGCTTGGCGATGGTGGGCAGGCGAAGAAAAACCTCCGCGCTCTCCCGTTTATCGACGACGTGCAAAATTTCATCCACGAATCCATCCAGGCCGACGAAGGCTTTCAGGGCGGAAGCCCGCTGGACGCTGGCGAGGAGGGTTTGGGCGCAGTGGGCGCGATTGTCAATTATATTCATTAAGAGAAGTCAAATTATTCGAGGCTGATTCCCGCGAGGACAAGGATGCGTTCCAAATCGTCGTCGGTGAAGAATTTAATTTCGATGACGCCCTTGCCCTTTTGATAGCGCAAACCGACTTTGGTGCCAAATCGCTCCTGCAATCGATGCTGCAGGCTGCTCACATGGGCATCCTGGCCGGGTCCGGCGCCCGGATTCTTTGCGTGAGATGGGTTGGCGGATTTGCTTTGCAGAAATGAAACCAGTTCCTCGGCCTGGCGGACGTTGAGCGATTTTTTTAGAATGCGGTCGGTCGCCAGCTTTTGTTCTTCGTGCGACGGGAGGCCGAGGATGGCTTTGGCGTGGCCGACCGATAACCGCCCATCGCGGACATACACCTGCAACTCCGGCGCTAGTTTCAAAAGACGGAGCGCATTGGCCACCACCACGCGGCTGCGACCGACTTTAAGCGCGGCCTGTTCCTGGGTGAGTTGAAATTGGCCGATCAATTGGGCGTAACCCTGGGCTTCCTCGATCGCGTTCAGATTTTCGCGCTGGAGGTTTTCGATCAGCGCCAGTTCCAACACCGCGCGATCATCCGCCTGGCGGACGATGACTGGCACCTCGGTCAGGCCCAGCATTTGGGCTGCGCGCCAGCGCCGTTCCCCCGCGATCAATTCAAAATTGCCCCCCTGGGGCCGAACGATCAACGGTTGGACAATCCCTTGTTCCTTGATGGAGTCGGCCAATTCGCGCAACGACTCCGGCGAGAAATCTTTGCGCGGCTGAAAGGCGCAAGGGCGCACTTGGGTAACCGGCACGCGCTGGACGCGTTCCTGCGACGCATCCGCAGCGGGCAGAGCAGGGGATGGGAAAGCCTTGTCCTCCGCGCGCGCCGAACCGCCGCCGCCGCCGAGCAACGCGCTGAGTCCCCGCCCTAAAACTGGTTTAGCCATGACCCCAGAAATTAAGGGCAAAGGAAAAAAGGTGAAAGGGAAAAGTGAGCCTGGGCCTTTCCATCATTCCATCGAGAAAGCTTTAGGCGTTCTCCTTTCGCCCTTTCATTTGACTGCGCTTCTGACAAACTGCGCGCCACAAACAGTGATCCACGCTCGTCAATGCTAAATTATATCTGGCTGGGTTTGGTGGTCGCAGCCGTCCTCCTGGGCGGGTGGAACAATCATCTTGACGAGGTCGTCAAGAATGCTTTTGACCTGGCCAAGGCCGCCGTCATGGATATTGCGCTGCCGCTGTCGGCCATCATGACGGTCTGGCTGGGCGTCATGCGGCTGGCCGAAAAATCCGGCCTGGTGTTTCTTTTGGCGCGCGCCTTACGTCCGGTTTTGCGCTGGCTTTTTCCCGAGGTGCCGCCCGATCACCCTGCGATGGGCTCGATGGTCATGAATATCGCGGCCAACATGCTGGGCCTTCTCAACGCCGCCACGCCGCTCGGCCTGCGGGCCATGGCCGACTTGCAAAAACTCAATCCAATCCCCGGCACCGCGACCAATGCGATGTGTACCTTTTTGACGGTCAACACCGCTTCCATCCAGCTTATCCCGGTTACGGCGATCGCCATCCTGGCGGCGGCGGGCGGAAATAATCCGACGGCCATTATTGGCACCTCGATTGTCGCCACCGTCATTGCCCAAATCACCGGATTGACCGCCGTCAAAATTCTGGAAAAGCTGCCGGTCTTTCGCCCGCAATCAGGCGCGGTCGTCGAAAGCGAAAAACCGGCGCCAGAGACTTCTCCTCTCCCGGGCGCTTCGGACGCGAGTCCTCCATCGCCGTTATCGGTTGGGCGCAGAATAGTGCTGCTGGTTTTCTTCGGCTTCTTCGTCATTTTTTTCGTGAAGCTGATTGCGCCGGCCGAGGCGGGATTGCCGTCGGTGGGAATTTTCACACGCATCGTCAAAGCGATATCGATCATTGCCATTCCATTTTTTCTTTCGTTCTTTCCCCTCTACGCGGCGTTGCATCGCATTAAAGTTTACGAAGAGTTTGTCGAGGGCGCCAAGGAAGGCTTTGCCGTCGCCATTCGCATTATTCCCTTTTTGGTGACCATCCTCACCGCTGTCGGCATGTTCCGCGGCGCGCACGGCATCGAGTTGCTCGCCAGGTGGTTCAAGCCTTTTCTCGATTTTGTCGGCTTTCCACCGGAGTTGCTTTCACTGGCTTTGATGCGTCCGCTCAGCGGCAGCGGGAGCGTTGCCTTGGTTTCTGACGTGGTGAAAACCTACGGCCCCAACCATATTTACAGCATGATGGCGGGGACCATTTTGGGCAGCAGCGAAACGACGTTTTATGTCATTGCGGTTTACTTCGGGTCGGTGGGCATCCGGCGCACCCGCCACGCGGTCCCGGCTGGATTGCTGGCCGATCTAGCCAGTCTCATCGCGTCAGTTGCTATATGCCGGCTCGTCTTTTCGCACCTATGAAAAGAGGCGAACTTGTCCGCGGATTGAATTTGAGCGCGACCACCGCGCTGGTGGTGGGCACGATCATCGGCACGGGTGTCTTTTTGAAATCGGCCAGGATGGCCCAGGCGGTGGGGACGCCCGAGTTGGTTTTGCTCGCTTGGGTGGCGGCGGGATTTCTCTCGCTGGCCGGAGCGCTCAGCTACGCGGAATTGGGCGCGATGCTGCCGGCGGCCGGAGGCGAATATGTTTATTTGCGCGCGGCCTATGGCGACTTCCCGGCGTTTCTCTTCGGCTGGATGCGAATGGTGGTCGGTTCGACGGGTTCCATTGCCAGCATGGCGGTCGGTTGCACGACATTTTTGGCGGCGCTCTTGCCCTTGGATTTGGTTTGGGCGCGGCATTCGTTCGACTTTCTCGGCCAGAAAATTGTCTGGCAATTTGGCATCCAGCAAATCCTCGCCGTGGCCATCATTCTGATTTTAACGGCGGTGAATTGTTTGCGAGTCGCGCTGGGAGGAGGTGTGCAGTCCATCTTCACTTTGGCCAAAGTTTTGGCGATTGTGGCCATTATGGGCGGCGCGTTTTTTCTGGCGCCCTCGGCCACTTGGGAACATCTCCGCGCGCCTCCCGGGGTGAAACTTTGGAGCGTCATGTCGGCCTTCGGCGTGGCCATGCTGTCGGCTTTGTGGGCTTACGACGGCTGGAACAACATGCCGATGGCTGCGGGCGAGGTGGAAAATCCCGGACGAAACATCCCGCTCGGCTTGATCATGGGCATGATCATCGTCTTGACCACCTATTTGCTGGTCAACCTGGCTTATTGTTACGCGCTGCCTATTTCGGAAATCGCGTCGTCGAGTTCGACGTTGCATGCTGCGGGGCTGCCGGTGGCGGCGAAAGCGGCGCAAACTTTCTGGCCGCGCTACGGGGTGGGGCTGATGGCCGTGGCCGGCGTCCTGTCAACGATCGGTTCGTTGAACGGCTCCATTTTGACCGGCGCCCGCATTCCGTTCGCCATGGCTCGGGACGGATTGTTTTTCGCGCGCTTCGCTGATTTAAGCGTCAAAACGGCCGTGCCCGCGTCCGCCATTATTTTCCAAGGGCTTTGGGCAAGTGTCCTGGCGCTGTCCGCCAACTTCGATCAACTGACCGAGTGCGTCGTTTTTGCCGGCATGATTTTTTACGCGGCGACCACTGCGGCCGTTTTTGTTTTACGGCGCAAAATGCCGGACGCGCCCCGCCCTTATCGGACGCTGGGTTATCCTTTGATTCCGCTGCTTTTTATCGCCGTGGCGCTGTGGCTGCTGGCCAACACGCTCAAAACCAGCACGGTGGAATCGGTGGGAGGATTGGTCTTGATCACGCTGGGCGTGCCGGTCTTTCTCTGGCAAAGGAAAAATAAAACATGAAATTACTTGTGGCATTGCTGGCGCTGGCCTGGTGCAGCGCGGGACTCGCTCAGACCAATGGCGCGCCCTGCGCCTTCGACACCAATAAACTGGAATTCGTGGGGACACCCGTGCAACAGGCGAAGTGCCTGTTGCGCCCGGTGAAGCGCGGCGGCAACCTGGCCCCGCCGCTGACCGTCCTGCCCAAACCTTTGGAACGGCTGATTGGCCAGCCGGTCAAAGTCACTCGCGAGGAGTTGCGCCGCTATTTGCAAGAGCAGCATATTGCCGAGGCCGATATTGGCGGCCCGATTACCAATTCGTTGCGGGCGAAATATTTTGTCATCCACGACACCAGCACTCCTAATTACGGCGACAAACCATTCCCGGACGACATCAACCAGCCAAGCTGGCGGCTGAATCATTTGGAGATGTGGAAAAAGCGTCCAGTCGCGCATATTTTTGTCAGCCGCACCGGCGAGTCCATTACGACGCACGAATTTATTGTGCCGTGGCGCGCGACGAAATTTGAGTCGAAGGTCATCACCACCAATCAGAGCCGGGGATTATTTGTGCATGTCGAGAACACCATGCCGCGCCGTTCCGACCCCAAGGGCCATCCCGGCAACGACGCCATCGCGCCGGAACCCGGCTTTACCGTGCCCATGCTCGACCGGCTGGCGTTGCTTTACTTGACTGCCAGCCTGGAGCACGGCCGCTGGATGGTGCCGGCCTATCACGCCGCTGTGGACGCCGGAATACCCGACGCGCACGATGACCCGCAGAATTTCGACCTGGCTCTGTGGGCCGCGCGGCTGGGATTGCTGCTCAAAGACGTGGAGTCGTCCTCGAAATAAAAATTATCCAGCGTTGGCCAGCGGCTGCGAAGAGATTTGCAGCATCCGCTCGATGGGCAACCGGGCGCGCTCGATGATCTCGGGGCTTAATTCCACCTTGGGACTGAGATTGGCCATGCAATCGTAAAGTTTTTCCAGCGTATTCATCTTCATGAATTTGCACTCATTGCAGCGGCAATTCTCCACCGGCACCGGGATAAACTGTTTGTCCGGGCATTCTTTGCGCAGGCGATGAATCATGCCCGCCTCGGTGGCGATCAGAATGGCCGGCGCGGGACTGCGCTTGCAGAACTCGACCATTTTCTCCGTCGAGCAGACTTCATCCGCCAGCATCCGCACGCCCTTGGTGCATTCCGGGTGGGCAACCAGAGGCGCGCCCGGAAATTTCTGGCGAATGCGCATCACGCCCAAATGGGTAAATTCCACATGCGCATAACAACTGCCCTGCCACAAGGTCATTGGCCGCCCCGTCTGTTCCATGACCCACGCCCCGAGATTTTCATCCGGCACAAAAAGCAGATCGCGCTCCGCCGGCGAGGCGTTGACAATCTTGACCGCATTGCCGCTGGTGCAAATCACATCGCTCAGCGCCTTGACCTCCGCGCTGCAATTAATATATGTGACAGTATAAAAATTAGGATTGGTCTCCTGCAGCGCCTTCAATTTCGGGGCCGGGCAACTCGCTTCCAGCGAACACCCCGCGTCCTTGTCCGGCAAAATCACCGTCTTGCCCGGGTTAAGAATCTTGGCCGTCTCCGCCATAAAATGCACCCCGCAAAAGACAATGACCTCCGCCTTCGTCTTAGCCGCCTGCTGAGAAAGCCCCAGCGAATCGCCCACAAAATCCGCCACATCCTGAATCTCCGGCACCTGATAATTATGGGCCAAAATCACCGCATTCAACTCCTGCTTCAGCCGCAAAATATCCCGCGACAGCGTATCCAGCCGTTGCGGCGCCAACGGCACGCGCGTGACAAACTCCCATTGCTGCGCCTGCGTCTCAGTACGATCACTCATGCGTTTAGCATAGCACAATTAGCCCTCGCATGACCAGAGCGGAGCAAAACAAGGCTTGGATATTGGAAGGGAACATCGATGTTTGCGTTTAAGGGCGCGCTGATATACAGATTACTGTTTATTTGATAATGGTCAGGCCGCTCAACTCGATAAAATCCTTTATCCGCAATCTTTCGCGGCCCGCCGAGTTCTTTCTCGTGGTGCTCGTATGCTTCTGGTGGGGCATCATCGGGAGCGCCAAACAATTCGTGGGTCACCTCATGCACGGCGCAAAAACGGAGCAGATTACCAATGGTCTCGTCTGTGGCGTCGTTATTATGCAGTTGCTTGTCATGATATTCGCCTTTTGGGTTGGCCGCATCCGCGGTTGGTCCCTCGCTATGTTTGGCTCGCGCATTTCGTGGAAAGGAACCTTCAAGGGTCTGCTTCTCTTGCTGGTAACGATTTTAGCTATGCTTTTTTCCGTCGCATTAACGAACGTCCTCGCTCCGGGAGCACGGAATGTCCCCCATGTCGTCAATGGAGTAACGGTCAGTCGATTGACGCTGCCATTCATCCTGCTATTTTCACTCGTCAATCCTATTTATGAAGAGGTTTTGGGGACCGGTTACTTTATTCACTCATTGCAACGATGCGGTATGCTGCCGTCGGTGCTGGCGAGTGCCTGCTTTCGAGCGTTTTTGCATTCCTATCAAGGCTTGGACGCAATCGTAATTGTTTTGCCAATGGGCCTGGTATTCGGTTTCTGCTACTGGCGGTGGAGGCAACTTTGGCCTCTGATTGTTGCTCATATAGTATTCGATTTATGGCCCCTCCTTGCTTTTATCCATAAGGTTTAGCCAAGAACGTCGTCTAAGGATTGCGGTCATGCCGCGCCAATCGCGGATGGTTGTAGAGTCGAGGCTGTGCCTCGACCAGTTGAGCCATAGGCTCAACGCTACAACTTATGTTATGAGCACCCCAAGCTCTCCCCGCAGTTGAGGCATTTGTAGCAGG
>Ga0075522_10001793_pt1 | contig 16238 bp, 7 predicted proteins | sample NGEPerA_FD_74796 | JGI IMG/M metagenome (GOLD analysis project Ga0075522, IMG submission 74796) | Arctic peat soil microbial communities from the Barrow Environmental Observatory site, Barrow, Alaska, USA - NGEE PermafrostL2-A | ecosystem: Environmental > Terrestrial > Soil > Wetlands > Peat ... | reverse complement strand
GGAATATCAGGCCGCGCTGCGCGCGACGAACCCCGGCGCCAAGCCCAGCTTCGTTTCGCTTGAAGGCTACATGAGCGGCCGGCTGGCCGTGATGGCGCTGCGCAAGGTCGACGGCCCCATCACTCGCAAGGGGTTGTTGGACGCCATCGTCACGACCGGCGCCTTCGATCTGGGCGGCATGACCCTCACCTTCGCGCCGAATAACAATCAAGGCTCGAACCAAGTGTTCCTGACGGTGATCGGGAACGACGGCGGCTTCGTGCCGGTGCAAAGCCTCAAGAACGGCCGCGTCGACAGCCAACTAAGCGTGGCACCGTCGGGAAATTGAGCGTGCGTAGCAAAAGCAGCCCTGCCCCCGATCTGAGCCCGATTTCCTTGCGGAATGATTTCCGCAACGATCCGATCCTGGAATCCGCCTATGAATACTGGCGAAGCAAATGCGGCACCCGCGCAATGCCGCGACGCCGCGACCTCGATCCGACGGAGATTCCACGCCTGCTGCCCCATATTCAGCTCACGGAGCTGCTGGAAGGCGGCAGCCGCATCCGCTGCCGGCTCGCCGGGACCGCGATCGTCGACGCCTACGGCTCGGAGCTCGCGGGAAAATATTTCGACGAGGTGTTCTCCGGCGAAAGACTGCACTTCATCGCGGTCAATTATCGCCTGATGTGCGATGAAAAGCGGCCGGTCTTCGTGCTCAACCGCTATCAGTCGTCCCGAGATGTCGAACTCATCTGCACCCGCTTGATCATGCCGTTGTCCGAGGACGGCGAAACCGTCAATCAATGTCTCAGCGCCTTGAGCTTTCAATTCCCGGGCGACGCATCTACCTGGTACGGACAATGGCTCGGTGGCAGCGGCAACTTTGATTGCGGCAGCTCCTATTCCAAGGCCATCGGATAGTTCTAGACCGCGACTATCCGGTTGCCGAAAATGACCCTTATCGGCACATAACGAAGCTGGCGGCAAAATGGCGATCCCACTCGGAACCAGGCTGATTTTCGGCCTCGCCGGCTTGCTGGCCTTGGCCGGCTGCGCCGGTGCTTCCGCCACCTGGAGCAAGCCGGGTGCGGGCGACGCCGATTTCCAGCGCGACGCGCAGCTTTGCCAGGTCCAGGCGGCCGGCGCCGCGCCGCCGGTCTTCGATGCACGCACCATGTCGACCGCCGATAATTCGCAGGATGTCCTGCGGCAGCGCGATTCCTGCCTCTTCGCGCATGGCTGGCAATTGGCGCCGCGCCCTTGATCCTTTCATGACCGCGGAAACGGCCAAGCCGGGCTACCATCTCAAATACCATGCGGATGAGGACCGGCTGTTGGTGTCGGTCGACATCCCGCCCGCGCAGGAATACGCGATGGCGCTGACGCGTCGCCTGACCAAGCACCTGCTTGCCGCTTTGGCGGCGAACTACGTGAAGAGCGCGACAGCGGCGGCAATCAAGAACCCGGCGACGCGCGAAATCGTGCTGAATTTCGAGCACGGCAACGCCGTCGCCGCCGGCGTCGCGGGCGGCGAAATTCGCCAGGATGCCGGCGGCAGATCGATGGTCGCGGCGCCGCGCACCGTGCGCGAGATTCGGATCGCGCCGAGCGCCCAAGGCAACACCGCCATGTTGATGAACGACGGCGAGCGCACGCTGACCATCGACCTGACCGCGCAACGGATTCATATTTTCATCGCCGCGGTGCTCGACATTGCGGTCCAGGCGGGCTGGGATTTGCCGACGATTGCCGCCTGGCTCGATTCGGCGCCGCCCGCGACGGCATCGCCGAAGGTGATTCATTGACCGCGCCGGCCGCGATAAGCCGTAAGCCTTTGGTAGATAATGATAATCTGATCCGGTAGAATGGCGCCCGAGCGGCAAGCGGTAGCGCGGTGCGGCGGGGATCGACCGGCATGAATTTCGTCGACAAGATTTTCGCTCACGCCGCCGCCACGCCGGACAAGACGGCGCTCCTGCTGAGCGACCGCAGCCTCGGCTATGGCGCGCTGGCGCAGGCCATTGCCGCCGCCGAGCAACGCATCCGCGGCGCCGGGTTGCCGCCCGGCGCGCTCGTCGGCATCTCGGTCGACAGCCCGATCCGGCATCTGACGCTCATCGCCGCGCTCTATCGCGCCGGCATGGTCTCGGTGTCGCTGCGGCCGGGATTGGATTTTGCGCGCGCCGGCCTGCGCATCGCCGCGACGCTGCGCGATGCGGAAGGACAACCCCTGCCGGGCGCCGGGCGCGACATCGCGGTCGATAACGGATGGTTCCAGCCGCGGGCGCCGCGCCCGACGACGGCCCCGACCGGCTTCGCGCCGGAGGCGACCTGCCGCGTGACGCTGTCCTCCGGCACCACCGGCTATCCGAAAGCCATCGGCTTCACGGCGGGCAACATCGAAGCGCGCCTTCCCACCTATGCCGCGCGCCTCGGGACGGCGGCTTGGGAGCGCATGCTGTGCCTCCCCGGGCTGTCGACCAATTACGGCGCCGGCTTTGCGCTGACGGCCCTCGCCTTGGGCAGGACGCTGTGCTTCGCGCCCTCGGTCCCGGACACGCTCCGGATGATTCCGCTTTTCCGCATCGATCTGCTGGTCGCGTCGACGCAGCAGCTCGGCGACATCGTCGCGGCGCAAGCACGATCGCCGCTGCCGCTGCCGAACCTGCAAACGGTTCAGGTCGGCGGCAGTATCATCCTGCCGGCATTGCTCGATCGCGCGCAGCAGCTCGTCTGCCGCCGTATCGTCTGCGCCTACGGCTCGACCGAAGCCGGGTCGGTCGCGCATGCCGCGGCCGAGAAGTTGGCGGGCATCGAGGGCGCCGTTGGCCTGGTCGAGCCCTGGGCACGGGTGGAGGCGGTGGATGACAAGGGCCGCGTGTTGCCGCCCGGCGAGCCGGGAACCATCCGCATCCGTACCGCGGGCCAGGGCCATGCCTTTGGCGGGTCCGGCGGCGCCGACGATAATTTCAAGGACGGCTGGTTCTACCCCGGCGATCGCGGCACGGTGAATGCTTCCGGCATGCTGATCATTCTGGGCCGCGGCGGCGAGCTCATCAACGCCGGCGGCACCAAGGTGGCGCCCGAGCGGGTCGAAGAGCTCGTGCTCGCCTATCCCGGCGTCAAAGATGCCGCCGCGCTGGCGATGGCGGACGCCGCCGGCATCGAGGAGCTCTGGATCGCGGTGGTGGCAGATTCACCCATCGACGAGCAGGCGCTGATCGCGCATTGCGTCCAGCACAACCCGGACTTCAAGCCGGCGCGGGTCAAACTCGTCGGATCGATCCCGCGCTCGGCGCTCGGCAAGGTCGCGCGCGACGCGCTGCGCCGGCAGCTCTCCTAAGTCATTGTTCACTAATGACATTATCCACTAGGATGGCGCCCGGACAGCGCGCGGTAACGCGGCCCGACAGGAGACGATCGGCATGAATTTCGTCGACAAGATCTTGGCATACGCCGCCACGAATCCGAACAAGCCGGCGCTCATGCTGGGCGACCGCAGCATTGGCTACGGCAAGCTGGCCGGCGCGATCGCCGCCGCGGAGCAACGCATCCGCGGCGCCGGTCTGCCGCCCGGCGCGCTCGTCGGCATCCTGATCGACAGCCCGATCCGGCATCTGACGCTCATCATCGCGCTCTATCGCGCCGGCATGGTTTCGGTGTCGCTGCGGATAGGTTTTGATTTCACGCGCGCCGGCCTACGCATCGACGCCACCTTGCGCGATGCGGAAGGACAGCCGGCGGCGGGCGGCGGGCGCGACATCGCCGTCGATGCCGCCTGGTTCGAGCCGGCGGTGACGCGCTCGACGACGGCCGCGACCGGCTTCGCGCCGAATGCGACCTGCCGGGTCCTGTTGTCCTCCGGCACCACCGGCTATCCGAAGGCCATCGGCTTGACCGCGGCTGACGTCGAGTCGCGCCTTACCACCTATGCCGTGCGCGCCGGTTCGGGGGCGTGGGACCGGCTGCTGTGCCTGCCGGGACTCTCGACCAATTACGGCTTCAGCTTTGCGCTGATGACGCTCGTCGCCGGCAAGTCGCTGTGCTTCGCCGCCTCGGTCGCGGAGACGCTGCGGATCATTCCGCTTGCCCGTGTCGACCTGATGATCGCCTCGACGCAACATCTGAGCGACATCGTCAAGGCAACCGTGCCGGAATCGCTGCCGACGCTTCAGGCGGTCCAGGTCGGCGGCAACGTCATGTCGCGACAGTTCCTCGATCTCGCCCGGCTACGCGTGTGCCGCAACATCATCTGCGCCTATGGATCGACCGAAGCCGGCACCGTCGCCTATGCCACGGCGGAGGCGATGGCGGGCATCGAGGGCGCCGTCGGCATCGTCGCGGCCTGGGCAAGGGTCGAGGCGGTGGACGACAAGGGCCGCGTGCTGTCGCCCGGCGAGGCCGGAACCATCCGCATCCGCGCCGAGGGCCAGGGCCATACCTACGGCTTGGCTGTTGCGGACGATAATTTCAAGGATGGCTGGTTCTATCCCGGCGATCGCGGCACGGTGGACGCTTCCGGCATGCTGATCATCCTGGGCCGCAGCGGCGAGCTCATCAACGCCGGCGGCGCCAAGGTAGCGCCCGAGCTGGTGGAGGAGCTCGTGCTCGCTTTTCCCGGAATCAAGGACGCCGCCGCGCTGGCGATGGCGGACACCGCCGGCATCGAGGAGCTTTGGGTCGCGGTGGTGGCCGATACGCCGATCGACGAGCGGGCGCTGATCGCGCATTGCGCCCAGCGCAACTCCGATTTCAGGCCGGCGCGGGTCAAGTTCGTCAGCGCGATCCCGCGCTCGGCGCTCGGCAAGGTCGCGCGCGATACGCTGCGCCGGCAGTTGCGCGGCTGAGCGACGGCGCCGCCGCGTCAGCCCGCCCCGCTGCGATTGAGCACGGAATTATACCGCGCCAGCGGCCGGCGCGCCGAAGCCCTGCCAGCGCCGCATCGACAACAGATGCGCATAGACCAGCCCGAGCCAGCCGCGCCGGCGCCAGGCGAGAAACGCCGGATCTGGCAGCGCGTCGTAGCGCGCTTCGTCGACCACGCGGAACTGCTTCAGCGTCTGCCGCGTGCCGTCGGGCTGCTGGATGTCGACGCGCTTCGAGACCAGGAGATTGGCCGCCTGCAACGCCTCGCCGAATGCCCGGGCGAGATCGAATTCCGCCTGGAAGGCGCGGCAGAATTCGGCCGCCTGGGCGGTGAGCGGGCTCGGCTGACCGCCCTCGAACAGCTTGCGGCCGCTGTCCTTGGTCAGGCTGCCGGCGGCTTCGTCGATCGCCAGATGGATCTGGCCGGGCGCGATGCCGGTCGCCAGGATGAAGGGATAGCGGCGGATGTAGGCCGGGACATAGGCCGCGTCGCGCCAGCCGCCCTTGTCGTCGACGAAGCTGTTGCGGTTGGCGCCGACGCCCAGCACCGCCACGGGCAGCGGCGGATTGCTCTCGGTGAAGACGACGGGAAAGCTGAAATGGGCCGGGAACAGCTCGTTGGCGCCGAGCGGCACCGAATTGGTGTCGCGCGCGAAGCCGAAATCGACCGTTTCGCGCAGGCCGAACGATTGGTGCCGCTCGGCCGTCAGCAATTGCGGATTCTTGTAGAACAGCGGCAGCTCGCCCTGCCAGGACGGCGTGGCGGCGACGGGCGCGGGCGGCGCGGCGGGCATTTCGGGTGCGGCTGGCGCCGCGCCTTTCTCCGTTAGCCGGGGCTCGGACCCCGCTTTTTGGCCGCGATCCTTCTTCGCCATGGTCAGTCTCCCTGTTGGGCCGCGAGATCGACCAGCGTCGCCCAATTCGCCGTCGAGATCATGTGCAGATAGATCGGATGCATGAAACGGCGGCGCCGCAGCTGCAGCAGCGGCTTCGCCGGAAGCTTGTCGAATTTGGCCTCATCGACGATGCGGAAGCCGGTGAGGCGGAACTTCTTCCCGTCCTTCAAGGCGACGCCCGCCTCCTTGTCGGCGAGCAGCCGGTCCTCTTCCAGCGCCGCGCAGAATTTCCGCGTGAAGTTCAAATCGGACTGGTATTCCTTGCAGAAGGCCATCGCCCGCTCGATGAGCGACGTCGGCTTGCCCTCCCAGAACAGCCGGTCCTTTTCACCGGCTTCCTCGCGCAGGGCCTTGGCGGCATCGTCGATGCCCAGGATGAATTCGTCCTTCTCCTTGTCCTCGATGAACAGGAACGGGTAGCGCCGCACATAGGCCGGGATATAGGCGCCGGCGAGCCATTTGCCCGCCGCGTCGACGAAAAGATTGCGGCTCTTGGCAATGCCGACCACGGCGACCGGCGTGACCGGATCGGTCGGGGTGAAGACGATGGGGTAATGCCGCGCGGCCAAGCTGAACTCGCTGACATTGAGCGGGATGGCGTTGGCGTCGCGGGCGAAGGCGAAGCTGTCGGTCGCGCTTAGGGAGAGGCCGAAATGCCGCAGCGCCGAAAGCGGCGCCGGCCGCCGATAGAACAGCGGCAATGGCGCGGCGCCCTCGGCCGTGGCGGCCGGCATCGAGCTGGAGGCGGAAGGGTCGTTCTCTGCCATGTCCGGAGGCCGTGACCAGGTGAAATCGCGCTCAGCGGCCATCATACCCGATCCGGGCAAACGGTCGCGACCGGGCGCGCGCGGGATCGGGCCTTACGGCTTCTTTCCCTGGATGAAGTCGTTGGCGTAGGTGTAGGTCGGCGTCTCGCAGCCCTGGCTGGGATCGCTGCCGTCGCCGCAGCCGGCGGTCGGGTTGATGGTATTGAGACCGAGCGATTCGTTCGAATCGGCAAGCGCGGAATCGATCGGCCCGCCGATCTGCAGCGACGAATCGTCGGCGACATTGCCGAGATTGAGCGAGCCCCCGCCGCCGAGCAATATCGAGATCGGCAGGCCGTTCAAGGTCCCGCCGGGGACGCTGAGGAAGACGACGGGGCCGACCTCGTTGCCGCTGACATTCGCCAGGGTAAGGGTGATCGGGCCGGGATTGGCATTCAGCGTGGTGCCGAAATTGGCGGTGCCGCCGGGAATGTCGATGGCCGCGCTCGAGACATAGACCTCGACGCCGTTCGAGATCGTCATCGTGCCGGTGGTGCCGCCGACCGACAGGATGCCGAACGGGTTCGCAAGCGTGCCGACCTGATCGGTGAAATTGACCGTGCCGGTGGCGATACCGATATCGAGATTCTCGCCCGTGCCGCTGCCCGGGCCGACGATCGCGCCGAAGCTGATCGTGCCGCTCGAGGTATTGAAGGTCGAGGTGACGGTGTCGTCGCCGAGGAGGCTCAACGCGCCGCCGGTGAAATTGATGTTGCCGCCGCTGTCGAGCGTGGCCGCGGTCACGGTGACCGGGCCGTTGATCCACGCGAAGGCAATGCCGGCGGTGGCGGCCGTCAGGTCGAAGGCAGTCGCGCCCGGCGTGGCGGGAATGCCGGAAGCACCGTCCCAGTCGCCGACCAACACCACGCCGCCGGGGCCGCCATTGGTGATGCCGTTGACGATAATCCCGTTCTGCGAGAACAGGCCGAGCGTGTTGCCGTTGGACCCGGTGTAGCTGAAAGCGTTGACGGTGAGCGCGTCATTGACCGCCAGCACAGCCTCACCGCCGGCGAGATCGTTGATCAGGCTCGCGCTCAGGCTGTCGCCGCCGTTGAGGGTGTCCGACACGCCGTCGGAGATCACCTGGCTGGCCGCGAGATAGATGTCGCCGCCGCTCACCGTGCCGCCGACGACATGGCCGATCGTCGCGCCGCCGCTGATCGACAGTATGTCCGTGGCGCGCACATCGATATTGCCTTGCGCATCCGCACCGCCGGCGCCGTTGCCCGAGCCATCGCCATGGCCGATCTGAGCATAGGCATCGAAGCCCGAGCCATAGGCGAGCGTGACGTCCTGCCCGGCGACGACAATCGTGCCCCCCAGGCTGACGCCGCCGGAGACCGTCGCGCCGTTCGCGAAGGAATAGCCGCCATGGCCGATCTGGGCATAGGCGCCGTTGCCGCCGCCGCCGCTGAGGCCGATATCGCCGTTGCCGGCGGTGACGGCGATGTCGCCGAGCGTATCGCCGAGCGTGAGGCTGCCGACCGTCAGGTCGCCGGTAATGGACGCGTTGGAGAAAGCACTGTCGCCGCCATGGCCGATCTGGGCATAGGAGTCGCTACCGTTGCCGCCGCTGAGGTTGACGCCGCCGTTCGACGAATTGACGCTGATCGCGCCGGTCAGCTCGACGCTGGCGGCGCTGAGCTGATAGCCGAATTCATAGCCGCCATGGCCGATCTGGGCATAGTCGCCGCCGCAGCCGCAGCTGCCGTTACCCACGAGGCTGACATTGCCGGTGGTGCCCTGGGCGGAGACCGTGATGGCGCCGTCGATGATAATCGCGCCGGCGTTGAAGTCATAGCTGAACGCTTGGGCGCCGCCATGGCCGATCTGGGCATAGGCATTCTCGCCGCCGGTGCCGCCGCTGAGGCTGACCCCGCCGCCGCTGCTGACGACCGAGATCGCGCCGGAGATCGTCGTCCCGCTAAGGCCGTAACCCAGCGAGTATCCGCCAAGGCCGATCTGGGCATAGGTCTCGTTGTCGCTGCCGCCGGTGACGTCAATGTCGCCGCTGTTGGCGGTAACGTCGATGGCGCTGCCGACGGTGACCGCGTTGGTGACCGTCGCGCCGAACGCGAAGCTGTAGCCGCCGTGGCCAATCTGCGCGTAGGCGCCGGTGCTACTGCCGCCCGACAGGCCGATACCGTTGTCGCCGGCGACCGTGATCGTCTCGCCACTGCCGCCGAGCGTCAGGCTGGCGAGCGAGACCGGGCCGCCATTGTTCAGGCTGCTGTCGCCGGCGAAGGCATAGGCGCCACCATGGCCGATCTGGGCATAGGCCTCGGACCCGCTGCCGCCAGTGAGGAACACGCCGCCGCTGGTGCCGAGGGTGTTCGTGGCTTGGACGGTGATATTGCCGCTCAGCGTCACGTCGTTGAACGAGGCGTTATTGCCTGAGAGGCCGCCGAAGTTGTAGGCGCCGCCAAAGCCGGCACCGCCATGGCCGATCTGGGCATAACCGGCGTTGACGCCGCCGGCGTCGAGCTCGACGTTGCCGTTGGCCGCGGTGACCGTGATGTCGCCGTTGACCGTGAGGTCGCCGGCACTGGCGTTGTAGAACGCCGCCGCGCCGCCGTGGCCGATCTGGGCGTATGAGAAGCCGCTGCCGAAGCCGGCCGCGAGCGAAACGCTGCCGTTGCTGCTGGCGACGGAGATGGCGCCGGTCATCCCGGCCGTACCGCCGATGGTGGCGCCGCTGGCGAATTCGAAGCCGCCATGGCCGATCTGAGCGTAGGCGTCCTGCCCATCGGAACCGGCGAGCGAAACGTCTCCGACGGCGGTGACGCCGATCGAGCCGCCGAGGCTCAGGCTGGTGAGAGTGGCGCCGGCGAACGCACCGTCGCCGCCATGGCCGATCTGGGCGTAGGTATCGTCGGTGCTGCCGCCCTCGACGAACACAGCGCCGCCGGCCGTCACGGTGATGTCGCCGCCGAGCGTCACCGCGCCGGTGGCGCCGGTGCCGACGCCGAAGCCGCCATGGCCGATCTGGGCATAGGCGCCGGAACTGCCGCCGCCCGTCAGCGTGACATCGGTGGTCGCCAGCACGGTGATCGGCGCGTTGCCGGCACCGTGATAACCAATCTGCGCGCCGTGGGTGTTGCCCTCCACGAAGACGTTGCGGCCGGCGATGTTGGTGGCGCCGCCGGCGCTGCCGATCGCGGCGAAGGTGCCGCTGCCGTCGATCGTCACGTCGCCGGAATTTCCGCTGCCGCCGTGGCCGAAGGAGGAGGGATTGGCCGCGATCTGCGAGAAGGTGACGGTGCTGCCGGAGAGGCCGGTGGTGCCGTCCCAGCCGGCGACGACGTTGACGGCGCCGCTGCCGTCGTTCTGGACGGCGCCTTCGATAACAATGTCGCGGCTGGCGAGCAGGTTGAGCTGGCCGCTGCTGTTGTAGCTTGTGACGAAGTTAGGCCGCGTGAAGAGGATTTCGATGTCGGCGCCGGTGCCCGAGGCCTCGAGCAGCGTGTCGTTGCTCCCCGTCTTCACCAGACCGAAATCGTAATTCTGGTCGCCCAGGGTATTGATCAGCGAGGCGCCGATCGAGACGGTGCCCGAGACCTCGAGGCTCGCCAGCGGCGCGGTGCCGCCGACCGAGCCCGCGAAGGTGGTGAAGTCGCTGGTGTTCGTCGTCAACGCGAAGCCGCCATCGACGGTGCCCTGGAAGTCGATCGCGCCGCTGGTGGTGGAGATCAGCGTCGTCGACCCGGCCAGTACCACCGCGCCGGAATAGGTCTGGCCGCCGGTGGTGGTGACCGTGCCGACGCTGCTGCCGAAGGTCGTGGCGCCTTCGGTAACGCTCAGGCTGCCGAGCGGCAGGGCGCTGGAGCCGACCACCCAATCGAACGTGGTCGAGCCGGTGGTCGCGACGGTGAGGCTGGCGTTGTTGGAGGCGTAGATGGTGTCCTCGAAGGTGATCGCCGATCCACCGGTATCGGTCAGCGTCGCACTGGCATTCAGCGTCACCGGGCCTTTATAGGTCTGGCCGCTGCTGGTCACGATCGGCCCGCCGTTGAACGTGCTGCTGCTGGTGACGTCGAGCGAGCCCAGCGCATAGGCGGTACCCACCGCGCCGCCGAAGCTGGCGTCGCCGGAGACTGTCAGGTTGTGGCCGTCGCTGGCGCTGCCGGTGTGGCTGCTGTCAACCGTGCTGACGAAGTCGACGAATGTTGGGTCGGTGAGCGTCGTGTTCGCGGCCAGCGTCACCGCGCCGCCATAGGTCTGGCCGCCGGTGGTCACGATCTGGTCGGTACCGATGCTGGTCGGGCCCGACACGGTGAGCACGTTGAGCGCCGCGCTGACGACGCCGACTTCGCCATTGAAGCTCGTCAGACCGGTGGTGTTCACCGTCAGGCTCTCGCCGCCCACGCTCGCCGCGTCGACCGTGCCGCCGAAGGTGATGGCGCCGCCGGCGTTGTCGGTGAGCGTGACCAGCGTCGCGCCCAGCGTCACCGCGCCGCCATAAGTCTGGCCTCCGGACGTCGTGACGTTGCCGCCGCCGTTGATCGTGGCCGGGCCGGTGCTGACGTCGAGGCTGCCGAGCGCGTAGGTGCCGCCCACCGCGCCGCCGAAGGTGGTCATGCCAGTGGTGCTGACCGTCAGGCCGTGGCCGTCGGTGGTGTGCGCGCCGGTGCTGTCGACCGTGTTCGAGAAGGCGATCGCGCTGCCGCCGGTGTCGATCATGCTGACATTGCCGGCGAGGACGACGATGTCCTCATAGCTCTGGCCGGCCGAGGTCTGGATGGTCGCGCCGCCGCTGCCGCCCAGCGTGATGTTGTCGGGGACGATATCCTCGGTGAAGCTGGCGGCGTAGACGCTGCCCTCGACGGTCTTGTGGTGGCCGGTCAGCACCACCGCGCCCAAGGGGTTCGCCGCGGTGCCAAGATTGCCGACCAGCAGGATCTGCATGCCGGTCGAGCTGCTCAACGAATTGGCGTTGATGGTCAGCGCCTCGGCGGTGGAGCTCGCATTGCCGACGGTGCCGTCGATGGTGACGCCGCCCGAACTATCGCTGTCGCTCAAGGTCGTGGCGGCGCCCAAGGTCACATTGCCCGAATAGGTCTGGCCGGCGGTGGTGGTGACGGAGCCGCCGTCGAGAGCCGCCGCCTGGAGCTGCAGCGAAGCGATGTTGACCGTGTTGTCGAGAGTCGTCGCGCCCGAGCTCACCTCGAGCAAGAAGAGACCCGAGACCGTGCTGCCGAAGACGATCGGGTTGGTGCCGCCCGCCGCGAGGGTGGTGTCGGCGCCCAGCGTCACCGCGCCGGAATAAGTCTGTCCGCCCGAGCCCGAGGTGGTGACCGAGCCGGCGCTGCCGCCGAAGGTGGTGGCGCCGCCGACCGTCAGGGCGTGGAGCGCATGCGCGGCGCCGACCGCGCCGTCGAAGATGGTGGCGCCAGCGGTGGCGAGGTCGAGGTTGTAGGGCGTGCTGCCAAAACTATCGACCGTGCTGCCGAAGGTGAAGCTGCCGGTCGTGCTGGCGAGGGTGGTGTCGGATGTCAGCGTCACCGCGCCGAAGCTGATCGTGCCGGTGCTTGCGCTGAAGGTATCGGTGCCGGAGAGATCAACCGGACCGAAGGTGGCGCCGTTGGTTATGGCGTAGGTGCCGGAATCAAGTGTCTCGGTGCCGGTGCCGGTGATGGCGAGCGCCGCCAGGTTGACGCCGTCGAGCGTGACCGAGCCGGAGCCGCTACTGATGGTGAGGGTGTCGCCGCTGCCGCTGACCGGGCCGAGGCTGACCGCGCCGTTGCCGGCGCTGCTGTCGAGGCTCAAATTGCCCGCGAGGGCGACGGTGCCGCCGTAAGTCTGGGCGCCGCTGGTGGTCACCGAGCCGGCCGCCGCGCCGAAGCTCGCCGGGCCGGTCACCGTCAGGAGGGCGAGCGGCGTTACGGCGCCGACCGCGCCGTCGAAGGTGGTGGTGCCCGCGGTCTCGACGATGAGGTTGTGCGTGCCGTTCACCGTACTGTCGAAGGTGATCGCGCCGGCGCCCGTATCGCTCAGCGTGGCGTCGTTGGCGAGCGTGACCGCGCCGCCATAGGTCTGGCCGCCGGAGGTCGTGACGCCGGCATGCAGCGTGGTGGTGCCCGAGGCGATGTCGAGCGCATAGGCGCCGGTCACCGTCGAGCCAAACACGATCGGCTTGCCCGACCCCGCGGCGAGGGTGACGTTGCCGGCGAGGGTTACCGCGCCGATGTAGTCCTGGCCGGCCGAGCCCGAGGTGGTGACGTTGGCGCCCAAGGTGGCGGGGCCGGTGACGGTGAGGCTCGACAGCGCCGCGCCGTTGCCGACGTTGCCCGAGAAGGTGGTGGCGCCGGTGGTGTCGGTGGTCAGGCTCTCGAGGCCCGCGACCGCGTCGTCCACCGTCGAGCCGAAGGTCAGGGCGTTGGTGACGCTCACCGTCGTAAGCGTGGTGTTGTTTTCGAGGGTGACGGCGCCGCCGAAGGTGGTGTCCTGGCCGAAGACCAGGCTGCCCGCGAGCTCGATCGCGCCGGCGCTGTTCTGGATCGTGCCGCTCGAGAGCGTGTAGGTGCCGGCCGCCAGCTCCTCCCCGCCCGCCGCCGCGACCGCCAGCCCGCCGAGATTGAAGCCGCGGAAGACGGCGGCGCCGTTGCTGCCGGTGGTGCCGGTGGTGATCCCGAGCGTGTCGCCCGAGCCGCTGATCGCGCCGAGGATCTGGACCCAGCCGTTGCCCGCGGTGGTGTCGAGACTGACATTGCCGTGCAGCGTCGCCGCGCCGTCGTAGGTCTGGCCGCCGGTGGTCTTGATCGTCACCAAGCTGGCGATGTCGGTCGTGCCGGCGGTGTCGAAGGGCTCCACGTCGATCGAGCCGACCGGGTGGGTCGCGCCCACGTTGCCGTCGAACACCGCGTTGGCGTCGATCGTCAGGTTCCCGTGCCCGCTCGTCTGCCCGTCGAGCGTCTGGCCGAAGGTGACGGTCGCGGTGCTGTTGAACACCACGAACTCGGTGCTGGCGGCGGCCATCGTCACCGCGCCGCCGTAGCTCTGGTTGCCGGTGGTCTGGATCGAGTCGGTGTTGATCACCGTCGTGCCCGAGGCGTTCGCCATATTCAGGCTCGCCAGGTGCGCGACGTCGGTGCCCACCTCGCCGTCGAAGGTCGCCGTCCCGGCCGTGTCCACCGTCAGCGCATGCGTCCCGTCAACCGAGCTCGCGAAGATGATCGCCGACCCGCCCGTGTCCTTCAGCGTCACGTTCCCGCCCAGCAGAACCCCGCCCTGGTAGTCCTGCCCCGCAGAGGTCGTCACGTTGGCGTCGAGCGTCACGGCCTGCGTGATCAGCTCGGTGATCCCCACCGTGTTGTCGAAGATCGTCTTGCCCGAGGTGATGTCGAGGTTGTGCGCGCCCGAGACCGTGTTGCCGAAAGTGATGCCGCTGCCGCCGCTGTCGGAGAGTGTGGTGTTCGCGCCGAGCGTCACCGCGCCGGAATAAGTCTGGCCGGCGGTGGTGGCGACGGAGCCGGAGGAGAGATCGAAGGTCACCGCCTGGAGGTTGAGCGAGGACACGGTAACGGCGTTGTCGAAGGTGGCCGTGCCCGAGGCGACGGTAAGCGTGTCGGCCGCGCCGGTCACCGTGCCGCCGAAGATCTCGGCCGATCCGTTGAGCGTGGTGTTTTGGCCCAGCGTCAGCGCGCCGCCATAGGTCTGGCTGCCGGTGGTGGTGACGAAGCTGGTGTCGATCGTCGCGGTGCCGGTGACGTCGAGCGCGGCGAGCGGGTGGGTCAGCCCGACATTGCCGCCGAAGCTGGCGTTGCCCGAGACGGTGAGGTTGCGCGCGCCGCCGGCGTCGCTGTCCACCGCGCCGAAGGAGACGCCGCTGGTGCTGCCGTCGGTCAGCGTCGTGTTGGCATCCAATGTCACCGCGCCGGAATAGGTCTGGCCGCCGGAGGTCGTGACCGAAGGGGCGTTCAGCGTCGTGGCGCCGGTGACGCTCAGGCTGGCGAGCGCCGTGGTGCCGCCGACCGTGCTGTTGAACGAAACCGGTGCCGAGCCGGTCGCATCGAGCGCGCCGGGGCCGTTCACCGGGCCGAGGAAGCTGATGGTGCTGGTGCCGTTATCGAGGATGGTGATGCCGTCGGTCAGCGTCACCGAGCCGGAATAGGTCTCGCCCGAGGTCGACTGCACCGTGCCGCCGCTGGCAGCGAAGGTAGTGTTGCCGGCGACGCTGACCGTCGCGGCCTGGATGCTGGCCTCGTCGAGTAGGTTGCCGACGCTGGCGATGTTGACCGCCGCGAAGGGCGTGGACTGGCCGACGCCCTGGGTGAAGGTGGTGGTGCCGCCCTGGACCTTGAGGGTAACGCCGGCCGCCGCCGCGTCCACCGTGCCATTGAAGTCGAGCGTGCCCTGCGAGCCGGTGCTGCCGCCGCCGCTGCCGACGCCAGGTCGCAGCTCGAAAGTCTGGGTTCCGCTCGAGACGTCGAGCGTGACCGGCCCGTTGAGCGCGATCGCACCGGCATTGCCGCCGTTGCCGGTTCCGGACCCGCTGGCCGCGCCGCCGCCAACATTGATGGCGCTGCCGTTGCCGATGGTGAGCGTGCTGGTCGAGCCGGCGGTGACGAAGGTCGGCGTCGTGCTCTGGCCGACCCCGCTGAGAACGATATGCCCGTCGGTGACGGTGACGGTCCCGGCGTTGCCGCCTGAACCGCCCAGGGTCGAGGTATTGGCGCTGCCGGAGTCGAACAGCACGCCGGCGGTGACGGTGCCGGCGCCGTCGCTGATGGCGAGCGTGCCGGCGCTCTTGCCTCCGGTTCCGCCGCTGCCGCCCGAGCCGCCCTGCGCCGAAACCACGCCGACGGTGACGTCGCCGACATTGGCGGTCTGACCGACGAAAAGCGTGATGTCGTGGGTCGCCGGCGCGCCCGAGATGGTGGTGATCAGAGTGGTGGCGGGCGCGGCCTCGACGATGCCGCCCGTGCCGGTGCCGCGGTTGACGGTGCCGCCGCCCGGGAATACCAGCAAGCCGGACACGTTGGCATCGAACACCAGGTCGCCAGCGACCGACAGGTAGCTCGCGCCCGAGCCGATGGTGATCGAGCGCCCGGCCTTGGCGGTGAGGCCGAAATTCTGCTGGCTCGTGACCGAGGTCACGTTGGAGTCGAAGACGATATCGTCGCCGGCCAGCAGCGTCACGCCGCCCGAATGGGCGAGCGACACGACGCCCTGGTAGGTCTGGTCGCCGGTGGCCGCGTAGAGCGGGGCGATGAGCTCCGCCGGCCCGTCGAGCGTCAGGCTCGCCAGCGTCGCGCCGTTGCCGACATCGCCGGAGAAGGTGGTGAGACCGGCGGTGTTGACCGTCAGGCCCTGGCCGCCGGCGGACGCGGCGTCCACGGTCGAGCCGAAGGTGACGGCATTGGTCCCGGTCGTGGTGCTGATCGAAGTGTTGCCGGCGAGTGTCGCCGCGCCGAAGGTCGAGTCCTGGGCGAAGACGTCGGCGCCCTCGAGTGTCACGGCGCCGAAGGTGTAGGGGCTGCCGCTGCCGATGGTGTAGGTGCCGTCGGCCAGGGTCTCGGTGCCGGTCGCATTGTCGGTCAGCGCCGCGAGCGAGACGCCGTGAAAGGTGACCGCGCCGGTCGCGATGACGAGCGGCGAGTTGCCGAAGCTGCCCGTGTCGCCGACGGTTTCGGCGAAGACGATGGTGCTGGCGCTGCCGGCGGTAAAGGTCTTGGTGTCGCCCCCGAAC
>Ga0075522_10001789_pt1 | contig 16277 bp, 14 predicted proteins | sample NGEPerA_FD_74796 | JGI IMG/M metagenome (GOLD analysis project Ga0075522, IMG submission 74796) | Arctic peat soil microbial communities from the Barrow Environmental Observatory site, Barrow, Alaska, USA - NGEE PermafrostL2-A | ecosystem: Environmental > Terrestrial > Soil > Wetlands > Peat ... | reverse complement strand
ACCCCACCCGTCGCACCGCCCGCCGGGCGATCCCCGGCAGCATCGCCGCCGGCGCCAGCGACCTCTCCGTCGCCTTCGAGGGCCTGGCCAACCCCACCAGGCTGCTCATCGTCGAGAGCCTGGCGACCATCGCCGAGATGCGCGTCAGCGAGCTCGCCGAGCTCTGCATGGTGTCCCAGCCGCGCATGAGCTGGCACCTGCGCATCCTGCGCAAGGCGGAGATCATCCGCACCCGACGCGATGGCCGCGAGGTGTTCTGTCGCCTCGACCGCGATGCCATCGCGCAGCACCTTCGTGCCTTCGTCCGCCTCGTCTCCGCGCGCAACGATCCGAACAACGATGCGCTCGCCCAGAGTCTGCAGCCAATCAATGAGGGAATCTCATGAGTAACAAGGTCAGAGTGGCCATCATCGGCGTGGGCAACTGTGCCTCGTCTCTCGTCCAGGGCCTCGAGTACTACAAGAACGCCAACCCGGGCGACGCCGTCCCCGGCCTGATGCACGTCGAGCTCGGCGGGTACCACATCAGCGACATCGAGATCTCGGCGGCCTTCGACATCGACATCGAGAAGGTCGGCAAGGACGTCAGCGAGGCCATCTTCAGCGGCCAGAACAACACTGTGAAGTTCAGTGACGTCCCGCACCTGGGCGTCCCGGTGCAACGTGGCATGACCCACGACGGGCTCGGCAAGTACCTGTCCGAGGTGATCACCAAGGCCCCCGGTTCCACCGTCGACATCGTCGAGGTCCTGAAGAGCACCAGGACAGACGTCGTCGTGAACTATCTGCCAGTCGGCAGCGAGGAGGCAACCCGGTGGTACACCGAGCAGATCCTTGCCGCCGGGTGCGCCATGGTCAACTGCATGCCCGTCTTCATCGCCCGGGAGGAGTACTGGCAGAAGCGCTTCGAGAAGGCGGGGACCTGCATCATCGGCGACGACATCAAGTCGCAGGTGGGGGCGACCATCGTGCACCGCGTGCTCACCCGCCTCTTCCGCGATCGCGGCGTCGAGATCGAGAACATGTACCAGCTCAACTTCGGCGGCAACACCGACTTCCTCAACATGCTGGAGCGCGAGCGCCTGCAGAGCAAGAAGATCAGCAAGACCAACGCGGTGCAGTCGCAGCTCGAGCATCCCATGGCCGAGCGCAACATCCACGTCGGTCCCTCCGATTACGTGCCCTGGCTCAACGACCGCAAGTGGGCGTACATCCGCATCGAGGGCAAGTCGTTCGGCGATGTCCCGCTCAACATGGAACTGAAGCTCGAGGTGCACGACTCGCCGAACAGCGCGGGCGTGGTCATCGACGCGGTGCGCTGTTGCAAGCTGGGCATCGAGCGCGGCCTCACCGGTGCCCTCGATGGCCCGTCCAGCTACTTCATGAAGTCGCCGCCGCGGCAGGTCGCCGACTCGGTGGCGCGTGAGCTCACCGAGGAGTTCATCGCCGGATCGGTGCCGGCGCGCGAGGTCAACGGCCGGGGCCATGCAAGCCTCGCGGCCACCGAGCCGGTCGCGCAACCGGTCACACCCGTGGCCGACTGAGGCGAGTGCGGAGGGTGGTCGAGGCGGGCAGGGAAGCGGTGCTTCCCGTCCGTTCGCGTCTCTTCCCCTGGCGGCGGCGTCGCGAGTCGATGCTGCCGTACCACCTCTATCGGTTTGCGTCCCTACTGGTGCGCGTGCTGCCCCGCCGGGCCAGCATGGTCCTCGCCGATCGCGTCGCGGACACGCTGCTCCTCGCCAACCCCTCGAAGTTCGTCGCCCTCCGCGACAACCTGCGCCTGGTCATCCCTGACGCCACCGAGCGCGAGCTCGACCGCGTGGTGCGGCGCAACCTGCGCCACCTCAGCCGTAGCTGGGTCGACGTGATCGCAATCCCTCTCGACACTGAGGGAACCACGCGGCGGCTGCGCGAGGTCGACATCCACCACTACACCAACGCGATGGCGCGTGGCAACGGGGTCGTGGCGGTGTCGATGCACTTCGGTGCCTGGGAAGCGGGCCTTGCAGCGTGGAATGGGGGTGGCGGCCGGCTGGCACTTCTCGCCGAGCAATTGCGCCCGCCGGAGCTGTTCGAGGCCATCGCCGGGGCCCGCGGCGCGCTCGGCGTGAAGGTCATCCCCATCGACGTCGAGGCGATGCTGCAGGGCGATACGCAGACGGCCCGCCGCATCGGGGCAGCGGCGATGCGGGAGGTCTTCAAGCACCTCCGCACCGGGGGCGGCATCGCCATCGCGATCGACCGCGACCTCACCGGCACCGGCACGATGATTCCCTTCTTCGGAAAGCCCGCGCCCATCCCCCTCGGCGTCGTCGAGGTGGCCCTGCGTACCGGGGCTGCGGTGGTCCCGGTCGCTCTGCTGCGCACGTCGTGGGGAGTGGAGGGCCTGGTCTTCCCGGAGATGACCTACGACGCGCAGGCGCCGCGGGCGCAGGAGGCTGAGCGCATCGCGCGCGGCATCCTGGCCATTTTCGAGACGCTCATCCGCCAGCACCCTGACCAGTGGCACGTCCTCGACCCCGTCTGGCCGACGCGACCGTCGTGAAGGTCTGCCTCGTGTCGCCGTACGACTACATGCACCCCGGCGGGGTGACCGAGCACGTCCGTCACCTCGCGGCCACGCTGCGCGAACGCGGGCACGAGGTTACCGTCCTCGCCCCCTCGAGCCGCGTCGGCGACGACCACGGCATCCCCGGGTATGTGCGCATCGGCCGCAGCGTTCCCATCAAGACCAATGGCTCCGTGGCCCGCATCGCGCTCAGCTTTCACCTCGTCCGCCGTGTGCGGGCCCTGCTCGACGACAGCGACTTCGACGTGGTGCACTACCACGAGCCGCTGGTGCCGTCGCTGCCGATCACCGTGCTGCGCTTCCACCGCGGCGCCAACGTCGCCACCTTCCACGCCAACGCGCGGCGCAACCTCGGCTACTACTACGGGCGGCCCTTCCTGGGTCGCTACTTCAAGCGCCTGCACGCCTGCATCGCGGTGAGCGTTCCCGCGCGCGACTTCATCTCCCGCTACTTCCCCGGTGACTACCGCATCGTCCCCAACGGCATCGACACGACCCGCTTCCGTCCCGACCATGCGGCCGTCGCCGAACTTCGCACCCCCGGGATGAAGACGCTCCTGTTCGTGGGACGCATGGAGCAGCGCAAGGGGTTCGGCATCCTCCTCGAGGCGTACGCCCAGCTGCGCCGCCGTCGCTCCGACATCCGCCTCGTGGCGGTCGGCGAGGGACCGCAGCGCGAGGGGTACGAGCGCCAGGTCGATTCCTTCGGCATCCCCGACGTGCTCTTCTGCGGTCGCATCAGCAACGAGATGCTGCCCCGGTACTACACCTCGGCCGACATCTTCTGCAGCCCGGCGACAGGTGGAGAGAGCTTCGGCATCGTCCTCCTCGAGGCGATGGCGAGCGGTGTGCCCGTGCTGGCCTCGGCGATCCCCGGGTTCACGACCGTCATCGACGGCGGCAAGGACGGGCTGCTCGTGCCGCCCAACCAGCCGCGCGTGCTCGCCCAGGCGATCGACACGCTGATCAACGACGACGAGCTCTGCCGCAGCATGAGAGCCAACGGGCTGCGCACCGCCCAGCAGTACGACTGGCATCGCGTCACGGACTCGATCCTCGACGTGTACGAGGAAGCGCGCGGGCGTTCGCGCGTGCACATGGTGGCCGCCGGTGTTCACCGCCAGGTTTCAGGAGTGGGTTAGGGCCGGGGCGCGTCGCCTCGTGCCGGCGCTGCGTCTCCTCGGCCTCACTCCGAACACCCTCACCCTCGTCGGGCTGACCATCTGCGCCGTCTCCGCCGTGCTGGTGGCGACGGGCCTGCTCATCGCCGGTGGGATCACGCTGCTCATCGCCAGCGCGTTCGACATCCTCGACGGCGCGGTGGCGAGGGTCACCGGCAAGGTGTACCGCTACGGCGCATTCCTCGACTCGACAACCGATCGCTATGCCGAGTCATTCACGTACATCGCCCTTCTCTGGTATTTCACCGTGCAGCAGCCGGGCCATCATGTCATCGAGCCGATGCTCGTGATCTTTGCGCTCACAGGGTCGCTGCTCGTGTCGTACGTGCGGGCGCGCGCCCAATCGCTCGGCTTCGTCTGCGACGGGGGCGTGTTCGCGCGGCCGGAGCGGGTCGTGCTCACAGTTGTCGGGCTCCTGTTCCCGCCCATCCTCTTCGGATGCCTGGTCGCCCTGGCTGTGTTCACCAACTTCACCGCGGTGCAGCGCATCTGGTTTGTGTGGCGCCAGTCGTTGAAGACAGCACCGGCCGACATCTGAGGAACGGCGCTCAGCAGGTGCCGGTGGCGCCGAGGATGGCGATGATGCCGACCAGGTTGAAGAGGCCGTGGACGACCGCCCCGGGGAGCAGCGAGTCCGAGTACTCGTACAGAAGGGCCAGGATCACCCCCACCCCGAAGAGAGGCAGGGCCAGCACGAGCACGAGGTGAGCCGCGGAGAAGACGGCCGCGCTGATGACCACCGCGGGAAGCACGGGCACGTGGCGGCGCAGCCACCCGTAGATGAAGCCCCGGAAGATGGTCTCCTCGGACAGCGGCGCGACCACGCACACCACCGGGATGGCGATCCCGACATAGCCGCCGTACTCCCCACGAACCGTGGTGCACTGCGTGTTGGGGGAGTTGGGGAGCAGGTCGGTGGCCAGGGATCCGAGCCACTGGGCGACCAGAAGCGCCACCACCGCGCCGACGACGCCGATGGCCAGCCAGGGCAGCCAGCCGAGGCGCCCCAGGGGGCGCGGCAGGCGCCAGCCGAGATCGCGCGGTCGCAGCCCGCGGCGCCACACCAGGAGCACCGCCAGCGCCGCCAGGGCAGCGGCGTACGACGCCGTCTGCCCGGCGAACGACTCGACGGCGCTGCGCGCGGCTGCCGGCAGCCCCGAGTCGACGGCCTGGGTGAAGCCGAGCAGGACGGTGCCGGTGAGCAGCACGGCGGCGGCGGCGGCGGGGACGAAGGCGACCACGTCCGACCAGTCCCACCGCCCCGCCCCGCCCGGCGCGTTTGTGGTGCCCGGTACCGGCACCGGGTCGTGGTCAGCAGTGGTGCGCAGCCCCACGTAGATGAGCGCCAGGGGCGACAGCGCGGCGGCGGCGAGGAGGACGACGCGCGCGAAAGGGGAAGCCGACTGGCTGGATGCGATGAAGGTGAGGAAGGACAGCGGCGCCGCGGTGAAGAGGCAATACTTGGCCAGGTTCGCCCGCGGCGGAAGGGTGGCGACGGGCGGGCCGCGAGGGGCTCTCGGCTGGGGCACGGATCGCCAATTCTGCACAATCGTCGGATGCCAGACCTCACCGCCGTGATCGGCCACCAGGCGGTGCTGCAGCGGCTGTCGGAAGCCCATCGCGATGGGTCCCTGGCCCACGCGCTGTTGCTCACAGGCCCCGCCGGGGTGGGCAAGACGACGGCGGCCCTGGCGCTTGCCGCGTTGATCCTCGACGCCGGGAGCTGGCCGGGGGGGCTGCTGGCTCACCCGGACCTCTGGCTCGAGGACTCGGACGACGAGCGCGTCGGCATCGATCGCATCCGTGCGGGTGCGAGGGCGGACACCGGCCCGAGTCTCCAGGACGTCATGGGCCTGCGCACCTACGCCGGTGGGATGCGCGTCGCCGTTCTGGCCCGCGCCGAGAGGGTCACCGAGCAGGCCGCCGACGCGTTGCTCAAGACGCTGGAGGAGCCCCCGCCGGGGACGTTGATCGTGCTCTGCGCCGCCAACCCCGACGCCCTCCCCACCACTGTCCTCTCGCGCGTCCAGCACGTCTCCATGGCCACGGTGGCGGCGGCGCGCATCGTGCCCTGGCTGACGTCGGCGGGAATCGAGCCACGCCTGGCGCAGCTGTCGGCCGCGCTCGCCAGCGGCCGTCCCGGGAGGGCGCTCCGCCTCGCCTCCGAACCGGGCGCCCTGGCGGCCGAGGTGGACGCCCTCCACGCGTTCCTGGCCGTCGCAGGCGGCGGCATGGACGGGGCACTGCGGGCTGCCTCGGACCTCACCCCCGGACCGGGCGCCGAGGGTAGAGAGCGGGCCCTTCTCCTGCTGGCGGTGTGGTCGTCGTTCGTTCGCGATGCCGCCCTCGAGGCCGCCGACGTGACCGAGCTTCGTCTCTGGACGGACTACGTCGCGCCCCTCGAGCGCTGGGCCGACAGCCTCGGCGCTGTCCGGCTCACCGACATCCTCGGGCTGCTGATCCGAGCTTCAGGAGACATTGCCCAGTACGCGCAGCCGCGGCTCACCTTCGAGACCCTCTTCCTGGACATCTTCGTGGGCCCCGGGGCGCCGCCCTCAGTTGACGCGCCCGTAGCCCCCGCCGGCGTCGCCGACGCCCCCGCCGCCACCGCGGCGAACCCGCGCGTCCCGCGAAAGCAGGCGCGACGTCCCGCCCGGCGCTCCTAACCTCGCCGCGGTTTCGGAGTCAGGAGGGCAAGCGGCGACCGGCGAGCAGGGCGAGACCGGCGACCGCGAGGCCCGCGAGGACGCCCGCCGGCACCAGCCAGGGTCGCTCCCGGATCAGCTCGGCGAGCGATCTCTGACCACCGGCGGCCGCGAGCGGCATCTCGATCGGGCGGACGGTCATCAGCCGGACGGTGCCGGGCACGGCTTCCTCATGGCGGCTCCCCATGCCCTCGCCTGCGGTCTCGCTCACGGCTGTACCTCCGAACCCCGGCACTGCTGACGACATACTGCGCCCGTGAGCCGCCGGCTGCCCGATGACTTCCTGATCGGCTGCGCCTCCGCAGCCCACCAGGTGGAGGGTGGCCTCCACAACGACTGGTCGCGGATGGAACGCGAGCATCCAGAGCGGATCAGGGACGGGAGCGTCTCGGGGATCGCGTGCGACCACTACGCGCGTTACCGCGATGACCTCCGCCTGCTCGCGGAGATGCACAACACCGCCCATCGCTTCTCGATCGAGTGGTCCCGCGTCGAGCCTCGGGAGGGCGTCTTCGACCGCGCCGCCCTGCTTCACTACCGCGACGTTGTGTGCAGTTGCCGCGCACTGGGCATGGACCCCGTCGTCACCCTTCAGCATTTCACCCTGCCGACGTGGCTCGCGGACCAGGGGGGTGTGCTGAGCCCCGATGCGCCGCGCCTCTTCGCCCGGTTCGCGGCCGTGTGCGCCGAGACGGTCGGCCATGACGTGCGCTGGTGGATCACCATCAACGAGCCCGGGGTGCTCGCGGTGTTCGGCTACCTCTACGCGGAGTGGCCGCCGCTCCAGCCGTCGGTGCGCTCGTTCCTCGGCGCCCTCGCGGGGCTGGCCCGGATGCACGCCGCGGCGTACCGGGCGGTCCACGCGGTGGCGGCCGCCCACGGATGGACGGCGCTGGTGTCGGTGGCCCACCACGAGCGTCCCATGCGCCCTCTTGACCCGGCATCCCCGATCCAGCGCGCGGCCGCCATCCTGCCCAACGCGATCTTCAACCGCTGGTTCCTGCGCGCCTGCACGAGCGGCCGCCTCTCTCCGCCGGTCGGCCGCGGCCAGGCGGTCCGCGGGCTGCGCGGCTCCCTCGACTACCTGGCCGTCAACTACTACTGCGAGGAACGCGTGCGCTTCAACCCTCGCAAGCCGCGCGACCTGTTCGCCGAGCGCGTCGTGCCCGACGGCATCCCACTCTCTGCATTCGGCTGGACCATCGACGCTGATGGCCTGCGCCGAGCCATCACCGCGCTCTGGGACGAATTCCAGCTCCCCATCCTCGTCAGCGAGAACGGTGTCGCCGACGAGCGCGACGAGCTCCGCGCCGGCTTCATCGTCGACCACCTGGCGGCGATTCTCGACGCCGCCGAGACGGGCGTCGAGGTGCTCGGCTACCTGCACTGGACGGCGATGGACAATTTCGAGTGGTCGGAGGGGTATTCGAAATGCTTCGGCCTGCTCCGCGTCGACCGCCAGACCATGGAGCGGGTGCCCAAGCCGAGCGCCGCTGTGTTCGCCGAGATCTGCCGCACGCGCACCATCCCGGGGTAGGCGCGGCCATCGCCGCTGGGCAGGTCCCAGGGAGCGGGGGCGCTCGCATCTGCCGTTGGTGGGATTGCGCCGATTCCTGAGGCGGTTTGCACAAGCCGGCCGGGGCGACGTGGCGCAAAGCGAAAGACTGACCCTGTACTATGCCGTCCGGACGCGCACAGCTTGTGCATCACGCCCTAGGAGTAACTGCGATGACCGCTCGATTGGCACCCGTGGACGCAGCCGGAGATCGAGACGTCATCTCGCGCGTGGCCGCCGCGGGCGTGCGCCAGGTTCACCTTCAGTTCAGCGATGTGCTCGGAACCGTCAAGACGGTCACCATCCCAGCCAGCGGGCTCGAGGCCGCCCTCGACCGCGGCGTGTGGTTCGACGGTAGTTCGGTCGAGGGCTTCACGCGCACGGCCGAGAGCGACATGTACCTGGTACCCGACCCGTCCACATTCCAGGTGCTGCCCTGGACGGCCGAGCCGACCGCTCGCCTGATCTGCTGGGCACGAACACCTGAGGGCGAGCCGTACTCCGGCGACCCGCGCGGTGCACTGCAGCGAGCCGTCGACCACGCCGACGCGCTCGGCTATCGATACTGGGTGGGACCTGAGATCGAGTTCTTCCTCCTCCAGCTGGATTCGCAGGGCGTCCCCCGCGCCCGCACCGACGACGGGGTTGGCTACTTCGACGTCACCGGTGGCGGAGCCACCGACCTGCGCCAGGCCATGCTCGCCGCGGCCGGGGCGGTGGGCGTGGAGATCAACAGCGCCCATCACGAGGTGGCCCCCGGGCAGCACGAGGTGGATCTCGGGGCCTGCGATGCGCTCGCCTCGGCCGACGCCATCGTGACCTTCCGGCTCGCCCTGCAGGCCGTCGCGCAGAGTGCCGGCGTCATCGCCAGCTTCATGCCCAAGCCCTTCAACGACCAGCCGGGCAGCGGCATGCACGTGCACCAGAGCCTGGTCCGCGCCGGCGCCGGCAACGCCTTTGCGGGCGCTGATGACTACGGCCTCAGCGACGTCGCCAAGCACTTCATCGCCGGCCAGTTGCACCACGCCGCGGGGATGTGCCTGGTTCTGGCGCCGCTGGTGAATTCCTACAAGCGGCTGGTGCGCGGCCTCGAGGCACCGATCTTCCTCTCTTGGGCGCGCACCAACCGGGGCGCGCTGATCCGTGTACCCCATGTCTCGCGGCCCGAGGCTGCGCGCGTTGAGCTGCGCAGCCCTGACCCGTCGTGCAACCCCTACCTGGCGTTTGCTGTGATGCTGCGCTGCGGCCTCGACGGCGTGGAGCGCCGCCTCCCCCTTCCGCCGCCGGTCGAGGAGGCGTTGCTCGGCTTCGACGAGGTCGAGCTCGAGCGGCGCAACGTCGGGCTGCTGCCCGACAACCTCAAGGACGCGGTGGACGCCTGCGAGGCCGACGACGTCGTCCGCGACGCCCTCGGTGACAACCTCACGGATCGATTCCTCGAGGCCAAGCGGGCGGAGTGGCGCGAGTACCGTGGCCAGGTCACGGGATGGGAGCTGGAGCGCTACCTGGAGCGGGCATGAGCGCGCGACGGCTGGAACCGCGGCCGGGACTCGACTGATGGAGAGCGCGCTGATCACGGTGCGCGATGTGTGGCGGGGCGCCCTCCCCGACGGGACCGAGCTGCTCGGCGGTGGCGCGGGGCTGGACAGGCGCGTCGAGTGGGCGACCACGCTGCGCAACCGCCCGCCCGCCTTCGAGGCCATCAAGGGCGGTGAGATGGCGCTCGTGCCGATTGCGTCGATCAGGCTCCTCGACGAACGTCTCGACCTCGCCGATGTGATGAACACGCTCGCCGAGAAGGGCGGCGTCGCCGTGGCCGTCGTGGGTGACGCGTCGCCCGGGAGCCTCGGTGTGGCCGAGCGCCGGCTGATGCCCCTCCTCAAGTTGCCCGAGGGTGCCCACGTCAACGAGACACAGCAGTCGGTGGTGCGCTTCATCGTCGAGCAGCGCACCGTCCTCCACGACCGTGCCCAGCTCCTCCAGACCGAGCTCATGCAGCTCGCCCTCGGCGGCGCGGGCGCCGACGCCATCATCGCCAAGCTCGGGGAGCTGACCGGGCGGACCGTAGCCTGGCACGACGGAGCGGGCCGGCTGCGCAGCGTGTCGGGGGAGATTCCGGCGACCGTCCGCGAGGCCCTGGGCAACGGCGACGAACTGGTCCGCTGGGTGGCCGGGCAGACGGTGCCCGCGGCCGATCCGCCGGTCAACGAGTTTGGCCTGCCCCGCGGGCGCAGCCGGCTGGTGGCGCCCATTCCCGGCCGCGACGGTGTTCACGGCTTCGTGTCGCTGATCGGGGAGGAGCACCAGCTCGGCCAGCTCGACCGCGTGGCCGTCTCGCGGGGCGCATCCGCCTGCGCCATCGAGCTCGACCGCGAGCGAGCTGTGCTTCGCGCCCGGGACGACGTCGAGGGCGAGCTGGTCGCGGCCCTGCTCGATGGTTCGTACGGGTCGGAGGGGGGCGCTACAGAGCGCGCCCGCCGGCTGGGATTCGACCTGGACGACCGCTTCAGCGTTCTCGTCGTACGCGGCCGCAACGCCGGCAGCGCCGCTCTTGACACGCTGACCGTTGGCGCGCGCCGTTGCCTGGCGCGGAGCGCGCCCGGCTCTCTGCTGGCGGTGCGCGACGGGGCGGTCTGCGCCGTGGTGTCGGCCGCACATGCCGACGCAGCCGACCACGGCCGCGTGATCGCCGAAGGGCTGCGCGCAGACTGCGCCGCCGCGTTGCGCGACGAGGTGATCGTCGGAGTGGGACGATCGCGCACCGGTCCGCAGGGGGTCAGGCAGTCGCACCGCGAGGCGGAGCACGCGCTGCGCATCAGCGCGCGCCTCAAGGCCCCGCGTGCTGTGGCGGCGTTCTCGGACCTCGGTCTGCACCGTCTCCTCGTCGTGATGACCCAGCACTCCGAGACTGAGGACTTCTACCAGCAGACCGCCGGCTCGCTCGTCGCCTACGACGACCGCACTGGCTCGGGCCTGATGGAGACCCTCGACGTCTACTTCGCCTGTCACGGCTCGCCGACCGACACCGCGCAGCGCCTCCACCTGCATCGCAACACGGTGCTGTACCGGCTGCGGCGGATCGAGGAGATCGGAGGGCTGCGACTCGAGGACCCTGCGACGAGACTCAACCTGCAGCTGTGTCTGCGCATCCGCGAGGTTCTGCCCGCCACGCCGGGCAGGTCGGCCGCGGGAAGTCGCTGAGGGCGGGGCACGACGGCTGCGGCGGTCCGTTTGTGCTCGGCGCACAAGACAGCAGTGCCGAAGTTGTGGCGGCGCGCGTATCGAAGCGGCCCCCCGTCCCCTCCTAGGCTTGGTGCACGAGCCCGCACTCAGGAGAACGCCATTGCATCGTCGAAGCCGAATCCGAATTGCGATTGCCGGTGCCACCGCGCTCGCGGCGCTGCCGTTGACCGCTCATGCCGCCGACAGCACCGCGACCCAGGCGGCCGGCGTCGCCGCCGACACGGTGTGGGTGGTGGTCGCGGCGCTGCTCGTCCTGTTCATGCAGGCCGGCTTCGCCATGCTCGAAGTCGGCTTCACGCGCATGAAGAACGTCGGCACGGTCGTCGCCAAGGTCATCGTCAACCTCAGCATCAGCTCGGTCATGTACTGGCTGGTCGGCTTTGCCTTCGCGTTCGGCGCGGCCAGCGGGTTCGTCAATAGCCTCATCGGTGTCACCGGTTTCGCGCCCTCGTTCCACCCGGGCTCGACGATGAACTTGCCGTCGCTCGCCGCCTCGACGGCGCCGGCCGCGGCCAAGTTCTTCTTCGAGTTCGTCTTCTGCGCGGTGTCGCTGGCGATCGTCTGGGGAACCATGCTCGAACGCACCAGGTTCATCGTCTACATCCTCTTCGCCGTGCCATTCGCCGGCTTCATCTACCCGATGATCAGTCACTGGCTATTCGGCGGCGGCTGGCTGATGAGCAGCCTCGGTGCCCAGGACTTCGCCGGATCGACCGTCGTTCACCTCACCGGCGCCACCGCCGGATTCGCCGGCCTGCTCCTGCTCGGCCCGCGCATCGGCAAGTACTCGCGCGACGGCAAGCCGAACGCGATCCCAGGGCACAACATGCCGCTGGCGCAACTGGGGGTGATCATCCTCTGGTTCGGATGGTTCGGCTTCAACCCCGGCTCGACGCTCAACGCGACCAACCTGCACTTCGCTGATGTCGTCGTCACCACCAACCTCGCTGCGGCTGCGGGCGCATTGGCGGCGATGGCCACCATCTACCGGCTGCAGAAGTCGCTCGACGTCGGCATGATCGGCAACGGCGCCATCGCCGCCCTGGTAGCGATCACGGCCCCGAGCGGCTACGTGCAGCCATGGGCGGCGATCATCATCGGGGCTGTGGCGGGTGTCATCGTGGTGTTCGGCGTCATCGCCATTGACAAGTGGATCGACGATCCCGTCGGTGCGCTCAGCGCACACGGGTTGGCCGGAATCTGGGGCACGTTGTCGTGCGGCCTGTTCACCGACCCTCAGCTGGCGAGCTTCAACGGAGTGGGCCAGGGTGGCCTCTTCTACACTGGCAGCTTCAAGCAGCTCGGTGCTCAGGCAGCCGCGGTGAGCGCCAGCTTCGTCACCGTCTTCGCGCTCAGCTACGGCCTCTTCTGGGCGATCAAGAAGACGGTCGGGCTGCGCGTGAGCGAGCGTCACGAGATCGACGGCCTCGACATCAGCGAGCACGGCATGTGGGGCTACCCGGAGCAGTTCATGCCGGTGCCCGGCGGGGCGTACATTCATCCCGACGCGGTCGCCGAACCCGCGCGCAAGCTGGTCGGATCGATGGCGCCCGCGGACGAACAGAAGGTGCCGGTTACGGAGGCAGGTACGTCGTGAAGAAGGTCGAGGCGATCATCCGCCCCGAGAAGCTGCAGGCGGTGCAGGACGCCATGGACGGGCTCGGTGCCTCCGGGCTCACGGTCACGGAGGTGCTCGGCTGCGGCGCGCAGCGCGGCTACACGGAGACGTACCGCGGGGCTCGAGTCAACATCTCTCTGCAGCGCAAGGTGAAGGTGGAGGCCGTGGTGGGGGACTCGCTGGTCGACGCCGTCGTCAACGCCATCACCGGTGCCGCCCGCACCGGGGAGGTTGGTGACGGCAAGATCTTCGTTCTTCCCGTCGACGATGCCGTCCGCGTCCGTACCGGCGACCGCGGTGACGCCATCGTGCGCCACCGTGAACCTGAGCGCTGGGGTCACTGACCGGCGCGGCCGAGCCCTCGACCCAACGGGCTAGACTCTGGCCGCCATGACCTACGTCGTCACCGAGACCTGTATCGACCTCAAGGATAAGTCGTGCATCGAGGTCTGCCCGGTGGATTGCATCCATGAGGTCGACGACGACCGCATGGTGTTCATCGACCCCGACGAGTGCATCGACTGCGGCGCCTGCGTCGACCCCTGCCCGGTGGACGCGATCTACGCTGAAGAGGACGTCCCCGCGCCTCAGCAGGCGTTCACGCTGATCAACAAGGTCTACTTCAAAGACAAGGTCGCGGCCCGCGGGCAGGTCGACGCGATCAAGCCGGTCGCCTGAGCATCGCGCCGGATCTCCCACACCGCATGGGGCGGTTCCTTTTGTGCGCAGCGCACAGGAGTCGCGCCCCGCTTCTCAGGTGTGGTGTCCATAGTGACCGCCCTGTCACGAGGCTAGCCTGAAGGCCGACAATCCGGCCACGCCAGCGATCCACCGTCCCGCGCGGCCGACAGCCCACCACGGAGGACGGATCGCATGGCGATCGACCAGTCGGTAGCCGCCCCGTACACAGCAGAGGTGCAGCCCACGATGTCACCGACCGCCGTCTCCGACACCAGTCCCAAGCAGGTCATCGCCCACGCCAAGGAGCTGGGCGCGAAGATGGTCGACTTCAGGTTCACGGACCTCCCCGGCACCTGGCAGCACTTCAGCGTGCCTGTCAGCGAGCTCACAGAGTCCGTCTTCGAGGACGGCATCGGCTTCGACGGATCGAGCATCCGTGGGTTCCAGAAGATCCACGAGAGCGACATGCTCCTCTTCCCCGACCCGGCGCGCGCCTTTCTCGACCCGGTGCTCGAGGTGCCGACGCTGGCGATCATCTGCGACATCAAGGACCCACTGACGCTCCAGCCCTACAGCCGCGACCCTCGCTACGTCGCGCGCAAGGCGGAGGAGTACCTGCGCAGCTCCGGTATCGCCGACACCTCCTACTGGGGCCCGGAGTGCGAGTTCTACATCTTCAATTCGGTCCGCTACGACCAGAACACCCACGAGGGCTACTACCACATCGACTCCGACGAGGGCGTGTGGAACACGGGACGCAACGGCACCGCCAATCTCGGCTACCGCCCCAAGCTGAAGAGCGGGTATTTCCCAGTGCCGCCTGTCGACAAGCAGCAGGACCTACGCAGCCGGATCGTGCTCGCTCTCATCGAAGCGGGCATCCAAATCGAGGTGCATCACCACGAGGTCGGCACGGCGGGCCAGGCCGAGATCGACATGCGCTTCGACACGCTGGTGTCGATGGCGGACAAGGTGCTCAAGTACAAGTACATCGTCAAGAACGTGTGCTACAACGCGGGATACACCGCGACGTTCATGCCCAAGCCGCTCTTCGGTGACAACGGCAGCGGTATGCATACGCACCAGTCGCTGTGGAACGGTGACAAGCCGCTGTTCTTCGACGCCGCCAACTACGCTCTGCTCAGCGACATGGCGCGCTGGTACATCGGCGGCCTGCTCAAGCATGCCCCGGCCGTGCTCGCCTTCGCCGCGCCCACGACAAACAGCTACAGGCGCCTGGTCCCGGGGTACGAGGCGCCCATCAAGCTCGCGTACAGCGCACGCAACCGCAGTGCCTGTGTGCGCATCCCGACGTACAGCGACAAGCCCGCGGCGCGCCGCCTCGAGTTCCGCTCGCCGGACCCGATGTGCAACCCGTACCTCGCGTTCTCCGCGATGCTCATGGCAGGACTCGACGGCGTCCAGAACAAGATCGAGCCGCCCCTCCCGGTCGATGCCGACCTCTACGAGCTCGAGGGCCGCGAGGCGGAGCGCGTCCACGACCTCCCCGGTTCGCTCTCCGAGGTGCTCGACGCCCTGGAGAACGACCAGGAGTTTCTGCTCCGCGGTGGCGTGTTCACGCCCGACCTGATCGACACGTATATCGCCTACAAGCGTGAGAGCGAGGTCGACCCCATCGCTCTGCGACCACACCCATACGAGTTCTACCTCTACTACGACGCCTGACACAGCAACGATGGAGGCGTAGGGAAACAACGCCGCAGCCTTGAGGGATGGGAGCCGCCGGGTTCCCGTCCCTTTCACTACATGGCTTTCCTGATCAACCGTCTCCGGGTCACGGTGGGGCAGGACCGTTCTGGCACAGTGCCGTGGTGCTTGAACTGAGCGGTGCGGACGCGCGCGGCCTGGCCATCGTCGCGCAGGGGCTGAGCGGCCGTCGCCATCGCGATCCGCTGCGTCTTCTGCGCAGGCTCAATGCCATACAGATCGATACCATCTCCGTGATCGCTCGATCGCAGGAGCTCGTGGCCTTCTCCCGGTTGGGGCATGTCAGTCGCGCCGACCTGGCGCGGGCGTGGTGGGGCCGGGGGGCGACCTTCGAGTACTGGGCACACGCGGCGTGCCTGGTGCCGCTCGAGTTGTGGCCGCTGTTCGCCTGGCGGCGCCGCCGCTACGTGCGCCGCGATGGGCCTCGCACCGCCGAGCAGGACGAGATCGCCGCGCGCCTGCGCGACGTGGGTTCGCTGACGATCGCGGACCTGGGCGGCGGCCGGACGGCCCCCGGCTGGTGGGAGTGGAGCGCGGTCAAGTCCGCGGTGGAACGGATGCTCGCCTGCGGCGAGGTCGTGTGCACGGAGCGGCGCGGCTTCCGGAGGGTGTACCGCCTCGCTGTGGACGCCGTCCCAGCTCACCTGCTCGGCGCCGAGCCGGACGACGCCGCCTGCCACGCGGCGCTGGTTGCGCTGGCCGCCTCGTCCCTGGGGGCGGCCACGGCCGACGACCTCGCCGACTATTTCCGCCTCCCGGTCGCCGCCATCCGCCCCGCCGCGGAGGCCGCCGGACTGACACCGGTCACCGTGCCCGGATGGCCAGGCCGGCCGGCCTGGGCGGACCCGGCCGCGCTGACCGGGCAGAGGCGGGCGCCACAGCACCGGCCGGTGCTGCTCTCACCATTCGATTCGCTGATCTGGCACCGACCCCGCACCGAGCGCCTCTTCGGCTTCCGCCATCGCCTCGAGGCGTACACTCCGGCGCCCAAGCGCGAG
>Ga0075522_10001788_pt1 | contig 16284 bp, 10 predicted proteins | sample NGEPerA_FD_74796 | JGI IMG/M metagenome (GOLD analysis project Ga0075522, IMG submission 74796) | Arctic peat soil microbial communities from the Barrow Environmental Observatory site, Barrow, Alaska, USA - NGEE PermafrostL2-A | ecosystem: Environmental > Terrestrial > Soil > Wetlands > Peat ... | reverse complement strand
GGCGATGAGCGGAATAATCAAAAGGAAGGAAGCAAACGCGCTGGTCGTCGGCAGCCACGCGGGAACCGGCGCGCCTTCCGGAATGCCAATCCACGTCCCGAACAGGATCAAAGTCCAGAACGCGAACAACGCGTAGAACCGGCTGTGCAGCGGACGGCCGGCCAGCTTCGGCAAAAAATAAAACGCGACGCCGACGCCGACAAGCGCGAGCCAGACGAAAATCAGATTGTTGGCGAACCACCAGTTGATGACCGCCTGCGCCACGCCGCGCACCGGCCACGTGCTGACGAGGAAAAGATTGGCCGTTGAATAAATCCACGGAAACCACAGCAGCGCCGCGAGCAGAAACCAGTGCGACGGATACAGCTCGCGCTCCTGGCGCTGACTGAACGTGCCGACGGCGGAAATGGCAATGAGAACAAAGGCCACGCCGAGCAGGATGGCCGCCGCGCGCGGAAATTCCAGCCAGTTGAAACCGGAACTGCGACCGCACAGAATCGTGGCGAGGCCGATGAACACGCCGAGATGCCAGAAATTCGCGGCAGCGACCGGGAGGAGCGGCAGAACGAGTTCGGCCTGGCTCAAGCGCGCAAAAATCCAGAGCATCACGCCGAGCGCGGCGGGAATGGCAAAGCCATAGACTAGCAAATCATTCGCGGCGGGAGCAAGATGGCCGTAGGTAAGGAACGAACAACCAGCGAGCATTTCCGGGGCATGGAACGTGAGCGACGCGAGCAGCGCCAGGAACAGGCCGATGACAAGCCACAACGCCGCGCCGCCAAACAGCGCGAGCAGCGGCACGCGGCACGAAGCGTCAATTTTCGCGGGGCAAACTTGGTCTGTTTCAGCCGGGTTCATTCAAAAGGATTTGGTTTGGCGGGCGCAACGGGCGCAGGCGCGGCGGCTTTTTCGGCGCGGGCGTTTAAGTCGGCGCGGGCGGCGGCGGAATTTTGCCAGGCCTGCGCAGCCTGCTGCATCGCGGTTTCAACCGGCAAACGCACAATGCCGCGCGACTGGTCGGCCCACCCCACCGTGTTCAAAGATTTGTCTTCGGCGGCGCGGATTTTTGCGAGCGCCTTGCTGCGCACCGCGTCACGGTCGGCGTCAATCGCCGGGACGCTCACGAAAAATTTCACGACGACGGACATGGCGACAAACAGGATTGTCGCGAGGATGAAACCCACGGCGGCGCCCGAGGCGCGGTTGGTGTTTTCGAGCGTCATCGGCTGCCTCCGGCGGTTGGCGCGTCCGCGAGATCGCGGACGATGTTTGCGCTCACGCCCATTGCTTCCAGCAGGCGCGGGTCGCGCGGCGGATACGGCGGGTGCGCGTTAAACTTGTTCACAAAAATCCGGGCCAGAAATCCGCCCATGAACAGCAGGCAGCCGAGCGGCAGCCACAGCAGATGCAGCGGAAAGCCATGCACAAACCGCGCGGGGAAAATGTTGAAGCCCAGATCCGCCGCGTGCATCAGCCAGACCCAGAGGCAGACGGGCACGACAATTTTGAAATTGGTTTTCACCCGCTCCGGCAGCAGCACAAAAAACGGCAGGAAGAAATGGCCGAAAATCACGATCAGTCCCAGGCACCACCAGTTGCCGCGTTCACGGATGAGATACCAGAAAGTTTCCTCCGGCATGTTCGCGTTCCAGACGACGAAGTATTGCGCGAACTCGGCGTAGGCCGAAAGCAGCGTGAAGCCAAACAGCAGCACAGCGATGAAATAAAAATAATTTCGTTTCAACACAGGCGCCAGAGTCCGTTGCCGCAGTAAAATCACCGCGATGACATAAACCGTGGCCAGGCCAATCCACACACAGTCGGCGAAGAAATAGACGCCGTAAATCGCGGAGAACCATTGGTAGGATGTCGCCTGCATCCAAAGCACGCCGGAAAAAGTCAGCGTCAGCGCGAAGGCAACGATGCCCCAGCCGGAATAAAAGCGCATTTTATAGGTGCATTCCGCCGCGCCGGTTTCGTCCTGCTTGAGCGACCAGCGGCTCAACTGCGACGTGAGCAGCCACCAGATGCCGAAGAAAATTGCCGACGTGATCCAGAAACCCGGAATGGTGAACACCGGCCATTTGGCCGCCACCAGATTGTTCGTGGCCGGATCCAGCGTCATCCATTGGTAAATTTTCGGCCCGAGCAGGCCGACCGGCAGAAACAGAATCGCCAGCCACGGAAACAGCAGCGACGCGAGGTGTTCGCAAAACCGGCGGATGCCGACCGACCAGCCGGCGTCGGTCAAATGATGCACCATTACCAAAAACAGCGCGCCGAGCGCGATGCTGTAATAAAACATGAATGCCAGCAGCCACGAAAGGCCGAAACTTGCGCCGCCATCTTGTTTGCCACTGAAGCTGACCAGCGCGCCGATCACGGACAGCAATCCGCCGATAACCATCAAAACGACCGGCAGCCCGCGCCAGGCGGACAAGTCCATCGGCGGCGGCAGATGCGTTGTGTCGTGGCGGCTCATGTCATTTCAAATCGGCGGTCTGCGCGGCCGTCAAATCGTTCGTCGTTCCCAGCCAGCTCAATTGCAGCGCGCGCAGATATGCAATGACAGCCCAGCGATCTTCTGTCGGGATCAGCGGGCCGGCCGCGCCCATCAAACCTTTGCCGTGAGTGATGGTGTTGAAAATCTCGCCGTCGGCCAGCTCGACGATGCGCTTGTCATGCAAGTTCGCCACGGCGGGCATGACGCCGAGTTTTTTGGTGATGCCATTGCCGTCACCAGTTCGGCCGTGGCACGGCGCGCAATAAATGTCGAAACGCTCGCGTCCGCGTTGAAGCAACGGCGCATTCACCATCAGCGGATTCGTCGCGACAAAATTCGTCGTGCCGGTGACGCGGCCCGTGTTGACGGTTGAATCTTCAAAGCGATAAACTTCGCCGTCTGCCGTTTGAACCGGCTGGCTGCGTGCAATGGTTCCGGCTGGTGGCAATTGCGAACTGACGCCGTTCGCAAAAAAACTGTCCGGCTCCATCGGGCGCAATTTGGGCTGCCGGTCCATGCCGGGAAAAGCCCAGTCGGAATACAATTCCACCGGCGGCTTGCGGGAAATCCGGCCCGGCAATCCCAACATGCCAAACAGCGCCACGCCGATGGCCGCGCCAACTAATAGGATGGAGAGGATGTAGCGCATCAGTCCTTGTCCTCCACGATTTCAATTTGCGCGCCGCCGATGCTTTCCAGCAGCTTCTTCGTTTCCGTGATGCAGAATTTCTCATCCTGCGCGCCGATGACGATGATGAACTTGTCGCGCGAGGCGAGGGCAAAGCGCCTGGTGTCCAGCAGCGGATGGTGCAGGCGCGGCAGTTGATTAATGCCGAGCATCCCGACGAGCGCGCCGACCGCCGCGCCCATGATGAGCAGGATGTAGGACGGCACAAACGTCATCGGCGGGCTGAACATCGGTTTGCCGCCGACGATCAGCGGATAATCAAACGCGTTGCAAAACCAGATCATGGCGGCAACGGACAGAAACGCCCCCGCGCCCATCGCCAGCGAAACCCAGCCGACGAGCGAGTTGCCGTAGCCCATGACTTTGCCGAGGCCGTGAATCGGGAACGGCGTGAACACGTCCCAGCGCCGGTAGCCGGCGGCGCGGACTTTTTCCGCCGCACGCAGCACTTCGCCGGGCGAATTGAATTCCGCCATGAGGCCGTAGATTTTTTCATTCATGGCCGGCCTCCTTCTGCGCGCCGCCGAGCGGATGATGCAGGTCGCCGTGCGGGACCGCGCCTTTGACTTCGGAAATCGCGATCATCGGCAGGAATTTCACGAACAGCAGATACAGCATGAAAAACGCACCGAGCGTGCCGACGTAAAGACCGATGTCCCACATGGTCGGCCTGTATTTGCCCCAGTTTGCCGGCAGAAAATCCTGATACAGCGAGCCGACGACAATGACAAAGCGCTCGGTCCACATGCCGATGTTGATAAGCAGGCCGATGATGAACAGCGCCACCAGATTGGAACGGATTTTTTTGAACCAGAGCAGTTGCGTCACGCCGACGTTGATGCCGATGAGCACCCAGCCAAAGCCGAGGTAGGTGTGGCCGAACAGCCGGTGGCCGAACACCCAGCGTTCGTAGGGATCGCCGCTATACCAGGCGATAAAAAACTCCATCAGGTAGATGTAGTCAATCATCAGCCCGCTGACCAAGGCCAGTTTCGCCACGGTGGCGATGTGGCTTTTGGTAATGATGTTTTCCAGGCCGCATAATTTCCGGAGCGGAATCATCAGCACGAGCATCATGCCAAAACCGCAGAACACGGCGCCGATGACAAAGTAGAGCGGGAAAATCGTTGCGTGCCAGCCCGCAATCTGCGCGGTGCAAAAATCCAGGCCGACAATGGAACTCACCGTGAACACCAGCAGCGTGCAAAGACCGCAAAGGACGACGTAGGCTTTTTCGTAATTGTGCCACTGCCACGCCGAGCCGGTCCAGCCCATCGCCAAAAAACTGAAGATTGTTTTCCGAATCCGCGTCGTCGAACGGTCGCGCAGCACGGCGAAATCGGGAATCATGCCCATGAACCAGAACAGCATTGAGACCACGAGATAAGTGTTGACGGCGAAAACGTCCCACATCAGCGGCGAACGGAACTGCGGCCACAAATCGTTGGAGGTCGGCACCGGAAACATGAACCAATCAAACCACGCGCGGCCGACGTGGATGGCCGGATACAAGCCCGCCATCATCACGGAAAAAACCGTCATCGCCTCGGCCATGCGCCCAATCGTCGTGCGCCAGTGCTGCCGCGTCAAAAAGAGCAGCGCGGAAATCAGCGTGCCCGCGTGCGCCACACCAACCCACCAGATGAAGTTCACAATGTCCCAGCCCCACATCACCGGATGATTGTTGCCCCACACGCCGACGCCGGTGAACACTTGGTAAAACAGGCAAGTCGGAAAAATCACCGTCGCCGCAAACGCCGCCGGCAGGAAGAAAATCCACCACCATAGCGGCGTCTTGCCTTCAGCGAATTTTGAAAGCTTGTCCGTCAGGACGCCGAGGTTGGTGCTGCCTTCGACTACCGGCGCGCGCTGCAATTCCGCCGGCGGCGCGAGCTTTTTCAATTCTTCCAAACTGGTCACAGAGTCAGCCATTAGCTGTTTCCTTTCTTCGTGAGGCTGTGGCTCTCGTATTCTTCCGTGCTGAACGGCTCATGGTAATCCGGCATTGCAGGATTCGGATTGCGGATGCGCGCCAGATACGTCGTGCGCGGCTTCGTCATCAAATCGCCGAGGACGGAATAATTTAGCGGCGACAATTTCAGTTTCGACACGGTGCTGTTGGGGTCGCTGACATCGCCAAACACAATCGCGCCTGCCGGGCAAGCCTGCTGGCACGCCGTTTTGGGAACCGTGCCGGCGGCCTCGGTCAAACGCACGTTGTCCGTGCCGCCAGCCTTGGCTTTCTGCGAAATTTTTGCGTGCTCAATTCGCTGCGTGCAATAAGTGCATTTTTCCATGACACCGCGCATCCGCACCGTCACGTCGGGATTCTTCGACAGCTTGATCAAATCCCATTCGTCCTCCGTGCGCATCCCGCTGTTCGGATCCTTCCACCAGCGCAGCAAATCCCATTCTTTATTTGCGCCTTCGCCAGTCGAATGCGTGAGCGTCGTGGAATACATCGTTCCCTTCAGCTCGGTCAACGGCCGTTTGTTGTAGTCGAGGAAATTAAAACGGCGGACCTTGTAAGGGCAGTTGTTCGAACAATAGCGCGTGCCGATGCAACGGTTGTAAGCCATCACGTTCAACCCTTCCGCGTCGTGAACCGTTGCGTTGACGGGGCAGACATTTTCGCACGGCGCATTTTCGCACATCTGGCACATCATCGGCTGGTTCACCGCCTGCACGTCGTCAATCCACTCCGCGAACTGCTGGTTCTCGTCGGACTGATTTTCGTCGGCTTTCGGATCGAAAATGGTCGGATTATTTTTCCGCTTCGGATCGCTGGTGAAATAACGGTCAATCCGCATCCAGTGCATTTCGCGGCCGCGCAGCACTTGATCCTTGCCGACAATCGGAATGTTGTTCTCGCTCTGACACGCGACGATGCAGGTGCCGCAGCCGACACACGCGTTCAAATCAACGGTCATGCCCCATTGGTGCAATGCCGTCTTCTTCGCCTCGTCCAGCGGATTTGGATAAAGCGATTGGACGACCGGCGGTTCGACGCCGTGAAAATCTTCTTCCGCAAAATTTTCGCCCTTCTTGGCGGCTGCCAAGAATTCATCCAGGTTCGCCTCGCGCACCGCCGGCCGGCCTTCCATGGACCAATGATGCTGCGTGCAGGCCAGCGTATAAGTCCCGCCGGTCTTTTTGATCGTCGCGCCGGTCTCAATATATTTTCCGCTGAAAACTTTATACGCATTGAAACCGACGCCCGTGCCGACGCGTCCGGCCTTTTCACGACCGTAACCCAGCGCGAGGCCGAGCGAATAATCCGCCATGCCCGGCTGCGTCCAGATCGGGCCGGAAACTTTTTTGCCGTTCAATGAAATTTCAACCACGTCGCCGTTCGCCACGCCAAGTTCGCGTGCTGTTTTGCGGCTGACGAGAACGGCGTTGTCCCAGGTGATTTTCGTGACCGGATCGGGCAACTCCTGCATCCAGCCGTTGTTCGCGTAACGGCCATCATCCGCTTTTGCATCGCGATAAAAAATGACTTCGAGGTTGCTTGCTGTTGGCGTGGAAACTTTTTTAATAGAAGGCCAAGCAACTGCCCGACTGTCTTCAAAAGCAGAAATTGTTTTGGGCGCAGAACCTTCCTGAAAACCGTTGAATAAAAATTTCTTCCAACTTTCCCACGCGTGTGGTTTGTCATCCGAATTGTCGCTCCCAAAAGGAAGATGGAAAGTATCAGTAACAATTTGGTAAGCGCTTGTTTCTTTTCCAAAAGCAATCCGTGCAAGAAATTCCAACTCGTTAATTCCGCCGAACAACGGTTGGATCAACGGCTGAATCGGAACGAGCGTTCCATCGCTAGTTATCGCGTCGCCCCAAGATTCGAGATAATGCGTCGCCGGAAAATTCCAGTCCGACTTTTCTGCCGTCTCGTCTTCATAATAGCCGAGACGAACAACAGTCTTTGGTTTTGCTGACCAATTCAAATTGTAAACCGGATTGCCGCCGAGAACGACAAGCGTATCAGTTGCACCGCTGTCAAAACTTTCCAAGCCAGCGCCAATAATTTCCGTTGTTGGAATCAAAGTGACCGTGTTACCAATCGCACCAAGCACAACATTTATTGCGTGCGCGAGCAAATGAACTTCAATCGGTTGACGTTGACCAGCGACAACCAAAGCATTCTTTCCAGCCGCTTGCAAATCGCGCACACATTCGTAAATCCATTGCACATTGACGCCCGCAATTTCACGAACAATTCCTGAATGACCTTGGCAAAGCCCCAAAACATCGCTGGCAATTTCCGCAACTGCACTTGCCGCCACGCGCATCCGATGATCCGCATTCGCGCCTGTCAGCGTGAAAAGTGATTCAATCGCGTAAAGACGGCTCATGCCGTCTTTGGCTTTGCGACCGGCGATGAATTTCTGGATGTGATTGTGACAATCGTCTTCGCCGCCGATGAAATCACAGTCGAGCGACAAAATGACTTTCGCCTTGTCGAAGTGAAAAACAGGACTGACTGATTGACCAAATGCCTGTGTCGCGGCGCGTTGATGGATGCGCGTGGCAATCGCATCATAAACAAACCACTGGGCCTTCGGAAATTTCTGAGCGATGATTTTTTGGAGCCGCGCACGCGACGGCGAGGTGCTGCTTTCAGCGAGAAACGAAAGTCCTTCGCCTTGATTCGCAGAAAATTTTGCGGACAAATCGTCGAGAAATTTCAACGCCTCGTCGCGCGAAACGATTTTGCCGTCCTGCTTGAAATGGCGCGCGCGATCGGGATCGTAAAGATTCAGGATGGAAGCCTGCGCGTAACGATCCGTGCTGCCGTTGCTGCCGGGATAAAGTGCGTTGCCTTCGATTTTTATCGGCCGGCCATCGTAAGATTTGACGACGAGCGGGATCGCGCCGTTGCGCGTGGGCATGGCGGTCGCAAAATACTGCGGGTCGCCGTAAATATAATTTTCCGGTTGTTTGCCGTAAGGTTCGAGATGCTCTTCGGGCCGGCGGCAGCCGGCGCCGAGCGTCGCGATGCCCGCGAAAGCAAACGACGCAGACATGATCTTAAGAAAATTGCGGCGGCTCGTGCCGTCTTCCACCATTTCGCTCGCGCCCTGGGGAAATTCGCGATGCAGCCAGTCCTTGAATTCCGGCGTCTCGGCCAGTTCATCCAGGCTGCGCCAGTAACGGCGGCCGCCTAAAGTAGGACAGGCATCTTGCCTGTCAGTTTCGCGCAGCGAGGCAATTGCTCGCGCTGACGCGCTCGCAGACAGGCTGGAAGCCTGTCCTACTTTATCTTCGCCCTTCATGTTTTCGGAAATTTTCATCATCGGTGACAGGCCGAGCAGTTTTCGAGCGATTCCACTTTCCAATCGTGAACGAATTTCGCGCCGTTGACTTGCTGCAAATGCGCGGCTTCCGTGGCGTTGGTGCTCCATTGCCAGCCAAGTTGAGTCACCTTGTCCACCGGACGAATGTGTGCCGCCGGGTCGCGATGGCAATCGAGACAAAAACTCATGCTCAAAGATTTGACCTCGCGCACTTCATCCATCTGGTCAACGCGCCCGTGGCATTCCACGCAACTGATGCCGCGCCGCACATGGACGGAATGATTAAAATAAACGTAGTCGGGAACGTGATGAATTTGCACCCACGCAATCGGCGTATTATTCGTCGCGCTGTCACGGACAATTTGCAGGCGCGGATCATCCTTCAAAACTTGATTATGACAATTCATGCAGGTGGACGCGCCGGGCAAATTGGCGAACCAGGATTTTTCGACGCCATTGTGACAGTAGCGGCAGTCCAAGCCGAGCTGGCCCGCATGAATCTTGTGCGAAAAAGGCACCGGCTGCACCGGCTGATAACCGGCGCGGTAATATTTCGGCGTGACATAAATGGTCACGCCCGCCGTCACGGCGCCGCCAGCCAGCACGGCTACGATGAGCAGCGCCAACGGCAAGCTATTTGTCCATTTCGGGAAAATCACTGCGTTCTAAAAAATTAAATCCACCGCCAATTAAAGTTATCCGGTTCCGCCGGCAAATTGAGCGCATTATTTAACAACCGCGCGCCGCGTCCGCAAGAAAAGTTTGTGAAAAATTTCACGTTGTCATTTTCAAAGAACAAAACCGCCGCGCCCGCACGCCGGCGGTTCTTCGCAGCGGAATGCCGCCAGACCGCCGCCGGGCATCGATAAACCGGCTTTAGCGCTTGAAAGTTGAAATGGCACGATAGGTCACTGGCATCTGCCAGTCGGCGTAATTTGGATCGAACGACTTCATGGCGCTGACCACCCGCTGACGAAACGTCGTTTCGATCAAGCCCGGCTGGCCCGGCCAGATTTTGAAATGGACGCGCAAGAAACTCCCCTGCCCGTCCGACAGATCCACCTTCTCAATCGTCGGTTCGCTCAAAATGATCGCGCCGAACTGTTCCTGCATTCCCTTGGCGATGCCCGTGATGATCGCGAAGGCCTTTTCCGGGTCGGCGGCCGCCGGCAGATGGATGTCGCCAAAGGCAGCCACGCCGCCCGGCGGAAAGCGGCTGACGTTGGCGATGGTGCGGTTGGGGATCATGACCTGCTGATGGTAAAAATTGATGAGCCGGGTGAACCGCAGGCCGATCACCTCGACGCGGCCGCTGACGATGGTCGTGCCGGCGATTTCCACCAGATCGCCCACGTCCATCGCATCGCAAAAAATCAACGTCAGGCCGCTCACGATGTCCTGCACCAGCCCCTGCGAACCGAAGCTGATGGCCAGGCCGATGATGGAAGCGCTTGCCAGATAAGCCGTCAGGTTGACATCGAACAATTCCTGCAGAATCAGGCCCATCGCAAAAAAATAGATGACAAAGACGATGGCGCTGACGATCAGCCGGGCGACGGTGATGAATTTGGGCTGCTGGGTCACGAAACCGAGCGGATTTTTTTTCGCGTAGCTTTTGTAAATGAGCCATTCGCTGAAGTGGCGGATGATTTTGACCGCCAGATGCACGCAGACGGCCAGGGCAACAATGAGCAGCAGCCGCGTGGCGGTGGAGGAATCATGCCCGCCAAAATGCGCGAACAGGCGGCTCATGACGGTGTTCGTGTTGGCAAACTGGGCGAAGGCGGCTGGCGGCTCGTTGGTCATGGGCGATAAATCAAAACGGTTCCGGCCCGCTCAACCGGACCGCCGCTGCAATTTATTTTTTCTTCGCAGCCTTCGCCCGGCGTTTTTCCTCAATCGCGGCCTGCGCGGCGGCGAGGCGGGCGACCGGCACGCGGAACGGCGAGCAGCTCACATAACTCAAACCGAGTTTGTGGCAGAATTTCACGGAGTCGGGGTCGCCGCCGTGTTCGCCGCAGATGCCCAGCTTGATGTCGGGCCGGGTCTGGCGGCCCTTGGTGATGGCAATCTGCATCAACTGGCCGACGCCAGCCTGATCAATGGAGGCAAACGGATTCTTCTTGAAAATTTCCGCTTCCTGATACGCTGCGAGGAACGAGCCGGAGTCATCGCGGCTCATGCCCAGGCCGGTCTGCGTGAGGTCGTTCGTGCCGAAGCTGAAGAACTCGGCCGTCTGCGCGATCTCATCCGCCGTGAGCGCGCCGCGCGGGACTTCGATCATGGTGCCGACGCTGTAGGTGAGCTTGACTTTTTTCTCGGCCATCACCTGTTTGGCGACTTCGTGAACGATGGCCACCTGCAAATCCAGTTCTTTCTTGAAGCCGACGAGCGGGATCATGATTTCCGGTTTGCACTTGAATTTTTCCTTCACGCATCGCGCGGCGGCCTCGAACACGGCACGCGCCTGCATCTTGGTAATTTCGGGATACTTGATACCGAGGCGGCAGCCGCGGAAACCGAGCATCGGGTTGAACTCGTGGAGTTCGTGGACGCGCGCCATGATTTTTTCCACCGGGATGCCAAGCTTGTTGGCGAGATCCAACTGCTGCTCTTTCGCGTGCGGCAAAAATTCGTGCAGCGGCGGGTCGAGGAAACGGATCGTCGCGGGGAATCCTTTCAGCGCCTTGAAGATGCCGTAAAAGTCGTCGCGCTGATACGGCAGGAGCTTGGCGAGCGCGGCTTCGCGGGCTTCCGTGGTGTCGGCGAGAATCATCTCGCGCATGGCGTCAATGCGGTTGCCCTCGAAGAACATGTGTTCCGTGCGGATCAGGCCGATGCCCACCGCGCCGAACGCGATGGCGTTGGCGGCCTGCTCCGGCGTGTCGGCATTCGTGCGCACAGTCAAGCGCGTGAACTGCGAGCACCATTTCATAAGCTGGTTGAAGCTCTTGAATTTCTCGGTAGCCTGCGCGGCTTTGTCGCCGTGGATGAGGCCGGAGATGATTTCCGAGGGCGCGCTTTTCAGTTCACCGGCATAGATTGTGCCGAGGGTGCCGTCAATCGAAAGAAAATCGCCTTCGTTGAAGACCTGGCCTGCGACGGCCACGGTCTTTTTTTGATAATCAATTTCCAAGCTCGCCGCGCCGCAGACGCAGACCTTGCCCATCTGGCGGGCGACGAGCGCCGCGTGCGAACTGACGCCGCCGCGCGCGGTGATGATGCCTTCCGCCGCGATCATGCCGCGCAAGTCTTCGGGCGAAGTCTCGATGCGGACGAGCAAAACTTTTTCGCCTTTGTTCTCGGCTTCGACGGCGCGCTCGGCGTTGAGATAAATTTTACCGCACGCCGCGCCGGGGCCGGCGGGCAGACCGGTGGCAATGACTTTCGCCTTTTTCACTTCGGCCAGATCGAAGATCGGCGCGAGAAGTTGATCGAGTTGATCGGCAGGATTCCGCAACACGGCGGTCTCAGCATCAATCAATTTTTCCTTCACGAGGTCCATCGAAATTTTCAACGCGGCGGCGGCGGTGCGCTTCCCGTTGCGCGTCTGAAGCATGAACACCTTGCGATCCTGAATCGTGAATTCGAAGTCCTGAACGTCTTTGAAATGCTTTTCGAGCGTGCCGCGGATGTTGTCGAGTTCCGTGAACGCATCGGGAAGTTCTTTCGCGAGCTGCGCGACGGGTTCGGGCGTGCGCACGCCGGCGACGACATCTTCGCCTTGCGCGTTGATGAGAAACTCGCCGTAAAATTCCTTCGTGCCGTTCGCGGGATTGCGTGTGAAAGCGACGCCGGAACCGGAAGCCGGGCCAGTGTTGCCATAAACCATCGCCTGCACGTTGACGGCGGTTCCCCATTCGGACGGAATATTATATTTGCGGCGATAAACAATCGCGCGATCATTCATCCAGGAATTGAACACAGCGCCGACCGCGCCCCAAAGCTGCTTCCACGGGTCTTGCGGAAATTCCTTGCCGGTGCGCTCTTTGATCAATGCCTTGAAGCGCGTGACGAGTTCCTGCAAATCCGCCACCGTGAGCTTGGTGTCCTCGATGTCTGCGTGATAACGCTCGTGCTTGAGAGCGTGAATGACGGTTTCAAACGGCTCGTGATCTTCGCCGGCGCGTTTCTGCACGCCCATCGCCGTGTCGCCATACATCTGCACGAAGCGGCGGTAGCAATCCCAGGCGAAACGCTCGTTCTTCGTCGCCGCGACGAGCGCGAGGACGGTCTGGTCGTTCAAGCCGAGGTTCAAAATCGTGTCCATCATGCCCGGCATCGAATCGCGCGCACCGGAGCGGACGGAGACCAGCAACGGCATCGCGGATTTGTCGCCGAATTTCGTGCCGATGATTTTTTCGATGTGGGCGATGCCGTCTTTCGCTTGGGCGTCGAGAACCTTTGGATAGGTCTTCTTGTTGTCGTAGTAATAAGTGCAGACATCGGTGGTGATGGTGAAGCCCGGAGGCACGGGCAGGCCGATGCGGCCCATCTCGGCGAGGTTGGCGCCTTTGCCGCCGAGCAGCGGCTTCATGGAGCCGTTGCCGTCAGCCTTTTTGTTGCCGAACAGATAAACGTATTTTGCGGATTTGGTTGCTTTGGCCATAAATGGAATGATTGCGGTTAAATTTTTCCTGTAAAAACGAACGCAAAAAATACCAGACGAGCAAACGGAGTCAATGAATCAAGCGCCGAATGACAAATTGTGGCGTAAAAAAGCCAGAGCTGGCAGAAACGATGCGTCCGCAAGACGAAGGTGAACGGCATTGCCGCGCCGCGCCTGTTCGTTGCAGTTCGTAAATTTTTGATTCGATTGCGGATTCCGACTGCGGCATTTTGGAGGTTCTGAAAACGTCCGAAACCGCAAACTTAATCTCCGCCGACGAACCGTATTCCACCGGGAAACTGATCCGGCGTTTGCTGGCGCTGGCGTGGCGATTTCGCGCGGATTGCGTCTGGTCGGTGGTGTTGAGCCTGCTGCTGCTGCTGCTCGGTATCGCGGGACTCCAGTTGTTGGGCCTGGTGATTGATGTCATCCGGCAGGCGCTGGATCCGTCGCTGCCGCCGCCCGCGTATCCGTTCGGCTGGCATCCGGCGGCAGCGTGGTCGGCGCTGCAAATCGTCACGGCACTGGCACTGGCGATTGTGGCGCAGGCATTGGTTCGCGCCGTGCTCACTTACGCCTATAACATGCTCACGGCGCGGCTGACGCAGGGAGAAATCGTGCCGGCGTTGCGCGCCCAGCTTTATGCGAAGTTGCAACGATTGAGCTTCAGCTTCTTCGATGTTCACGGTTCCAATTCCATTTTTAATCGCGTCACGGGTGACGTGCAGAACACCCGGCTGTTCGTGGACGGCGTTTTGCTGCAAGGCGTGAACATGATCCTGACGCTCGCCGCCTACGCATTTTTCATGTGGCGGATTCAGCCGGCCTTGACGCTCGCGTGTCTGTCAGTGTCACTGCCGTTGTTTTGGCTGGCACAATTCTATTCGGCGCGGCTGCGTCCAGGTTATCTGCGGAACCGCGAATTGACAGACAACATGATCTTGACCTTCAGCGAAAGCGTGCGTGGAATGCAAACGGTGAAAGGCTTTGCCGCCGAGTCGCACCAAGTCCGCCGCTTCGAAGCCGCGAACGACAACGTCTCCTCGCAGCAGCGGAAAATTTTCTGGGATTTGTCCATCTTCACGCCCGGCACGCAAATGCTGTCGCAATTGAGCCTCGTGATTTTGTTCGCCTACGGCGGCTGGTTGTATGTGCAGGAAAAAATTCCGCTCGGCAGCGGCCTCGTCGTGTTCGCCGGCCTGCTCCAGCAGTTCACCGGACAGGTGGCCACCATCTCGACGATTGCAAATTCCGTGCAGCAAAGTCTCGCCGCCGCGCGGCGCGTGTTTGAAGTGCTCGACACGCCGGTGGAGGTGCAAAGCAAACCCAACGCGATCAAACCGGCGCGGCTGACCGGCCAAATCACTTTTGAAAAAGTTTCGTTCGGTTACACGCCGGAAAAATGGGTGCTCAAGGAAATTTCCTTTGCGGCGAACCCTGGCCAGGTCGTCGGCATTTTCGGCATGACCGGCATGGGCAAAAGCTCGCTGCTCGGTTTGATCCCGCGATTTTACGATCCGCACCAGGGCCGGATTCTCGCGGACGGTCAGGATTTGCGCGAACTGGATTTGGACGCATTCCGGCGGCAGATTGGCATCGTTTATCAGGAAAGTTTTTTGTTCTCGAACACCGTGGCGGCGAACATCGCGTTCGGCCATCCGCACGCCACGATGGAACAGATCGAACGCGCGGCGCGGATCGCATCGGCGCACGATTTTATCATCGCGCTGCCGCACGGTTACGAAACCGTGCTGGGCGAATCCGGTGTGGATTTGTCCGGCGGACAACGACAGCGGCTGGCGCTCGCGCGCGCGCTGATTTTACAGCCGCCGATTCTGATTCTCGACGACCCGACGGCGTCGGTGGATGCGAAGACGGAAAATGAAATCGTGTCGGCCTTGCGCGAGGCAATGACGGGACGAACCACCTTTGTCGTGTCCAGCCGGTTGAGTTTGTTACGGCGCGCGGATTTGATTTTGGTCTTGGAAGATGGACGTTTGACACAGTCCGGCACGCACAACGAACTGGTTCATCTTCCGGGTCCGTATCACGAGACCGCGTTGTTGCAGATAATGGATCTGGGTGAACCCGGAGAAAGTGTGGTGCTCAAATGAGCGCGCCTTCGGACATCAAATCCTCAACGGGCAACGTCGCGAAGGGAGACCCATCGGCGCGCGAGGCGATCACCTATTACAATCCGATGGAGGATCGCGAAGCGGACAAGGCGCCGCTGCAATCAAAGCTCATCCGCCGGATTTTCCGCTACACTAAACCTTACACCGCCAAGCGGAACTGGCTTTTCGTTTTGACGTTCACGCGTGGATTGCAACTGCCCGCGCTGGCGTGGCTGATTGGCCGGACGATCAACGGCCCGATTTCGCACCGCAATTTGACGGAGATTTATTTTTACGCGGCGGGTTATTTTGCGTTGGCGCTGTTCACGATCGTGAATTTTCATTTCCGCCAGCGGTTCGCGCTCGAACTCGGCGAAGCGGTCGTTCACGACATGCGTTCGGAATTGTTCGCCAAGCTGATGACGATGCCGATGTCGTTTTTCAACCAGACCAAATTTGGCCGCATCATCAGCCGGATGACCTCGGACATTGACAGCGTGCGCGCCGGCGTGCAGGACGTGGCCTTCGTGCTGGTGGTGCAGGTGTTGCAGATGACGACTTCGGCGGCATTGATGGCGTGGTATGACTGGAAACTTTTTTCGCTGATGGTTTTTTTGGTGCCCATCATCTGGTATGTGAACGAAAATTACCGGCACGAGATGGGCCGGCGACTGCGAAAAGTGCAGGAGTCCTGGAGCCGCGTTTCTTCGACGCTCGCCGAATCGGTGAGCGGCATCCGCGTGACGCAGGCGTTTGTGCGGCACGATGTCAATGAGGGCTTCTTCCGCAAGTTGATTGATGTGCATGGCGAAAACAACGTCGGCGTCGCGCAGGCGTCGGCGGTGTTTGTGCCGCTGCTGCAATTGAAGAGCCAGCTTTTTCTCGGCGCGATGGCGCTGCTCGGCGCGTTCGGCGCGCTGCGCTGGCATGGCTGGCTGCACATGGAGGTCGGCGATCTCGTCATGTTCTTTTTCCTCGCCAACTTGTTTTTCGATCCGGTGCAGACCATCGGCAATCAATTGAACCAGGCCATGATGGCGATGGCCGGCGCGGAACGATTGTTCCGGATGCTGGAT
>Ga0075522_10001785_pt1 | contig 16308 bp, 10 predicted proteins | sample NGEPerA_FD_74796 | JGI IMG/M metagenome (GOLD analysis project Ga0075522, IMG submission 74796) | Arctic peat soil microbial communities from the Barrow Environmental Observatory site, Barrow, Alaska, USA - NGEE PermafrostL2-A | ecosystem: Environmental > Terrestrial > Soil > Wetlands > Peat ... | reverse complement strand
TCGCTGACGTGCATGAAGCGCGATTCAAAAATCCGCTCCGTGATGATGCTGATGCCCGGCGCGAGCGCCAGCAGCGCCATCATCTGCGCCTGCACGTCCGTCGGAAAACCGGAATACGGCAAAGTCGTCACGTCTGCCGCGCGCAATTTTTTTCCGCGCCGCACAATCAAGTTTTCACCGCGCTGTTGAATCGAAACTCCGGCTTCGTTTAATTTGTCCAGCACCGCGCGCAAATGATCCACGCGACAATTTTTAATCGTCACTTCGCCATTCGTCGCGGCGGCGGCAATCGCAAACGTCGCCGTCTCAATCCGGTCGGGAATCACTTCATGCTCCGCGCCGTGCAGTTTTTCAACGCCGGAAATCGTGATCGTCGGACTGCCCGCGCCGGAAATGTTTGCGCCCATCGCGTTCAGGAAATTTGCGAGGTCAACCACCTCCGGTTCGCACGCCGCGCTTTCGATGACTGACACCCCGTCGGCCAAAGTCGCCGCCATCATCACATTCGCCGTGCCGAGAACCGTCGAACCTGCGCGCCCACCGAGAAACATCGTCGAGCCGGTAAGTTTCTTCGCCGTCGCGTCAACGTAACCACCCTCGATTTTTATTTTCGCGCCGAGCGCCTCAAAACCTTTCAAATGCAGATTGATTGGCCGCGCGCCGATGATGCATCCGCCGGGCAAAGAAATTCGCGCTTTGCGCAAACGCGCAAGCAACGGCCCGGCAATGCAGATGGAGCCGCGCATTTTGCGGACGAGTTCGTAATCCGCATAGCCGCGGATTTTTTTCGCGCGAACCGTCAGCGTGCCATTTTCAAATTTCACCTGCGCGCCGAGCGATTCAAGAATCTGCGCCATGAACCGCGTGTCACTCAAGTCCGGCACGCCGCGAATGACGCACGGCTCGTCCGTCAGCAGCGTCGCCGCCATGATGGGCAGCGCGGCGTTTTTGCTGCCGCTGATGGTGACTTCGCCGTGCAACGGCACGCCGCCTTTGATTAAAAAACTTTCCATGAAAATATTTGGATTGGTGGATGAGTGGATTGGTGGATGGATGGCGGCGCAATCCATACATCCAGCAATCCAACCATCCACCCGTTTGTGTTTCAACCGTGGTTAAAACCCGTCAGCGCCGCGCGATTAAAATTCTGGCGCGTTGACTGTAATCCTCCTTCACCGCTTCGACAATCCACTTTTCATTTTCAAAAATGTTTTTTATCGCGTCAGCCTGCCCGTCGCCGAATTCCAGCATGATTTTTCCGTCCGGCTTCAGAAATGGTTTCGCTTCCGCCGAAATTCTCCGGTAAAAATCCAAACCATCCACGCCGCCGTCAAGCGCGCCGCGCGGATCGAAATCGCGGACTTCCGGCTGGAGCGTTTCAATCTCCGCCGATGGAATGTAAGGCGGATTGCTGATGATTAAATCATAAAGTAGAGCAGGCTTCCAGCCTGCCCCTTGCACAGCAGAACTGGACAGGCTGGAAGCCTGTCCTACTTTAGGCAACGTTGCAAACCCGTCGCTTTGCAAAAATTCAATTCGCTCGGAGACATTATTTTTCGCCGCGTTTTCTTTGGCCAATGCAAGCGCGTCCGCAGAAATGTCCGTTGCGATAATTTTCGCGTTCGGACATTTGGCCGCCAGCGCGATGGCGATGCAGCCGGTGCCGGTGCCGAAATCAAGAACAGTGACAAGTGACGAGTGACGAGTGACGAGAAAGCTCCAGCCAGCCTCCGCGAGCAATTCCGTTTCCGGGCGCGGCACGAGCGCGTGGCGGTTCACGGCAATTTCGTATCCGCAAAACGAAGTGGAACCGACAATGTGCTGCAACGGCTCGCGCTGGCCGCGGCGTTTAACGAATTCGCGCAGCGCGTCGGTTTCCGCCGGTGTCAGCGCTCGCTCGAAATTCAGATACAATTTCATGCGCGGCAGCTTGAGCAGGTGCGCGAGCAGCAGTTCCGTCTGCAGGCGTGGCGACTCGACGTTTTTTTTGCCGAGAAATTCCGCGCTTTTCTGGATCGCTTCGAGGACGGTCACGCGGAAATCTTATTTGCTTCGATTCCTTTTAGATACGCAAAAATCAGTTCGGGCAGATCGCGGCTGTAGCCGCCTTCGAGCAGACTGAAGAACGGAATTTTCAATTTGCGCAACGATTTTCCGAGCCAGTGAAAATCTTCCGCGAGCAACGTGCCGTCGGCCAGCGGGTCGCGCGCGTAGGCGTCGAAACCGGCGGACACGGCGATGAGGTCAGGCGAGAAATTGTTCAAGTCATCGAGCGCGCTGGCGAGCGCGGCGCGATAGGTCTCGCGCGGCGCGGACGGCGCGACGGGATAATTGAAACAGTTGCGCCCCCGGTTCGCCGCGCCGGTGTTCGGATAGGCCGGATGCTGGTGGACGGAAAAAAATTCGATGCCTGGCCGGTTCAGCAAAATGTCCTCGGTGCCGTTGCCGTGGTGAACGTCGAAATCAAAAACGGCGACGCGTTCCGATCCGGTGGCCGCCGCTTCGAGCGCGGCGATGGCGACGTTGTTGAGATAGCAGAAGCCCATGGATTTTTCGCGCGTGGCGTGATGGCCGGGCGGGCGCATGAGGCTGAAAACCGTTTTGCCTTCGCGCGCGAGCTTCAGCGCTTCGAGCGCGGCGGCGACGGACGCGCGGGCGTGGCCTGAAATGTTTTCAAAGAACGGCGTGTCGCCGTCGAAATCTTCCGGCACGTCGAGGCGTCCGAGCATTTCGGGCGAATGGGCGCGGAGGATTTGTTCGTCGGTGACGACGCCCGGCGCAGCCCAGGCGAGCGGCAGTGCCGCCTGATTTTTCAAATGTTCAACCGTGGCCGTGATGCGCTGCGGACGTTCGGGATGTCCCTGGCGCGAGTAGCCGGCGCAATGTCTGTCAGTGATGATGACCACGGCAAGATTCAATCACGAACGGCCGCCGATGAACATGAATTTTGCCGGCCGGACGGGAATTTCAATTTCCGCCGAGGAGGAATTCTTCAAGCCGCGTCTGGCGGATGACGTTGCGGACGGAGGCGGACACGCCGGCGAACCGCAGGTTGATGTCGCGGCGCTTGAGATTTTTTTTGAAGCGCACCATCAGGCCGATGCCCGTGCTGTCCACGAACGTCACGCGCGAAAGGTCAATCACGACGTTCATGCCGGGCGTGACCTGCGACAGTTCGGACTCGGTGTGGACGCCAAGCTCCAGGGCGTTGAGCGCGGTGACTTCGCCGGACCAGCGGATTTGCAGCTCCTTTTCCTGCACGCCGCTCGTGACCGCAGGCGCGCCCGCCGCGCTCACCATGAGGATGCGTGCGCCGGCCAGGCTGGCCTGCACGGTGAAAAATTCGTCCAGCTTCATCATTTTCAACGCGGCCTTGACCGGCGGCCGCGGCGCGATGAGAAAAAACTGCCAGCCCAGTTCGCGCGCGCGCTTGCGCAGGCGGATCAGCGCGCCGATGCCGGTGCTGTCGGCGAAAACCGTGTCCGTCAAATCAAACATGACGTGGCTGTTCTCGACCGCGCGCAGCCATTCGGCCTGCGCCGCCTGCGTTTCCGCCGCGCCGAGCCGCGCCGGCGCGCGGATGACGAGATTGCCGAGCGGATCGGGAATGACGTTCGCCTCGGCAATGGGCGGAACGGATTTTTTCGCGCGCAGCCGCCACGATTGCCGCAGGACGGCGGCGATGAATTTCCCGAATTTTTTCCCGCCGCTTTTCTGCGGCCTGCCGACGCCCGTCAGAAAATTAAATGAAACGCCCGCGCCCAAAACGAACGGCACGCCGGCCTCGCGGTAATTCATGTTGATCCATTTTTCCTGCTTCGGCGAACCGAAGGCGACCAGCAGGATGTCCGGCTTCGCCTCGCGCAGCCGGTGCAGAATGTCCGCGTGGTCCATTTCCAGCAGCGGTTTTTCCGGCGGCAGGCAGGCGCCGACCAGTTGCAGTTTCGGATGCCGCGCGCGGATTTTTTCCGCGACGGCCTCGTCGCCGCCGAGCAAAAACACGCGCCAGCTTTTTTGTTCGGCCTGGGCGAGCAGTTGCGGGATCAGGTTCGGAACGGTGACATTTTCCGGCAGCGGGTTGCCGAGGATTTTCGACGCCCAGACGATGGCTTTGTCATCCGCCAGCACCAGGTGCGCGTCGAACAAAATGCGCCGCAGTTCCACGTCTTCCAGCGCCGACGCCAGAAAATCCATGCCCACAATCGTTGCGTAATGCGGCTGGCCGGACGCGATCATCCCGCCCGCGAGCGCGAGCGTCCCGGCCAGGTTGACGTTGTCGAACGGCACGCCGAGGATGGCGATGGGCGCGCGATCAATCTTGGCGGCTGGCGTTGTGGCCTGCATAATATGTGAGGACTGTTAGCACTTTGCCGGCAAAACTCCAAGCACGGAAAATTTTCCGCCGCCGCAGTTCACGGACTTTTTGGCGCGAGGATTTTCTGCACCTCGCCGAGAAGCTGGTTCGGACTGAACGGTTTTGCCAGAAACAGGACCGCGCCGGCCATCACGGCGTCAATCTTGGTGAGCGCGTGGCCCTTCCCGGAAAGCACGACGACGGGAATGTCGCGCGTCGCCGGATTTTCCTTCAACAGCCGGAGCGCGCCAAGGCCGTCGAGGCCGGGCATCATGATGTCCAGCACGATGAGCTGCGGCAGCGCGGTGGCGGCGGTGGCGAGCGCCTCCTTGCCGTCGCGGCAACTGACGACTTCGTAGCCGCCTTTCTTGAAGGTCATCTCCAGCAGGCGGAGCATGAAGACTTCATCGTCCGCGACGAGAATTTTGGGGGCGTGGTTTGGGTTCATGTTTGGTGTCGGATTAAAACAAAGGTCTGGTCGTCGGACAACGCCACGTCGCCGCGATAAGCCGTGAGCCGTTCGAGCAAAAAAAGTTTTCCGCCTTCCGCGTCGCGGGCCTGCGCGGCGGCCCCGGCAAAAAACTGCTGCAGCTTTTTTTCGCCGAGCAGTTCGCCGCCGGCGTTGCGCGATTCGCTCAAGCCGTCCGTGTAAAGCAGCGCCACCGCGCCCGGCGGCAGCGCACTGGCATCCTGCGGATAATCCACGTCCGGCTCGATGCCGAGCGGCAAACCCGACCGGCTCAACGCGCCGGTTTCCGTCGCGCCGGGATGCCACACCAGCAACGGACAATGTCCCGCGCTCGCGGAAATCATTTCACCACGGCGCGGGTCAAGATACACGAGCGTGGCCGTGATGAACATGTCCACGCGCGAAAGGTCGGGGAACAAAATCCGGTTCACCGCGCCGAGCAGTCCGCCCGGCTGCGAAAACAACTGCGGCATCGAGCGGATCATGCTGCGCAGCACCGCCGCGAACAGCGCCGCCGGCACGCCCTTGCCCATCACATCGGCGATGACCAGCAGCACCGCGCCGTCGCCCGCCGGAATCGCGTCGTAAAAATCGCCGCCCACCTGCAACGCGTTCTCGCACGCGGCGGCCAGCGCGAACGGCGGGCACGCGGGCAGTTGCGCCGGCAGCAGCGAGCGCTGGATTTCCGCCGCGATTTCCAGTTCGCGCCGCGTCACGCGCGTGGCCGTGCGCTCGTCCAGCAGCCGCGCGTTGACAATTTGAATCGCCAGAAAATCCACGAACGTGTGCAGCAAATTCACCTGCGCGGCGGTGAACGGACGGTTCGCCGCCAGCCGGCCGAGCGTCGCCGTGCCGACCAACTGGTCGGCCACAAAAAACGCGTGGCAGACGCCGTTGCCCACGGGCATCGCCGCGCGCAGTGGATCATTTTTTCCGAGCGGCTCTTCGGGGCTGAACCAGATGTCCTGCCGCGTCCGCGCGGCGCGCGTCTCTGCCGATTTCAAAAGTTCGTCCTGCAAGGCGACCGGCGCGAGCTTCAACTTTTTCCGTTCCGGCAGCAGGAGCAGCGTCTCCAGTTTTTCTCCGTCCGCCGCAAGCAGCCGCAGCACCGCGCCGTCCGCCTCGGCGATCTGCATCAGGTCGCGCAGCAGCCGGTTGGAAAATTCCTTCAAGTCCGTGTGTGCGCCCAGTTCGGAGCTGTAACGGAACACGGCGACGAGGCTTTCGTAATTCGTCGCCAGTTCGGAGGTCATGTCCGTCAACGCCGTTTCGGCCTCGGCCAGGCGGCGCTGCAAATCGCCGGTGTCCGGCAAAACTTTTGTTCCGGCGGGACGCGCGCGGCGCAGCACCAGAATGTTCCGCCCCGGATGACGCAGGTAAAAAATTTCGTCGGTCAGCGATTTCATCAAATAAAGTCCGCGTCCGCGCTCCGCGTCGGCCTCGGGCAGTTTGATTTCGTCGGGCCAGTCGAATCCCGCCGTGCGGTCGGCGACCGTCACCTCGACATCGCGTTCGCCGGCGGAAACGTCAATGACGACGGGCAGTTGGCGCGCTTTTGGGTCCGCGTATTTCACGGCGTTGTTCGCGGCCTCGATGAGCGCCAGCTCCCACGCGTCCAATTCCGCCTCCGGCAAACCTTTTTCGGCGAGCCAGCCGCGCACCTGCGCGACGCCGGCGCGCACGGCGGAAAGTTCGCACGCGACTTCGACGCGGAGCGAAGTCCGATGGTCGCCGCGCGCGGCAACCGCCTGCGAAGTTTGCTTCTCGACGCTCATCTTAAAAATTCATTTTCATGCAAATCTTAAACCACGGGCTGGACGCGGTTGCTTTCCAACCAGCCCCGGAGCTGTTGCGTCGCGGAACCGGCCTGCGTGTCGAGGCCGGCGAGCGCGGCTTTTATGCGCGGGCCGTCGGCGGCATCGGCGGCATCCTCAAGGGCGAGAAATTTTTCCGACAGTTTTTGAAAACCAAACAGTGCGGCCAGTCCCTTGAGCGAATGCGCGGCGCGCTCCAGTTCGTCCCAACTGGCGGCGGCTTCGAGGCGCCGGATTTCCGCCAGGCGGCCGGGAAACTCGTTGAGAAAATCGCCGATCATGTTGACGACGGCGTCGCGTTCCAGCTCGTTGCAAAGCTGTTCGAGCCGGACAGGATTAAAAGTTTCGGCGGCGGAGCCGTCGCCGCCGGCGGCCGGCACGGCGGCGAGCAGCGACTGGTAAAGCTGCTGCGCGGTGAACGGCTTGGAAATATAATCATCCATGCCGGCGGCGAGGCAGCGTTCGCGTTCGCCGGTGAGCGCGTTGGCCGTGAGCGCGATGATGCGCACGCGGCGCGCGGATTTTTTTTCCGCCTCGATTTTTCGGATGGCGGCGGTGGCTTGATGGCCGTCGAGTTCCGGCATGTTGCAATCCATGAGAATCGCGTCGTAATTTCCGGGCTGGAATTTTTCAACCGCTTCGCGCCCGTTGACGGCCCATTCGGCGCGCGCGCCAAAAGTATCGAGCATCAACTGGCAGAGCTTGCGGTTGAACGGATGATCCTCGGCGACCAGAATCCGCAGGTTGGAAATGGCCGTGAGCTTCGGCGCGGACGGTTCGCGCGAAACGAGTTCCGTTCCGCCGCCGGGCCGCGCGGCTGTCTGGGTCGGCTCCGGCTTGTTTCCGGCGACGATGGCAACGAGCGCGTCGAACAACGGCTGTTCGCGCACGGGCTTGAGCAGCACGTTGACAATGCCGGCGGGGCCGGCCTGGTCTTCGCCGAGCGAACCCGTCGGACTCGCGAGCAGAATGCTCTGCACGCGCTCCTTGTTTTCCGCCAGTTGCCGGCGCAATGCCTCGCCGCCGAGCGTCAACATCTCATCGTCGCAAATCACCAGCGGGATGACGGCGGCGCGCAAATCATTGCGCAGCGCGCGTCCGAGTTCCGCCGCCGTCGCCACCGCCCGGCAGTCCACGCCCCAGCCGTGCAACTGCCCGACGAGCGACTCGCGCAGGCTCGCGTTCGGCACGGCGATGATGGCCTGCAAAAAAACCAGGCCGGGAAAACCCCGTTCGATGGCGGGCTGCGGCGGAACTTCAAACGGCAGTTCAAACCAGAAGGTCGAGCCTTTGCCGGGCACGCTGTGGACGCCGATCTTGCCGCCCATCAGCTCGACGATTTTCCGCGAGATGGCGAGGCCAAGCCCCGTGCCGCCGAATTTCCGCGACGACGACGTGTCCACCTGCATGAACGGCTGGAACAATTTTTTAATTTCGTCGGCGGCCAGACCAACGCCGGTGTCGGTGACGTCAAAACGCAAAACGATTTTGCCCGGCGCGTGCTGATGCGTTTGGACGCGGACGACGACTTCGCCGCGCTCGGTGAACTTGACGCCGTTGCCGACGAGGTTGAGCAGCACCTGGCGCAGGCGCCCGGGGTCGCCCGTGAGCCGGTGCGGAATTTCGCGGCGGACGACGGCGGCCAGCGTTATTTTTTTGCCGGCGCCGCGCGCGCCGGCGTTTTCCAAGACGGAATCCACAACCGCGCGGACGGAAAATTTTTCGCGCGTCACGGTCATTTTTCCGGCCTCGATCTTGGAGAAGTCGAGCACGTCGTTGATGACGTGGAGCAGCGCGTTGGCGCTTTCGACGGCGGCGTCGGCGAACTCGCGCTGGCGCGCGTCGAGGCGCGTGTGGCCGAGCAGCTCGACCATGCCGAGGATGCCGGTGAGCGGCGTGCGGATTTCGTGGCTCATGTTCGCCAGAAATTCGCTCTTGGCATTGCTGGCGCGGTTGGCGTGCTCGGCGGCGGCGCCCGATTCGGCGGCGGCGGCGTGGAGCTGCTGGTTGATCTTTTCCAGCGTGGCCTTGGCTTCCTGCTCCGCCAGCTCGGCGCGTTTGCGGGGCGTGATGTCCTGCATGACGGCCTGGAACTCAAAACTTTTCCCGCCGTCGCGGCTCAAGCGGCGGATGTTGCACTGATGCCACTCGACATGGCCGGCGGCGGCGGTGGCGCGGCGGTCAAAATTAAAAACGGGTTTGGCATCCGGCAACGATTGCAGGGCGGCGCGAAAATTTTCCGCCTCATTGTCTTCCAGCGTCAGGAAAAAATCCGTGCCGAGCAGCTGCTCCTCTTCTTTCGCGTGGAACTCACAGAAGGCCGGGTTCACGAACGTCACGCGGCCGTCGGGTTCAAAACGGCAGATCAAATCCGACTGGTCGGCCACGACCGCGCGCAGGCGCTTTTCACTTTCGACGAGTTCAATTTTCCAGCGGCGGCGTTCGGCGGCGGCGGCGCCGAGCAGCAGGTTGGTCGCGGCCAGGACGCCGAGGTAGCCGGCAAGCTGCTGCAAACTGTCCGCCTCGTGGCCGGTTCCAAACGGGCCGGTTTTTTTCAACAGCGAAAAAATTGCGATGGCGGAAACGATCAGCGTGCCCGTCGCCGCGCCGCGCGGGCCGAACCGCAGCGCGCCCCACAGCAGAAACGGATACGGCAGGTATTCAAGCGGGAAGGGTTGCGCGGCGGGCACAACCCAGAGGCCGAACGCGAGCAGCGTGCCGCCCAAAAGTCCCGCCGTGCAGACTGCGGCTTCCGCTACCCGCAAAAAATTCATGCTGACCGACGACCGCGTGGCCCAGGTGAGAATGACGGGCGCGACAATCAGCAGCGCGAGCACGTTGGGAATCCACCATTGCATGGTGAGCGGCCAGACGGCGTCCCAGTTGATTTTGTTGGCGCAGGCCAGGCTCGCGGCGATGAGCGCGGCGTTGATCACCGCGCCGAGCACGCCGGCAAAAAGCAGAAAGGCCGCCGCGTCGCGGGCGCGTTCCAGGTTGTTTTGAAATTTCAAAAGACGCTTCAGCAGGAAAGCGCAGGCCAGCGCGCCGACGGTGCTGCCGGCGGCAATGCCAAGCGTGAACAGGTCGGGCGGAAGTTTGTCGGCGACAGAAAATAAAATTGCGCCGAGGAAAACGACCGGCGACCAGCGCCAGCCGAACAGCAAAATTGCCGCGAGCGCGATGCCAGCCGGCGGCCAGAGGAGCGGCACGTTTTCGCGCCCGGAAAAAATTGCGGCGTGTCTGCCCGGCAGCCCGGCGAGAAAATAAAGCCCGGCCAGCGCGATGACGCGCGTGACCAAGGCCAGCCGGGTGTTTTTTGAATGGCTCAATCCGGCATTGGTTTAGCCTTTTTTCGCGGGCAGCACTAGCGGGAAATTTTCACCGGTTCCGCCGGGTGCGAAAAATTATTTACCAGCCGCCGCAAATCAGGCAATGTGTGCGGCAAGGAATTGACCGGAGGACTGAAAATGTCTGAAATGAACAACCACCTGCAATCAGCCAGCACAGCGCGCCTGCCGGCGCATTTGATCGCGCACATCAACGTCAAGCTCGCGCACATCGGCTGCCAGCCGGTGCCGATCAAAGGCGACGCCGAGTTCGCCGAGATCGCCGCCGCGATGGCCGGCCAGTCGCGCGAAAAAGACCGGCTGCTCGGCCAATACCTCTGCCCCGCCGACGCGCGCATCCAGACTTTTCTCTACGACTATTTTCAGGACGTGCCGGTGACGAAACTGCCGTCGCGCACGTTCACGCTCGACCGGCCCGGCCTCGCACGCGTGTTGTCGCTGCCGCTGGACCGCGACTTGTTTTCTTCCGACATCATCAATTCCTACCGCGTCAAGCAGGGCGTGCTGCACAATCCGCGCAGCGACCGCCGCACGACGCAGGGAATTTTTCACGTCACCGAAGGCGGCCTGCCGATTCCCGACGACAAGCTCGGCGTGCCGAAAACCACGTTTGCAAAACTGCTCGCGCTCGCGCTGAACCCGCCGCGCGAACTGATGCAACTGCCGTTCACCGCGACGCAGCCCAAGCCGGCGGAATGTCTGGTCTCATTGCTGCTGCGTCCGCTCGTGTGTCCGGCGGTTCCCGGCTTCACGGCGGAGAAGACGATGGAAGTCCGTTTCTTCGTCCCCGGCAATCTCGTCAGCAATCTGGATTTCGTCGAAAGCATTTTCGGCAACGGAGGCGATCCGTTGCTGCCGGAAAACGATTCCGCGCTCGACACGGAACATTGGACCGGCCACACCGGCTGCGTCATCCTTGCGCCGCACCTCGTCAAGGCGACGAAAAAATCCGTCGGCCTGCCGCACTTCGACCAGGCCGCGGAACGCCAGCGCCGCGACGGGATGTGCTGGAAGGACGAAAATGAAATTTACAACCACGGCGGCGCGTTCAAGCTCACCTGCCGCGACGAATCCGGCGTGATCGTCACGCTCATCGCGGACAATTATTATGGCTATTGCAAAAAAGAGGTGAAGACGCAGATCAGCTACGCGGCGAACCTGTTTGGCAATTGCGAGGAGGAGCACGCGGGCGGCGCGCTGGTTTTTCCCAGCTACGATTTGGGCGAGGAATTCAGCGGCGAAACGCACGTCCGCCGCCGCGAACATAATTTTGCCGAGGCCGCGACACTTTACGGTGAACTGATGGATTTGCAGCCGGCGGGCTACGGCGTTGACAAAAAATTTCCAGAAATCATCTATATCCCCGAAGACGCGTTGTTTGATTTGCACAAGCAAACGGTTTCGTGGACGAACGCCACCGGCGACCACGCGGTCAAATTGCAGCCGGAAAAAACCTACATCCGTCCGTCCGGCTACAAGGTGCGCATGGAAAAACCGCCGGGCGCGAACCGCGCATGGCGGCTCGTCGGCACGGCGGCGGAAGGTTTGGTATGTCATAAACCCTGCACGGTTTCCGGCGGCGGCAAGTCGGAGATTTCCAAGCCGATTACGGACGCGATTTTGACCGGGCCGGTGTTCGTCGCGGATTTGAAAAGGGATTTTGACCTGGTTGAAGATTTGATCCACCGCGATTACGCAAACCGTTTTCTGGAAAAGTCGAAAAAAGACGCACGCGCCGTCCTCGCGCCGGAGCGTTCGCTCGGTTCCGTCATCAAACTGCTCACGCCGGACAAGCGCGAGTTCACGCCGGAATATAATTCATGGGCCGAGACGATTCCGCAGCACGTCAAGGAACTGGTCTTCGTCGTGAAACGCCATTACAAGCCGGAGTGGGGCGACGACTGGCGTTCGCATTTCAGCGTGGACATCATCAACGGCACGCCGGGCTACGAGTTGAAGTGCGACAACCATGTGCTGGTCACCACCCGGCTGCGCGTGGGTTTCGATAAGGACGGCGCGTGGCGGACGTTCGGCCTGCGCAAAGATTTTCATCCGGGGATGAAGGTGCAGTTGGAGGATGACATCACCGCATCCGTGCTGGTGCCGGCGGCGGGCGTCGAAAATCTTTCCGGCATGGACCAGGGCGCGACGTTGAAATTCGTGCAGAACTGCGAACAGCGTTTGTTCCAGCGGCCCGACGACGCCATCCATCGCGGCTACGACAAGATGACAGAATCCGATTTCTCGCGGCTGGACAATTTCTTTTCCAACTACGAGCCGCTCACGCAAAAAGACGCGCTCGCGCTGGTCGAGGACGCGATTCATTTCCACGAATTCACCGCGCCGATGCAAAACCTCATCCGCGAGTTCGCCGCCGAAGGGCGTCCGGATTATTGCGTCTCCTCCGCGCACCCGCGCCTCGTGGACGGCAAGCCGAGCAAGAATCCGCGCTACCTGCAAAAGCGCCCCGACCTCGTGCATCCCGCCGAAACCTACATCGCCGAGACCGGCGCGCGCCTGCGCCGCCGGATGCCCGCGACCGCCATCGTGCCGACGCCCGTGGACGCCGTGCTGCCCGGCCGCCGCAACAACCCGCCCGAAAGCGGCATCCGTTCGCTCGCGTGCTACAACCCGGTTCACTACATGGAACTGCCGGAGCTGTTCATGGAATTCATCTGCAGCATGACCGGCAAATCACCTTCCACCACCGGCGCGGGTTCCGAAGGCGCGCTGACGAAAGGCCCGTTCAACGCGCTGCCGCCGATCATGGATTTGAACAACGCGCTCGTGTCGTTCGTCCTCACCGGCCAGAACGCGTTCGTCACCGCCGCCGGCTGCGTCGGCCCGAAAGTGCGCGTGGATCACGATGTGAGCTTGATCGTGCCGGAAGTTTTATCGCGCATGATGCCGGAGGAGCGCATTCCGAAATTTCTCATCGCCCGCCGTTTTCTCGACAAGCTCGAGGATTTTGAGCATCACGGAAAAAAAATCCTTGCGAGCCGGCTCGGTTATCGCATCAACGTCCGCTTCGTCCACTTTTTCTTCGGACGCGTGTTCAATCATCCGCACTCCGTCTTCACCGAGGAAATGCTCAAGCCGGAATTGCAGGACCTGGAAATCTTCGTGGACGGCATGGAGAACATCGTCGCCACGCAAAAACGCGTCGCCAAAATGTATTTCGACGACGGCAGCATCGCGCAGGCGTGCCCGCCGCTGAAGGCGTTGCTGCACATCATGCTCAACGACGAAGTGGAAGGCAAAGGCTTGGATCATCCTGAATTTCGGAAACTGTTCACGCGCGACTATCTCATGGCGAGTGACTGGTATGCCGCGCGGCTCGCGGCGAAGCAAAAAGTGGACCGCCGCCTCTGGAAACGCCACGTCGAATACCTCAACGCCTTTTTGCGCAAGCCGAGCCACGAGGACGTGGCCGAGCAGTTGAAAATCGCCGACCGTCTGTCGCGCGCCCGGAAAAATCTGGAGGAAGTCGAGTCGCCGGCGTATCTGCAAAAACTCGCCGGCACGCTCGGCGCGGAGCCGATTGAGAATTATACCAAGGCGGCGTAGGACAGGCGTCGCGCCTGTCTCTGTTTTCATTTTTGAAAGAGACAGGCTGGAAGCTCTGTCCTACCTTAATTGATTCGCTCGGCGATTTTGTATTTGAACATCCGCTTCTTCATCCAGCGCACCGCGAGCAGATCGTAGAACGACGCGAACAGCCGGTTCCACACGCCGTAATTGCTCTGCCCGGCGAAACGCGGATTGTTCGTCACTTCGATTTCCGTGACCGTGTGGCCTTCGATCTTGAACAGCGTCGGCAGGAAACGGTGCATGCCTTTGAAAAATTTCAGGTTCTCGATGCACTCGCGCTTGAACGCGCGATAGGTGCAGCCGGCGTCGGCGATTTGCTCGCCGGACAATTTATTCCGCACCGCGTTGGCGATGCGCGAAGAAATTATTTTGACTAAATTATCGCCTTCGCCGCGTGCCTTCACGCGCGTGCCGCAGACGCAGTCGAAATTTTTCAGCGCCTCCAGAAATTTCGGCAAATCTTTCGGGTCGTTCTGCAAATCGGCGTCAAGCGTGAAGAGATATTTGCCGCGCGCCGCCTTGAGACCGGCAAAGCTCGCCGCGCTCTCGCCACAATTGAACGCAAATTTCTGCACGCGGATGCGCGGGTCGCTGGCAGCGAGTTCCTTGAGGATTTCCCACGACTTGTCCTTGCTGCAATCGTCGGTGATGACGATTTCGTAAGAAATATTCAGCGGCTCGACCGCCGCGCGGATGGCTTTGACGAGTTCGCGCAGATTTCCCTCTTCGTTGTAGCAAGGAATGACGAGGCTGATTTCGGGGGAATCAATGTTCATCGGCTGAAAATGAAAACATGAATTTCGAGAACTGGCACGATTTTCTTTTTGTCAGGTCCGCCCCGGCAAATCCAAATGTGAAAACAGCCACATGAATAATTTTCATGCCAGACGCCCGCTCCGGCAAGTCCGCCCGATTTCATATTGGGGACGCGCCGGAATTTTGCGCGTTGCCGGAGCCGGGTGTTTTGCGCCACGGCTAATTATAAACGTGCGCGAACTTCAGCCGGTTGGCGTCGGTGATGCACCAGAGGTTGAGCGGGGACATGGCTTTCGGACATTTGTAGTATCGGGCGCTCCCGTCGGCGAAGGTATAGTTTGAGCCGCCGGAGCCGTAGGAGCCGGATGTGTCGCTGACGGCTCCGCTGCCGCCGTGCCGGCTTTGCTCCAGCACCTGGTCAATGTCGTTTCCATTGTTGCCCTCCAGCAAATCCATGTAGTAATCGTTGGCGGACGTGAACTTCTCGCCAAGAATAACCGTGTCGGACTGATAAATGATGGAAGTTTCCTTCAATCCGCTTTGAGCGGCGGCCGCTTCTATATCACCAAAATCAGTGTGCACGCCAAGTTTGTCAGAATACCAGTCGTTAAAACCATTGATCAGATAGCTGCGCTGCGACTCGTCGGCCGCGTATGGCGAGTTGGTGTCCGTATTGGCAAATTTTCCGTTCAGTCCCTCCGTCGGGCAAAGCAGGGTTTTTAAGTTCTTGCCGTAGTAGTCGTAAAACTTGTCCGGCCAGCGGTCGAAGCTGTTGCGGACCGGATATGTTCCGTGAAAATCGTCCACATATATGCGCGAGGCGATTCCCAACTGCCGGAGGTTGCTCATGCACGCGATGCGCTGCGCGGTTCCTTTCGCGCGGCTCAACGCCGGCAGCAGCATCGCCGCCAGAATCGCGATGATGGCGATGACGACGAGCAGCTCGATCAAGGTGAAAGCCCGGCCCGCGCGAAAATCGTTTTCACGTTTGTCGGATGACCGGCTTTCTGTTATTTTCATAACCATTGCTTCCTGCGCCGCGTCTGAACAATTAGTTTGACGTGTCTCCGGCACGCGATGTTACAAGATTTGTCATGAAAAAAAACTGGTTTCTCGTCGTGGTCGCGGTGGTTTTGGCGGCCGTCTATGCGGTTTATTTCACAGACTGGTTCACGCCCAAGACCATTCAAATTTTTCACTCCGACCGCAATCTTCACCCGCAGTTGCGGCGCAACGCCGTCGGGATGCCGTCATTGATTTTTGGCGTCAACCGCCCGTTAAAGTTCACCGAAATCAAAGTCGTCCCGGCCGCCGGCTTTCAGACCAACCGCGACATCCTGCCGCTCTGGCATCTCGTCTCGGACTCGAACTCCGTGCCGGTGAAATCGTTTTACTATGGCCAGCCCATCCGCGGCATGAAGCCCGCCGTCCTGGGATCCCGCCCGGAGCCGCTCGACACCAACATCACCTACCGGCTCATTGTCACCGCCGGAAAATTCAAAGGCGAACACAATTTTGAAATCAAATAAAATTTCAACGGGCCTCGATCATCGTTCCCGCAAAATGGCACGCCGCGAAGTGATCCTTTTCACCTTCGCTCAAAATCGGCGCTTCCGTTTTGCACCTTGATTCCGCAATCGGGCAACGCGGATGAAAGGGGCAGCCGCTCGGCGGATGAATCGGCGACGGCACGTCTCCCGGCAAAACAATCCGCTGCCGTTTTGATTCAGGATCAACTTCCGGCACGGCGGAAATCAGCGCCTGCGTGTAAGGATGTTTTGGAGCACGGATGATTTCCTTCGCGTCCGCCTGTTCGACGATTTTTCCAAGATACATCACCAGCACGCGATGGCTGATGTGCTCGACCACCGCCAGATCGTGCGCGATGAAGAGATACGCGATGCCGTGTTCCTGTTGCAGATCGCGGAGCAAATTTATTATTTGCGCCTGCACCGAAACGTCCAGCGCGCTCACCGG
>Ga0075522_10001782_pt1 | contig 16310 bp, 20 predicted proteins | sample NGEPerA_FD_74796 | JGI IMG/M metagenome (GOLD analysis project Ga0075522, IMG submission 74796) | Arctic peat soil microbial communities from the Barrow Environmental Observatory site, Barrow, Alaska, USA - NGEE PermafrostL2-A | ecosystem: Environmental > Terrestrial > Soil > Wetlands > Peat ... | reverse complement strand
TCTGGGCGTGGGGTCGGCGGGATCGTTACACCGTCGGTCTCGTCGAGATGCATCTCGAGAATGGCGTCGTCGGTGTCGGCGAGGTGGTCGTCTGCATGGGTCCGGACGACAGAGTGATCCGGTCGATCTTCGAGCAGATGGCGGCCCTGATGGTCGGTGAGAACGTGTTAGCGCCGCAGCGGCTCGTTGCCCGGATCCTTGGAACAGGCTGGTACGCATTCGAGCGAACGGCAGGCCTTGTCCTCGGCGGCCTGGAGATGGCGTGCTGGGATGCGTTCGGCAAGATCGTCAACCAGCCAGTCTGCGCGCTGTTCGGCGGTGCGCTTCGCACATCGTTTCCGTCGATGTACTTCGTTCAGGGCGACGATGACTTGAACGTAATGCTCGACCGGGCCGAGGAGGCCGTCGGGCGCGGGTTCGGCACTATCTACTACAAGGTGGGTATTGGTGAGGAACGTGACGTCGAGCTCGTTCTCCGGACACGCGAGCGTCTTGGCCGAGGTCCAAAGCTGCGGATCGACCCGAATGAGGCGTGGTCACCAGGCACCGCAGTCCGCATCCTGCACCGAATGGCCCCTGCGGAACTCGAATACGTCGAACAGCCTACGCTGATGCACGACATCGAAGGCCTCGCGCACGTCCGCGCTGCGAGCGGCGTGCCGGTTGCGGCCAACCAGTCGTCGTGGGGTGGTCACGCCGTCTTCGAGGTCATCCGGCGCGGCGCCGCCGACGTGATCATGACCGACTGTCACCAGGAAGGCGGCCTGGCAGCAATGAAACGGATCACTGGCGTCTGCGAGTTGGCCGGTCTGCCGTTTGTCAATCACGCCTACAGCGTGACCACTATGAATCTCACCGCGCACATGCACGTAATGAGCACATCGTCGGCGTGCTTCTTGGCAATGCAGGGCCACCCCGACTATCTCGCTGACGACTACGTGCGTGAACCGCTCGACTACCGCGACGGAGAGATCCGGTTCGACGGCGGAAGAGCCGGCCTTGGGGTGGAGATCGATCCCGAGAAGGTCGCCAAGTATCACGCAGTCTACGAGGCCGAGGGCATGACATCCGCGTACACCGACAGCCGTGACGGCAGGATCGTGACGGTTCCCTCGCAATGACCAATGTCACCCAACCCCAGTTGGCGACTGTCGCCGAGCTCCTGCGCAAGCGGTCGATCGACGCCGTGCTGCTGACGTCGGTCCCAAACGTCGCCTACGTCACGGGCTACTCGCCGCCGTGGGAAATGTGGCCGGGTTACAACCCGTACGCACCGGACCCGGCGGTGTGCTGCGTCGATCAGGACGGTCATGCAGCCTTGCTCGTGCCTCAGCTGTTCGGACCGTACGCCGAGGGCGCGACGGTGCCCGTCGATCTCGTCGAGACCTCGAGTCACACGCGCAGGATCGCGCCGACGGCGGTGAGTGGCGATGCGATCGCCGCACGCTTGGGCCGCTCGGTTGCGCGGCTCGGATATGAGTCGCACAGCCTCTCGCGCGCACTTCAGCACGCGGTCTCAGAGCGGGTCGAGGTCGGCGAGTGGATCGATCTTGAGTCCGACCTCGATGCGTTGCGCGTGATTAAGACCGACACCGAGGTCACGGCAATCCGGCGCGCGTGCGAGCTGGCGGACATCATTCAGGCGACGGTGAAGGCCCACGCCGTGCCAGGCATCACCGAGCTCGAGCTCGCGGCGCGCGCGCTCGAGGCGTCATGGGTGCACGCCGGCGAGCGCCATGCCGCGATCTTCCAGCTCGCGAGCGGCCCCGTGACGGCGACGATCCCCAGTGGCGAGCCGTCGCGCAAGCGGATCGAGGAGGGGGATCTGATCTGCACCGACGTCGCGCCGTGGTTCGGCGGGTACTGGAGCGACACATGCAATGCCGTCATCGCAGGCGAGCCGACCTCGCAACAGCGCGAGATGTTCGCGATTGTGCACGCCTCACTCGGCGCTGGGCTGCGCTCGGCTCGTGCCGGCATCGAGGCGCGCGAGCTCGACAACGTCTGCCGCTCGGTCGTGAACGACGCGGGCTACGACTACCCGCACCACACAGGGCATGGGATTGGCGTGGTGCACACCGAGGTACCGCGGATCACCAGCGACTCGCGGGAGACGCTCGCCGCTGGAATGGTTATCTGTCTTGAGCCGGGGATTTACATCGATGGCGTCGGCGGCTTTCGTCACGAGCACGTGCTGCTCGTGACCGACGCCGAACCACAACTCCTAAGCACCTACGAGCACACTCTGTGAGGTGCGTGTGACAATAAACGATGACGAGCATTACGCCGAGCTCGCCGAACAGGCTCGGACGCTGTACACCGGCGCGGTGTTGGATGTTCTCGACGAGCTCGGTGTGAAGGACTGCGTGCTCCCGGCCGAGCTTACGCCCCTCCGGCCCGAGATGCGTTTCTGCGGCCCGGCGTTCGCGGTCGAGGGACGCTCACATCCAGAGATGGATCGGGACCGGTCGATGCGTGCGATCCTCGAGATGCTCGGGGCCGTCCCAGCTCAGCACGTCGTCGTTTACCAGCCCCACGACAGCACCAGCTCGCACCTCGGCGAGCTGTCGGTGACCGCGCTCAAGGCTCGCGGGTGCGTCGGCGCTGTGATCGACGGGGGATGCCGCGACGTCGGTCACATCGTCGCTGAAGGGTTTCCCGTCTTCTGTCGCTACACCACGCCGATCGATGCTGTCGGCCGCTGGGAACTGTTGGGCTACGGTCACGAGGTGTTCTTCGGCGGGGCGCGGGTCAGGACCGGCGACTATGTGATCGCCGACGAAGACGGGATCGTTGTGATCCCGCATGAGGTCCGTGACGAGACGATCGCACGAGCGAAAATGGTCGCTTTGACCGAGAACCTTGTCCGTCGCGCGGTTCGCGATGGGGTATTGCCGATAGACGCCTATGAGCGCCACGGCCGGTTCTAAGGAAAGCGCTCCCGCCGGTGCGCGGGTTGCGCTCGCCAATGAGCATACCGTGGCCGTTGTGGATCCGGCTGCTGGCGGACGGGTCCAGCATCTCGTCGATTTCGCCAGCGGGCGCGAGTTGCTCTACCAGCGCAACGCGGGCGACAGCGGCGCTGCGTTTCTTGAGGCCTCCACGGGCGGCTGGGACGAGCTGTTCCCGAATGACTCTCCGGTCGGTTCCTATCCCGACCATGGTGTGATCTGGAACACGCCGTTTGCTGTTACTGCGTTCGAGCCGCGGACCGAATTGCGGATGACGGCAACTCTCTTCGAGCCACAAGTCCGGATCAATCGCATCTATCGCCTGCTCGACCCACCGCGCCGCGGACTGCGCCTCGAGACCGAGCTCGTCGCCGGCGAGGTCGATCCCGGACCGTGGCTGTGGTCGAGCCATCCGATGCTGTCGGTCGCCCCGGGTTGGACCATCGTGGTGACAGGGAACGAGCTGCGAAGCGACAGACAACGCCCCGGCCGCTTCCAGGCTGGGATTACGCTGTCTGATCGCGACCAGCGGCTCGCCGCCGTCGTGCCGAGCCGTGGGCAACAGCTCGAAGAAGTCCTGTATCTCAACGCCGCTAGCAAGGTCACGGTCCGCTCACCGGTCGGCGAGCAAACGACCCGGGTTGCGTGGGACGCGGGCCGCCTTCCATACGCGTGGATCGTCACCGTGGTGGCCACCGCCGGCATCGACCTCTGCCTGGTCGTTGAGCCCTCCACGAGTTCCGGGTACGACCTCAACGAAAACCCCGACCGGCTCGAGCAGCTGACGCCCGGGACGCCGGTGCAGTTCGCGGTCGAAGTGGAGAGCCTCGATGGCATCAGCGCTGAGTAACGTGGTTGACGTGCCCGACCGGGCGGACGTATGGGCGGTCGGGGAGCCCCTCGTGGCGTTCAGCCTCGTGGGTCGCGGATCGCAGGCGCGTGCGCACTGCTGCCTTGCCGGCGCGGAGCTGAACGTCATGGTCGGAGTCGCTCGGCTCGGCCTCGCCAGCGTGATTGTCGGGCGGGTGGGACAGGACGCACTCGGCGCTTGGATCGGCTCGCAGTTGTCTGGCGAAGGAGTGGCAACCTGGGCTATTCGCACCGACTCCGAGCGCCCCACTGGCTTCTTTTACAAAGACGTCGGCGCTGACGGCGAGCCAACTCGCCGCTATTGCCGGCACGGCTCGGCAGGATCGGCGCTGGACGAGACGGACGTCCCGGGACAACTCGCGACGCGGGCGCGGGCACTTGTCGTCTCCGGCCTGACGACATTGCTGTCAAGCGGGTCATGGCAGGCCGCCCTTTGCGCTGCGCGGCTGGCGCGTGACGCCGGTACGACCGTGCTCGTGGATCTCAACCTCCGTCCCGGTCTAGCAGGCTCCGACGACCGGGTGCGGCGGGTCCGCTCGCTGGCCGAGCACGCGAGCGTGGTGCTCGGAACCCCCCACGAGTACGCCGAAGTGCTTGAGGCCTCGGCCGGCTCGCAAAGGTCGCTCGCGGAGCAAGGAGCGCGGCGCTGGCCCGACGCCGATATTGTGATCCACGACGCCGAAGGCGCCGGGCTCCTCGGGCAGGGACGGTGGACAACTGTCGGCACAACCCCTCTTCCCGTCGTTGACGCGAGCGGCGCCGGCGACGCATTCACCGCGGGAGTCATCACGGGAATGCTCCGGGGAGGGTCGGCACGCGACGCGCTCGAGCTTGGCAACAGTTGCGCTCGAGCGCAACTTCAAACCCATGGTGACTGCGACGGGATCCCCCGAGGAATGACGGCGTAGTGGTGCGGTCGTCGTTCGTGCTCCCCAACCCGCCGCTGATCGGCGTCCCTCGCCTCAGCGATCCGCGTGCGACGAACGCGCAGCTTCTCGCCTTGGCCGACCGTAAGTGCGATCGAAGTCGCGTTCACCGGGATCGGGCCGCTGGTACTCGCAGGGCTCATCGCTCCCTGCCCGGGCGAGAGCCGGCCGTCGACCGGTCAAGCCTGGGTTCGGCGGGTGTCGGTAACTCGCTCCTACTCCACGCTTGCGGCCGGGGGACAATTCGGCGCGTCGGCGACAGACATCTTGCTGAGGCTGGCCGGCGGCGACCGGTCTCCGAACGAGATGAGTTTGTGATCGACATCCCCATGGAGTTAACCAGCAGCGGGGTGTGTGAGCAGTGACTGGAGCACTTCATCCCGCGGTCGACGGCACGATGGCACGACTGCGCGCGCTCGGCGTCTTACCTGTCGTCGAGCTTGACGCCGTCGATTTGGCGCTGCCGCTGGCGGACGCCTTGACCGCGGGTGGACTACCAGTGGCGGAGATCACGCTTCGAACGGAGCCGGGTCTAGAGGCACTGCGACTGCTCCGGCGCGAGCGCCCGGACGTATTCGTGGGAGCGGGCACGGTTCGCACGCTCGACGATGCCGAGCGTGCACTGGAGGCTGGAGCTCAGTTCATCGTCTCACCATCGATCTATCCGGAACTGGTCGAGTTGTGCCTGGCGTCGGGCGTGGCATGCATCCCCGGAACGTGCACGCCAACCGAGATTGATGCCGCTGTGCGCGCCGGCGCGCCGCTTGTGAAGTTCTTCCCGGCCGAGCCCATGGGCGGGGTCGCCTTTCTGAAGGCGCTCGCTGGACCATTCCGCGACGTACAGTTCGTCCCCACTGGCGGCGTGAGCATCGACAACCTCGCTGCGTACCTCGAGCTGCCCAACGTCGCCGCGTGCGGGGGAAGCTGGCTCGTCGCGCCGGCGATCCTGCGAGAGCACTCCTTCGAACGCGTGGAATCGCTCGTACGCGAAGCCGTTGCGGTTGTCGCGGAGGTGCGGGCCCATGGCTAAGCTGCCCGGCTTGCGACGGGTCGCCGAATGCCGCTTCGACCTTGTGGCGCTCCGCCAGGGGACGTCGCGTTTCGATCCGGGTTAGCACGGCACTCCGACAGCGCACGACGACTGTCACCGCCCTCGCAGAGAGTCCCATCGGACGGCTCCTCGAGGAGCTGATGCTGCAGGCTGGCGTGGATGCCACGTACATCCGACGGGTGCCCGATGACGGAGGCGTGCGTGGCATCTGCCGACCAGCGACGGACAGCATCGCCGATCCGACTGGCTCGGTAACGAGGCCCGCGACGCGGTGTCACCCGTCGATCGGTCGGCGAGGTACCCGACTTGCCGGTCAGGCCCGCGTTGGGCATCGGGACGCGTTAGCGCCTCGTGCGACGATCGCGCCACATCCTGGGTGGACGCTGTCCAGACGGACGGCGATGGTCGACGATTCTGAGCATCGTTAGCGTTAGCGTCAACGCGGCGAGGCCCTTCGCCGCGGTCCTGGTCAGGGTCAGTCCCGATAGCAGCCTCATCGTTCACGCTGCCTGGTCGATGACGAGGATGCGGCGGCCATCCAGGAGGCGTCCACGCCGGTAACGCGGCGAGATACGGAAACTCGGTGACCGAAGTGAGCGCTATGACCGGCGCGCTGGTGCACGTGATGTCGTCGCACCGCTTCGGCTTCGATAATCCCAACGACATCGCCGTCGCGGGTAAGAACGCGTGGGTCGCCAACGGGGCGGGTGATTCCGTCAGCGAGTTAAGTATGTCGTCGGGAGCGCTGATTCGCTTCGTCAGCTAGCGTTCAGGTTCGCTCACCCTCGCCGTCACCGCGATCGGGCGAAAGCGAAGGGCGCTCAGGAAGACGGCGAGGTCGAGGACGGCGTAACTGGCGAGCGTATAGGGCACGACGCGAACGCCGAAGTGGGACACGAGCAGACTGACTGCACCCGGCCCGGCGACACCGCCGATCATTATGATGAAAATGAGCAGCGACAGTCCATCGCTGTCGTGGGGGCAGAGTTTCGTATACCAGATGAGGCCCATCGGAAAGATCGACGCGATGATGAGACCGAGCAACGGGTACGCGAAGGGGGCGAGCGGACCGATGGCGGCGAGTCCACAGAGCACGATCGCCGCCGTGAGCCCGCCGAGTACGAGCTTCTTGTCCGAAAGCCAGTGGTAGAGCGGCCCTCCCGCGAGGCGTCCCGCGGCGAGTCCGCACCAAAATCCTGCAGTCACGAGACTGCCGATCGATTGCGAGTAACCGATGCTGTGTACGTCCGTCGCCATCCAACCCGACAAGCTGGTCTCGATCGCCACGTAGATCACGTTGGCGACGATGAACGTCGCCACGATCGGACGTCGTTGCGCCTTCATCTTCGTGATTTCGTACTGCAGTGGTTCGGTGCGCAGCGGTGGCGCGTGCACTCCACGGTTCAAGGTGGACAGAACAAGTCCAATCACGCAGAGCCCACCGAACAGCATCGTGAAGTGGCTTGGTCCGATCCCGATGATGATGAGCGGACAGATCACCGCACCCACGCCGTAACCACCATTGCCGATGCTGAGTCGGCGCGCACGGCCATCGGGCGCGGTGCGCGCGAGAAGGGTATTGACGGCGACGTCGAGGGCTCCGCCGCCGAGCCCGACGACTAGCACACTCGCGAGAAAGAGCGCCCACGGGTGAGAGAATGTGGCGCCCGCGGCGCCGAGCGAGATCGTCACGAGCGAGATCGTCAGCACCGTGCGGCCCTCGAGTCGCTTGAGACCGAGCCAGCCCGGCAGCACACCGATGGTGGCGCCGACGAAGTAGACGCTGAGCGCCGCCCCGGCGGTCGGCAGTGAGACGTGAAAGCGGTGGGTGAAAGTCTCGAGGAGTGGGCCGAAGAGCGAGGTAACGGCGCCCATGAGGATGACGGTTCCCGTCGTGCTCGCGAATGCGAAGGGCCGAAAGGAGACCTCGGTCGCCGGGGCGCCCGAAGGGGGCGTGGGATCGGGGCTCACGACCCACCAATCCTACGGCTCGCCCTTCGCGACCCGTTGAACGTCGTCGCGGAGTTCACGGAACCCGCGGACCTCCTCGTGAACACCGTTACACTTGGCGGCGGCCTTCGTTGACGCCGAGGTGGAGCGAACGGCCGGGGCCACCGGGGTCTCACGGGTCGGCGGGTGTTCGTCGGTGAACGCGAGCGGGGCCAGTGCTTCACGCAAGTGCCACACCAGGTAGGCGGTCAACAGGCAGATGAACACGTGAGAGCGCACCTGGGCTTCGAGCCGGTCGCGGGTGCACCACGCGCGCCAGGATCAGCGCGTAGGCGATATCGCGTTCTGGACACGCCGATCCCAACAGACCGGCAGGTCGAGCTCGTTCGCCATCACCGACACCGTCGCCAGGTGCCCGTGGAGTAGGGAGTGGGTGAGTTCGAATCCCCTTACCCACCGTCACCAACGTGTCGCCCGCTAGTGTCGTGCGCACTGCGTTGAGGGCCTCTTCGGACGGCGCCGAGACGCTGCCCAGCGTCTCGCGCTTTCTTGTGGATGACTTGGGCCTGGATGCGGTCACGCCAGTCTGCGCCGTTGACGCGACTGACTGCGCTGTGCGCGCGGATCCGAGCGACTGCCGATCCTCGGGATCCGGAAACCCGCGAACTTATCTGCATGTCGAGTTGCACATTCTGGATACAGAGTGTAACATGCCCTTATCAACAACGCGCGAACGGTTCCAGTACGAGCGCGCCCGACCAGGCGACCGGCAACGAAGCGAGATCTTCACCGGCCGTTGCCTGTGGCCGGCGAGACGGACTGATGACCGGAACCAAGTAGTAAGCGGAGCGGGGAGGATCTGAGTACGTGGCGACCATTTCAGTGGAGGGCGTGAGCAAGGTCTACCCGAACGGCTTCAGCGCCGTGAACGGGGTTGACCTCAACATCGCAGAGGGCGAGTTCATGGTCCTGGTCGGTCCCTCCGGCTGCGGAAAGACGACGCTGCTGCGAATGGTGGCGGGCCTTGAAGAGGTCAGCGAGGGTGTGATTCGCATCGGGGACAAGGTGGTTAACAACACGGCCCCGAAAGAGCGGGACGTGGCAATGGTGTTCCAGAACTACGCCCTATACCCCCACATGACAGTGGCGGGGAACATCGGTTTCGGCCTGAAGCTGCGCAAGTTGCCCAAGGACGAGATCAACCGCCGGGTTACAGAGGCGGCCCAGGTGTTGGGGCTTACGGAGTGGCTGCGCAGTAAGCCCGGCCAGCTCTCGGGCGGACAGCGCCAGCGGGTGGCCATGGGTAGGGCCATCGTGCGCAACCCGTCCGTGTTCTTGATGGATGAGCCGCTGTCCAACCTGGACGCCAAACTCAGGGTCCAGATGCGCACGGAGGTGAGTCGCATCCAGAGGCGCATCGGCGTAGCCACCATCTACGTGACCCATGACCAGGTCGAAGCCATGACCATGGGCGACAGAGTGGCGGTGCTGAAAGGGGGCTCGCTGCAGCAGGTTGCAGACCCCCAAACCCTCTACGATCGCCCCGTCAACATCTTCGTGGCCACGTTCATCGGCTCCCCCGCCATGAACCTCTATGAAGCCACCCTCTCTGAGGGGGCCAAGGTCCTCTACCTAGGCTCCCAAACCATCCCCCTGCCGGACACGGTGCGCATGGAGCGGCCAGCGCTTTCTGACTACGCCTCCCGCAAACTCGTGGTCGGACTGCGGCCCGAGCATTTGCCCGTGGCCAATGACGCCGACGGGCCGGCGCTGAAGGGCGAGGTCGACCTAGTCGAGGCCTTGGGCAGTGAGCTCCTCGTGCACTTTACGATCGACGCCAACCGTGTGACCGCCGAAGAGGCCAGGGCCGAAGACGAGACCCTGGCCATTAGGGGCGAGGGCGTGGCCCGGGTGGATCCTCGCAGCCCTATGAAGCCCGGCACCATCGCCAGCTTCGCTGTCGACGTCGAGCGGATTCAGTTCTTCGACGCATCTACCGGCTCTGCCATTTGGAGCGATCTTGAGCACGGTGGAGGATCACCGCAATCCAGGCTGGAACCGGCAGGTACGCGCACATAATGAAAGTGAGGAAAGGGTGAAGGTGAGGAGAGATATGTATGAAGGTGAGGAGAAGGTGAAGGTGAGGAGAGATATGTTTTGCAGCCAACCAGTGTTTAGATTGGGGATGGCGATGATGCTCAGTTGCGCAGTCGCGGCCTGTTTAACGGGTGCATCTGCCAGTTGGGCGTCTACTAAATCCTCGGCGAAATCGCCCAGCAAGTTTGCGGGTCCCATGCAGGAGTGGAATTGGGATACAGCAGGTGACAATCCCGGCGCCCATGCCGTTCTTCCTGATGCAATAAAGGCGTTCCAGGTCAAGTATCCACATGTAACAGTCGTCAACACGTCGATGTCGTTGGGGGAGCAGGTGGATAAACTGCCGCTGGCCTTCGCGTCCGCTTCGAGCACGCCGATGGTCTCTCAAGTAAATCAAGGCTTCAGTTCGATGGGGCGCCTAGTCACAGACGGAGAGCTGCTGCCACTCAACAGCTACGCCAAGAAGTACAGTTGGCTGGCGACGATTGGTAGTGCCTCCTTCCAGAACGACTCGTTCACCTCGAACGGGAAGAACTTTGGTGCCGGGAACATTTACGCGATTCCATCGACCGCGGATGAGATGGGTATCTTCTACAACAAGAAACTCCTGTCCGAGGTGGGCGGAAAGACTCCGACGTCGTGGGCCGGTTTTACCCAGGACATGCGGCTCCTTCATCAGCACGGGAAGATCGCCATGGCTTTCGGCAGCGGTCAGCCTAGCGATTACAACCCTGTGAACGCCTTCGACATGATTGCGAATCAGTTCGTTTCCGCGGCGAAGGGCACAGCGTGGGCCTATCACCTAGGAGCGCACCCGTCCATCGACACCGCGGGTTACATTACCGCAGCTAAGACGATGCAGTCCTGGGCGAAGGATGGTTATCTTTCGCCCGGTTACGCCGGACTATCATCAGCCACTGCAATCAGCCAGTTTGCGGCAGGCAAAGCAGGTTTTCTGATTGAGGGCAATTGGGAGGATGGCTCGGTCACGCAGCTTGGCAGCAACGTGGGATTCTGGGTGCCGGCCGTGACTACTGGCGGCCCCGACGAGGGATGGGCCATTCCGACGCACTCATCCAACCCCGCGCTCGCCGTCGCTTGGATCAACGAGCAGTTGGTCCCTCAGATCCAGATGGATCAACTCAAGCAGGGCAACATTCCACTTGTAAAACCCTCAGCGGCTGCGCTGGCCAAGGTATCGCCGCTGATGCAAGAGGCTGTGAACGGCTGGTTCAGGGATTCGAGCAGAAACCAAGTGGTGCCGTTTCTTGCTGACGCACCGCCTTCATCGTTCCTCAATGCGCAGTTTTCCGGCATCCAGGAGCTCCTCGCAGGACAGAGCGCGAGCTCAGTCCTAAGCAGTTGGCAGAGCGCTTACGAGGCCTACTGGGCAAACGGAGCGTGAGGCGACCGTGGTGACCGCGGACAGCAGCCCCCTAGGCAGGCAGTCCGCAGCTGGAGGAAGGCGTCCAGTTGCGCTCGGGCGGCTCCCCGGACGCCGCCAAGTGGTTCGGCACCGATCGAAAAGGGGGTCGGTCGGTGCCTACGTCTACCTGTTACCGGCGGCGCTCATGCTTGGCGGATTTATTGTCTATCCGCTGGTGCGCGCTGTGCAATATTCGTTTCTGGCGTGGGATGGTGTCGGCAGCGCCAAGTTCACTGGAGTTGCCAACTGGATACGCCTCGCCACTGATCCCCTAGAGAGCGCCGCGCTGTTGCACGTCGCGATTCTGTTCGCCTTCTACGCGGTGATACCCATGGCTCTCGCGCTCGTCGCCGTCGGCGTCGTCGCCAGGAGACCGTGGAAGGGGCTGACTGCGTTCAGGGCGATAGTCTTCCTGCCGCAGGTACTGGTCACGGTGGTAATCGCGATAGTTTGGACTTGGCTTCTGGGTCCGTACGGGAATGGCTCAATCAATGGCATCATGCACGCGATTGGGATTGGATCTGCAGTGGGGCCACCGTGGTTGGGTCAGTTCAGCACAGCCCTCGTCGCCGTCGGCCTGATCGCCGTGTGGATGCAGTTCGGACTCTGTTTCGTGCTGTTCCTAGCGGGCATTCAGCGCATACCCGCGACGCTTTACGAGGCGGCGCGGGTAGACGGCGCCGGCGCGGTACGGGAATTTCTGTCTATAACGGTGCCGTTGTTGCGTCGTGAGATCGGAGCTGTGATCACGATTAGCGCGGTGACGGCATTGGGCAACTTCTCGCTGATTTACGTGGCAACGAATGGCGGGCCAGGAAACGCGACGATGGTCCCCGGATTGCTGATATACCGTGACGCGTTCCAGCTCGGTGACGTAGGTGATGCCAGCGCGCTCGGAATAGCGATTGCAGCACTGGTGTTCGTCATCACCTTCGGAGTCCGGGCCATCCTGGAACGTAAGGCAGTGTGAGGTGTTGTTCACAGGTGTGAGCATGCGTGCACAGGGCGGCGTCGGACTGGTTGGGAGGAGTTGGCGACCCCGAGTCGGGCGGCTGCAGGAATCGTACGGAAGGAGAACAGGTGCAAGGGCGCGTTGAACAATGGCTCCGCGTCGTGGTCGTTGGGGTGATTGCGATTGGGACGCTATATCCACTCGTGCTTCTAATCAGCACGGCGCTGCAAGCGCCTGGCGCACAAGGCTTGGGTAGTCTGTTTGGTCACCTGTCGCTCGCTAGCTTCGGGTACGCTTGGCGCCAGGGAGACTTTTCGACTTATACGCTTAACACGGCGATCATGACGGTCGGCGTGGTCGTGCCCGCTGCCTTCTGCGCGATCCTCGCGTCCTTTGGCATCGCCCAGCTCAAGCCAACTGGGTCGAGGGTGGTTCTGACCGTAGCAATCCTCGGCTTCATGCTGCCCACTGAGGCCCTGCTTATTCCCTGGTACTACCAGATGAGCAGTTTTGGTCTCCTCAACACTTACTTCGCGATGATCTTGCCCCAAGCGGCGCAAGGCGTGGCCTTCGGGGTGTTCTGGATGACGGTGGCGTTCCGCGCTTTCCCCGTATCGCTGATTGAGGCGGCCGTTCTCGACGGGGCATCGCGGTGGCAGGTGCTGTGGAGAGTGGCGGTACCCAACCTAGGCCCGGCCATTCGCACAATGTGTGCTCTCATGTTTTTATGGACGTGGAATTCCTTCTTGCTACCGTTGGTGATGATTTCGGATCCGGCACGCTACGTGGTGACTGTCGGACTGGCCACGTTTGAGGGAGCGCGTTTCAATGATTTAGGACCGCTCGCCGCCGGGAGTATTCTTGCCGCGCTTCCAGTAGTGGTCGTGTACATATTTTTACAGCGGAGTTTCATTGCGGGCATGTTCGCGGGCTCACTGGTTGAGTAGGACCGACGCGCCTGATCGTGGTCGGAAGTTCTCGGGGCGAGAACAGTTTGGTTTTAGGCCCGGCCGGCACCGGCGCCGGCCGGGCTGAGTAAGCAGGTGGCGCTGTTGTTGGAGGCATGTTTGTAGTTCTGGAAGACGACGAGGCGGACAGTAGAAGCCATGACCGGTCGGACTGGGCAGCGGATCGGAACCGCCGCGCGCAAACTGGAGAGGACGCGGCTCGATCAACCGGCAGCGTTACGCCGGTAGGCGATGGCGATATGCAGGCGGTGGTCAAATGGGGTGGTGCGCCAGAGATCGACCTGAGCGGCGTGGCTTTGGATAGGGAAGGCGTTGCTCGCCGCGCTTCTCGTGACAACCCAGGCTGAGGCTGAGGAATACCGGAGCAGCGCGAGCGCTACGGGCCTTGTCGTCGACAGGTGAGGGTCGGGCCTGGGTAGAGTCGGCTCTGGCGGCCAGCATTCGGCCGAGCAGCGGGTGGAGCGGCGCCGGTTGTTGTTCCGCCATGCGGCGTCCGAAATTTCGGGGCAGGAACCTCGAATGGTGCGTTGCACATTCTGGATACAGGGTGTAGAATACCGCTATGGTACTGGAGGCAGAGGGATCACCGATGCTGACGCGCCCGACCCGACGAGCGGTAACAGACTGGACGATCTCCTGGCTTTATGACGAGATATTCGCCGGGCGCTTGAGCGGCGGTGACGCCCTCAGCGAGACAGAGTTGTCGGAGCGTCTGGGTGTCAGTCGTTCGCCCGTGCGGGAGGCGCTGCGGGAGTTGGAGCGCGATGGGGTGATCTCCTCGGACTCGGTCAACGGACGGCGGGTGGTCGCGGGCTTTGAGGCCGACGATATCGAGGAGTTGTACACGATCCGGTTGGCGCTCGAGCGACTTTCGGCTGAGCTGGCTGCCTCGAGGATCACGCACGGCGAACTCGAAGAGTTGCGCCGCACAATCGCGGTAATGCAACGGGTCGCGGTGACCGGCCGCGAAGGGCATGAGGAGCACTTTGACGCCGACTTCGCGTTTCACGAGGCGATCTGCCGGGGCGCGCGGACGCACCGTCTCGAGGCGTTGTTGCGGCCGCTATGGCGCCAGACAAGGAGCCTACTGAAGCAAATCGACATGGCGGAGATCTATCCGCGCGGAGGAGAACTGGACGATGCGCGTGCCGACCACAGCCGCATCGTCGAGGCGCTTGCTCGCGGCGACTCAGAAGCGGCTGGGAAGGCCATGGCCGACCACCTAGCGTCACGCCGAGACGTGTTGGTGGCCGCGATTGCCAAGCATAAGAGCGGAAGATGAAGTCAAGAAGAATTTCTTGGCTCCGACGACGTGCTCGATGCTCAATGCGGACAGTTGCCCGCCGGGCTCCGACGTCTTGCCGAGAACTCATCGTCAAGCAGGCCTATGGCCACGCAGGCGCAAATTCCGTCTCAACTTCGACTACAACGGTTTTGACAACGAGGCGGGTTGCGAGGGTGCTGTTCGGATGGAAGTCGTGATTACGGGTGGGGCGTTCGGGATCGGCACGGTGCCCGCGAGGCTGTTCGTAGCGCGCGTCGCGGGCGTGATACACGATCGCGGCGCGCCTTCGTTCGAAGTGGTTGCCTGACGACACTCTCAAAGTTCCAGTGCTATTCTCGGTTCGCACTTCGAGTACCCCCTCCCTTTTGTCATGTCCGTTATGCCACTACCCCCTCCCTTCTGTCATGTCCGATATGCCACTACCCCCTCCCTTCTGTCATGGCTCGCGGTATAGTTGGCAGCATGCAAGATGATGAGCTTCGTCGGAATCTAGCGGCAGCAAATCCTTGGTGGGGAGCCGCCGCAGCTCACCAAGACCCTGCAGCCGCGATCCAGGACCGGCGCTTACTGCGCGACCGGGCACAATACGATCTTGGCTACCGCCCTCCAATCCTTGCGGACATTGCTCGCCTGCCCGTCGGCGGGGCTCTTGTCTTGCTCACTGGCCCCAGGCGTGTCGGCAAGAGCGTGGCTCTCCTCGATCTGGCAAGTGCACTGTGCCAGCGCGAGGATGTGAGCCCGTTCCAAGTGATTTACGTGCCATGCGATGGCATGCAGGCTCGAGATTTGCGCCGATCACTCACGCTGGCACGCGAATTGACCCGTCCTGCAGATGTTGTGTCATCACGTCCCCGTGTCTGGCTACTGGACGAAGTGAGCAATGTCTTCGGATGGACTTCAATCATCAAGGTTGCCCGCGATGGAACCGACCTCGGCGATGACACAGTCATTGTGACTGGCAGTCGGTGGCGAGACGGAGAAGACGTCGAGGGCAACCTGTTGGCAGGCCGGGCTGGTTCCACTGGAGTTCGAAGAAGTCGGCACTTGCTCCCAATGACCTTTCGAGACTTCCTTGTCGCCACGCGATCTTCTCTTGCGCTGCCAGAGCCGGTGCACTCCAGCGACCTTCAGTCTGTCCAGGCAAGAGCCGCCCTTGAGGACTTTCAGTTCCAAGTCGACGACTACGACCTTGCGTGGCAGGACTTCCTCACTTGCGGGGGTTTTCCCCGAGCAGTGGCCGAGCACCGTAGAGATGGCGCGGTGTCAGACGACTTTCTTCGTGACATCGCTGCTTCGCTGCGTGGGGACATTCAACTGGACGGCGCACCGCAATCCCTGCCTCTTCTGTTGAGTCAACTTGAAACTCGGTCGTCAGGTCCTCTCAACATCGCGAACTTGGCGTTGTCACTTTCGTGGACGAGGGCCACGACGGACGGGCGACTCAACCGTCTGGTTTCAAGTTTTGGAGCCACTTGGTGTCGGCAACACGGCGACTCAGGACAAGTCGTCCAGGGATCGCAAGCGAAGCTCTATCTCGTAGACCCCGTCTTGTCTTGGTTGCCCAGCCGACTTCGAGCGGGACTGCCAACGCCCGACGTGACTCGTCTCACCGAGGCAATGTTGGGAGTCTCGCTCGCGAGAGCCATTGATTCGCTTGACGAAGGAAGGTGGGTCGCGGCCGACACCATCGGATATGTCAAGACAGATTCGGGGAACGAGATAGATCTATGTCCCGTCGATGTGCAATCTCCTGGTGGACCTCGAAGGTCGATACCTATTGAGGGCAAATGGGTGGACGACGGCTGGCGAGCAGAAGCGAAGGTGTTGACGAACA
>Ga0075522_10001779_pt1 | contig 16330 bp, 12 predicted proteins | sample NGEPerA_FD_74796 | JGI IMG/M metagenome (GOLD analysis project Ga0075522, IMG submission 74796) | Arctic peat soil microbial communities from the Barrow Environmental Observatory site, Barrow, Alaska, USA - NGEE PermafrostL2-A | ecosystem: Environmental > Terrestrial > Soil > Wetlands > Peat ... | reverse complement strand
GCCATGGGCAGCGCGGAGGATCGGCAGAAGTTTGTCGGCCAGGTGCGCAAGGCCTGTCAAATCGCGCAGCAATTGCGGGAGCTGGGGGCGCGCCCTTATGGCGTGGTGCGGATTGATTCGGCCTGCGGGGTGGCGGATTGGGAAAAGAATCCCAGGGAGAATACGAAGAAAATCGCGGCCACGTTTCGTGAGGCGGCTAAAATCGCCCAGGACCACGGCGAGCGCCTGGCGGCGGAAGGGGAAATTTGCTGGGGCGGGATGCACAGTTGGAAATACATGGCGCAACTGCTCGAAGCGGTCAACCTGCCCAAGGCGCTCGGCTTCCAGGCGGACATGGCGCATACTCTTCTTTACATGCTCGGCTATAATGCGCCGCAACACCGGATCGTGCCCAAGAATTTTCATTGGGAGCCGGAGCAATTCCATATCGCCATGAAAAAGATGGTGGCGGCGTTGCGCCCTTGGACAATTGATTTTCATGTGGCGCAAAATGACGCGACGGTCAAAGGCTCCGGTTCGCACGATAAAACCGGACGCCATTGCCTGCCCACCGATCCCAACGGCAAACTCAACATCGCGCGCGACGCCGGTTATTGGTTGCGCGATGAAAAAGGGCGGGCCACCAAAAAATTCCAACATATCTGCTGGGATGGCTGCATGTTCCCGAATGAGGTCATGAAAAAACCGCAGACGTGGAACGACATTCTGGCCGCAATGATCCAGGTGCGGGAAAATCATGGCTGGCGGGCCTGATTCACTCATGGCAATTACGAAATTATGAAACCACTTAATATCGGTCTGATCGGCGGCGGCTTCATGGGCCGGACCCACTCGAACGCCTTCGGCAAAGTCAATAATTTTTTCGACCTGGATTACCGGCCGGTCCTCAAAGCCATTTGCGGACGGGATGAAAAAAATGCGCGCGCCTTCGCGGCCAAATGGGGCTATCAATCCGTCGAGTCGGACTGGCGCAAGCTGATTGAACGCCGGGACATCGACTTGATCGACATCGCCAGCCCGAACAACACCCATGCCGAGATCGCCATGGCCGCAGCGAAAGCGGGCAAAATGGTTTTGTGCGAGAAGCCGCTGTCGATGGATGGGGCCGAGGGCCGGACCATGGTGCGGGCCATCGAAAAGGCAAAAGTGCCCAACATGGTTTGGTACAATTATCGGCGCGTCCCGGCAGTCACGCTGGCCAAGCAATTGATTGACGAAGGCCGCTTGGGCCGCATTTTTCATTATCGGGCCAAGTTTTTGCAGGATTGGACCATCAGCCCCGAGCTGCCCCAGGGCGGCGCGGGCCTTTGGCGGCTGGATGCCAAAGTGGCGGGCAGCGGAGTGACCGGCGATTTGCTGGCCCATTGCATCGACACTGCCCTCTGGCTCAATGGCCGCATGGACAAAGTAAGCGCCATGACCGAAACCTTCATCAAAGAGCGCAAGCACACCTTGAGCGGCAAAGTGGAAAAGGTGGAAATCGACGACGCGTGCGCGTTTCTGGCCCGGTTTAGCAATGGTTCGCTGGCCACCTTTGAATCCACCCGCTACGCGCGCGGCCACAAGGCCCTTTACACTTTTGAAATCAACGGCGAGCACGCCTCCATCGCGTGGGACCTGCACGACCTGCACCGGCTGCAATATTTCGATCATCGCGATGAAGGGCGGGTGCGCGGCTGGCGCTCGGTCCATGTGACCGACGGCGATCAGCCCTACATGAAACACTGGTGGGTGCCGGGTTTGCAAATCGGTTACGAGCACACTTTTATTCATCAAGTGGCGGATTTTCTCCAAGGCTTGAGCAGCGGGCAGCCGGCCAGCCCGACTTTTCGCGAGGCCCTGGAAACCCAATTCGTTTGCGACGCCGTTCTCAAGTCGGCCCGCACCGAACACTGGGAGAAAATTGCCGCGCTGCGTGACAAATAAATAACCTTTGACGCCAAGCGGCATTTTTGGATAAATACGTGCATGTTGCCTAAATATTTGACCCTTGGTTTGATTGGCGGATGCACTTTGCTTGCGGTGGGCGCTCTGGCCGACGATAAAAAGGCGGACATCGACGCCAGCCTCCTGCCGCCGGCGTCCACCAAACAAGGCGTGACCTACGCGACGGACATTCAGCCGATTTTCGAGAAATCCTGCTATCCCTGCCACGGGCCCAAGACCGCGAAGCCGAAAGGCAAACTGCGGCTCGACTCGCTGGAGGCCGTTTTAAAGGGCGGTGAAGACGGTCCGGCCATCGTCCCGGGCGACAGCGCGAAAAGCACCTTGGTGGCAAATGTGGCGCATCTGGGCGATGCAGACGATTTCATGCCGCCGCCGAAAAATCGCGCCCACATCCAACCTTTGACTAAAGATCAAATCGGTTTAATCCGGGCGTGGATTGACCAAGGCGCGAAATAGGGCAGCTTGATATTTAAAAAGCAGGGCAGGCTTTCGCCTGCCCTGCTTTTTTGTTTTTCACCTTACGGGCTGGTCACGCTGTAAAATCGCTGCGTCTGGATGATCGCTTGGGAGTCGTTAAACTGATAGTTTCCGGGCGAACCCTCGGTGGGATGCCCCAGATTTTGCCACTGTTTAAATGGCAGCGCCAGATTGGTCGTAAACCAAACGCTGAACTCTCCACTGGCGCCAGGCGAATTGGTGAAGCTGAAGCTGAGGCCATTGGCGGCGGAAACAGTAACGCCTCCCAAAGTCGGTCGTGTCACGGGAATGATGGTAATATTAGTCGTGCTGGCGGCGGAAAAACTCAAGTTGTCAATGCCGTAGCCCTGTCCACTGCCAGTGGGATCATTAATGGACCAGATCAGCCAAAGCGCAGCGCCGGGCGGCCAAGCAGTGGCCAGCGGCATATTGGTTGCAGCGAGGTTCGTTTGATTGATGGCCAGCGTGCCATTGGTTGGCCCCACTATCGACCCGGTCGGGAAGCTGAAGTTAAGGTTGCTCAGGGCGTTGACTTGAGCATTGGCAATCTCCTGCTGCGACAAGGTCGAGCTATTTCCCGCGGGATCAATCGAATAGCTTAAGGCCAGCGTTTTGGGTTTGGTACCTGTCTTCCAATATTCTCCCGTAAAACGCAGGCTAATGTAGGTCAAGTTATTGGTGGTTTGGTTGATGAGCTTCACGCCGAAGTGCGTGTCACCCGAACTGCCCGTGGCAATCAGGCCCAGAGCGCGGTTATTGCTTCCGGTATCGAGTGTTCCAAAGCTGATAACGCCACCCGTGGTTTGGCTGCCGTCGCTGGCTCCCAATTGCCCTCCCTGGCCGTCCGCGTCGCATTCGCCATACCACCCCGGCATGGTGTTGCTTAAGCCGAGGCCGCCAGAAACGCCGCCGCTGATATTGGTGTATAAAGGAAAGGCGAAATCAAACGGGTTGGCCGGCGAGTAGGTGATGTTGCCGATCGTCACGGGTCCGCCACCGCTAACGGTATTGACCGGTGTACTCCCGGGGTTGGGCAGGGAGTCAAAATTTTGAGTGTAAACTTGATTGCTGTAGCCTACAGACGACAAGGCGGGAGGAGTCACTAGGGTAACGGTGGCGACCTGGCTGGTAACGCTGCCTCCCAGATTGGTGATGACAACAAAGTAATTGGTGGCGTCGCGGGCAGTAATCCCGCTAATGGTCAAACTATTGGTGGCCGAACCGCTAAATTCATTCATGTCACTGAGCGCGACGGCGGTCGAACCGCTTCCTTGATACCATTGATACCTCAGTGGAGCAGTCCCGATCACGGCAGACACGGAGAGTGAATTGGTTTGGCCTTGTAACACAAGAATCGACACCGGCTGGCCGATCGGAGGGATGGAAGGCGCAATATACTGAACAGTCAAAACCACTGCCAAATTGGAGATGCTACCCCCTTGATTATTGATGGCGACGTAATAACTGCCGGAATCGGAAAGTTGCAGGTTGGTAATGTCCAGAACCGCCTCGGCTGAACCGCTATATTTGGTCCCGTCGTCCACCAACTTGGTTGTGCCGAAGTACCACTGAAAGCTAAATGGCGGAGTGCCCTGTGGGTTTAAGGAAAAACTCACGTTGTTGCCCACGTAATTGGTTAGGCGCTGAACCGGTCCAGTGAGTGAAGGGGCGACCGCCACCGCCGACACGGTCAGAACCGCCACCGCGCTGGTCACGGAGCCGTATTGATTGGTGATGATCACAGTGTAATTGCCTTGATTTGTTAAACTTGAGTGCAGAAAAGTCAGACTGTTGGAACTGGAACCGGAGATGTTGGAGCTATTGGTGACGTTGGTTCCATTGACCTGCCATTGATAGCTCAATGGAAAAGGCGAGCCAGCGGTGACGCTAAAAATGGCGGTGACGTTGGTGGTCGTGGAAATACTGACGGGCTGAGCAGTAATGAACGGAGTTAAATCGGGGGTGAAATCCAGGCCGCGAAATACTTCGTTGGTGCCATTGGCCACGGCGAGAGTTTGGGCGACAAGGTTCGTGCTTGGATCACCGCTGTCCACGACGCGAATTAAACGGTTGGAGCAGGTGTTTTTGCCGTCGCCTTCTTCCATGGTGGTGGCGTAAATGACTGCATTGCTCCCGCTGAAATCGACCGCGACGCCAAAGCAACCGGTGGCGCTTTTTGGCTGGGTGGAAGTCCCGAGGTTGGTCGAGCTGAAAAGATAAGGGGAACTCCACGTTCCGGCGGTGTTGACGTATTTTATAATGCCATAAGTTGTGTCGGCGGCATACACCACAGTGCCCGAAGAGTTCATATCAAAGGTAAGAATGCCCGAGTAAGTGGCGCCGAAGTCCAGAAATAGATTGGTCGTGACGATGTGTTGCACGCCATTAGGTATCCAGGGCAGCGGGACCGGCGCGCCCCCATTGCCCGAGAAATCGACAAAATTATAAATTCCGTTGTTCAACGCGCCGCCCGCTTCATTTTTGGCGACCATGTAGAGAACGTTGTTCACTATTTTCATCGAGTAAGCGGAATTCGCCACGCTTTGCACTAACTCAGGACTGGGCGAAACTGCGCTATTCCAAAAAAGGGTGCCGCTTTCGGTAAATCCTCCGCTCTGCGTGCCCGCCACAGTGCCGGAGCCCCAAAAATTATTGCTCCCATCTGTCGCGATGCCCCGGGGATTGTTTTGTGTGATGCCGGGTTGCAAACCATACCAAAAAGGTGAGGCATAAACCAGGTTGTAATTGGTGAAGGCGTCGATCAGGCCGAAGCCGCGCGGATAATTGGTGCCGGACGGAGTGCCGGCCTCGGAATTCAGGTCCCCGTGATAGCCGGTCATGGTAAGATATTGGTGGGAGGCCGAGCGGCTCAGTCCCTGCCCTTCCGAACCGGCGTGGGCATTGAACCATATTGCATTAGGCCCGTTAGTCGGCAACGCCACAGAAATAATGGGGCTGGCCTGGTTGGCCGCCAGCGGGTCGTACTCATCAATGAACGCGGGATGTTGCCGCCCCGTCGTGATAGTGATGATGCCATCCCCGCCCCGGTAAACGGCCAATTTCCCGGGAACAAAAGCCAGGTTGGTATTTTGCGCTTGTCCGCAGAGGGCAAGCGTGAGGGTCAAACCGAAAGCGACGCTAAATTTTTTCATGTGGGTAATTTGCTATTTTCTTTAGTTGTTGGCCAATCGTTGCCAAATCTGCTGGAATTATACGCAAGGACATGGCAAACTAATGACTGCGGTGTGACGATTTCGTGACATTCAAGAAGGGGCTGATTTGTCACATGAATGTAACGTTCCCATCACGGATTCGTCACACGGCAAAGGCAGGGTTGGCGGATGCGAACTTACAAGATAAACGCAAGGCTCGGGGCTGGGTTTACTTTGATCGAATTGCTCGTTGTCATCGCCATCATCGCCATTCTGGCGTCCATGCTTCTGCCCGCCCTGGCCCGGGCCAAGGAAAATGCCAATCGCATCGCCTGCCTGAGCAATCTAAGGGAATGGGCTTTGGCGCAAAGCATTTATGTGGATGACAACCGCCAGTTTTTTCCTTGGCCGCGCTACGAGGTCAGTTCAACCACCGTCCAGGATAATCCGAGCTGGGGCGACATTGCTAATTTCTGGGGAGAGGGGCAAGGCAACGACACATGGTTTAATGCGCTGCCCACCGAAATCGCCAGCAAGCCTCTTTACTACTACGCGGCCATCGCCAATAACGGCATAGGGCTTTTTACTTCCAGTAAATCGATTTACCAATGTCCTTCCGCCAGGATTGACCCGGGATTGAATCCGAATACACGGCCCATTTTCCAATACGGGATGAATTCCAAGGCGTTGGACGGCTTGCCGGACGGCACCATCCTCAAGAGCTCAATCATTGTCCATCCATCCGCCTTCGTTTTGTTTTCGGAAGGGCGCGTGCTGCTGACTGAGACGCCGTATTATGGCACGGCGGAACACGCCACGGACCTCGGGACCCCGCAGGTTTACACGACTCGTTTTTCTTCACGACATACGGCCGGGGGCAATATCGCCTTCAGCGACGGCCACGCCGCTTACTTTAAATATTCCTACGTTTGTTACAATGATGGTGTCAAACCAGCCGATCCCGGCCGCGCCGACATCAACTGGTCCTTCGACGGACACGGCGTGCCGTAATTGTTTTATCGCGCCACTTCAAAGGCAAAACCCTTGAGATATTCTGTTTCGGGGACGGCAGGCAGAATGGGGTGGTCGGGAGATTGGCTGAAGGTCGCCACGCGCCGCAAGATGCGGCGGGCATCGAAAGCGGCTTCTTCAATGATGGCTTGGAACATTTCCGCGCTGACGTGATGCGAGCAGCAAAATGTCGCCAGCGTTCCCCCGGTTTTCAATAACTTAAGCGCACGCAGATGAATTTCCTTGTAGCCGCGCATGGCATCGCCAATGGCGGCGCGGGTGCGGGTGAAGGAAGGGGGATCAAGAATGATCGCCTCAAATTTCGGCACGACTTTTTCGTGGGGCTTGACGGCAGTCTGGGCTTTGAGCCAGTCGAAAACATTGGCGGTTTCAAACGAGCATTTTTCGGCCAGGCCGTTGACTTGGGCGTGGCGCGTTGCCGCCGCCACGGCGTCTTCGCTTTGGTCCAAGCCGTGGACGTGAGTGGCTCCCGCACGGGCGCAATGCAAGGCAAAGCCGCCCAGAAAACTGAAGCAATCCAAAACGTGTCCGCCGTGGATGAGATCGGCGACCAACTGATAATTTTTTTGCTGGTCAAGATAGAGGCCCGTTTTGTGGCCGCCAGGAATGTTGACCTCAAATTTTAACCCGTTGATTTCGATCGGCTGCAAGCCCTCCATGGAACCGTTGAGCACGCCGTTCGACTCAGCCAGCCCTTCGAATTTGCGGAAAGAGGCCTCACTGCGTTCAACGATGGCGCGAGGCGAAAAAATCGCCTGGAGGGCCGCGACGATCAGCGGCTTGCGTTGATCCATGCCGAGGGAGGAAATTTGCGCGACCAGAACATCGCCATATTTATCGACAATCAACCCGCTCAAAAAATCACTCTCCGCATTGACCACCCGAAAGGAGGAAGCATTCGGCAAATGACGCCGCCGGACGGCCAAGGCGGCGCGGATGCGCTCGACAAAAAATTGCGCATCGACTTCGACCCGTTCCGACGACAGGACGCGCACCTGGATTTTCGATTTCGAGTTGTAAAAACCGACGCCCAGAAAGCGTTGCCGATGGTCTTTGATTTGCACCAATGCGCCCTCGGCGGCCGGCGCCGTCAACCGCAAAAGCGACCCCGCATAAATCCAGGGATGTCCTGCGATGACTCGGTCCGCCGAGCCCGGTTTGAGCAACACGGTGGGTAATGTATCCATAGAGAAGAAGGAGAAGCCGCAAGTTATTGCGGGTTGTTTTGCAGCCAGGTGTCAATGGAAGTGGACCATTGGCCCCAATTGGTGCCGTTGTCTTCCTGGGTCAGAAGCTCAAGCATTTCGCGCGCTTGATCTTTCAGCGGATGATCGTCATTGCGAGCGACCGACAGCAGCATCGGAAGTTTGAGCGTGTTATTGCGATTGAGCAGATCATTGAAGAGCACGGTGGAAACGCCGGGAGGAGTCGTTGAGTTAGTCAACAATTGGGCCGCGCCGTCGTAGTGGTCGTCCTGCACCATGTTAATCAAATGTTGAGAAAGCTCGACTTGCGCCTCGGGCGGCGCGGTGGGAATCAGCGCGAGGATTTTGTCGGCTTTGGTATTTTCGTCGTCCCCGGTCAGGAGGATGTCATCCAGTTTCTGTTCCCAATCCGAGCCGGCCGTGGCGGGGGGCGTTGGATCTGCGGGCGCCGCATACTCTACGACCGGGGCATTTTGCGCCGAGGCGGGAGGCGCCGGAGGGATAAAGGCCTGGGGTTGATTGGTCGAGGGAGCTACTGCAATGGGCGTGACATCTCCTTGCCGGCTGTAAAGCCAGCCAATGAAGATCCCGAGACCGGCCGCGACGGCCAGCACCAAGATACCCCGGACAATCTTTGCCACATTACTCATCCTTTAGTCTTACCGATTAACCCCCGCCGGTCAATTTAGTTGCTATTTTCGGAAAAAATTGATGCGCGGTGGCGCAGGTGGCTTCGCTTAATTCGGCCACGGAACAATTCTTGATTTCCGCCGCCCGCTGGGCGATTTCCCGCACATAAGCAGGTTCGCATCGTTTGCCCCGAAAAGGGACCGGCGCCAGAAAGGGACAATCCGTTTCCAACATAAATTGTCCCATGGGCGCCGCGGCCAGCGTATCACGCGCGTTTTGGCCATTTTTAAAAGTGACGATGCCCGTGAAACTGACCAAGCCGCCCAGGGCGAAAACGCGGCGCATCGACCCGGCATTTTCGGAGAAGCAATGGAACACCCCGCGCGTTTTTCCCACGAAAGGCTGCATTTGCGCGACGGTATCGTCGAAGGAATCGCGCTGGTGGATGATGCAGTTTAGCCCCAACTCGCCAGCAACCTCCATTTGTTGGTGAAATAGTTCCGACTGGCGCTTTTTGTAATGCTCCCACTCGGCGGGCGAGGCCGGCCCTCCCGTATGTGGATGGTAGTCCAAGCCGGTCTCGCCGATGGCCACCACTTTGGGATGCTGGGCCAGCGTCCGCAAAGCCGAGCGCAGATCGGGAGGCGCTTCCAGGACATGGGTGGGATGCCAGCCAATCGCCGCAAACACATTGGGAAATTTTTCGGCGATCGCGATGGCTTGGGCGCTGCTTTCGAGAGCGGTGCCGATGGAAATAATTTTGCCGATGCCCGCGGCTTCGGCCCGCTCGACGACTTGAGCGAGGTCCGGCGCGAAATCAGGAAACCCCAGATGGGCATGGGTATCGTAAAAAACAGGCATGGCGCGAATTTGACCCGCCACAACATAATTAATTTCGCCGCCAAGCACAACCGGCCATTTCGGCATTGATTTTGCCGCGAGAACCGTTCAATTTTTGCGGCATGGCCGATTCATGTTTTCATCCCAGCATCGAAGGCGCGCAACACGGCGCGAAATCTCTCACCGCATTTTTAGATTACGCCAAGGCATCTGGCGCAACGGGCGCGCAGCCGTCCAACTATATGCTCCAGGACGGCGCTAAATTTAAAAAGCCCGACGAGATCAAGCAAGCGTTCGCCTCGCGCGGCCTGAGCTTTGACGGAATTTCCGCCCACTGCCCATTTTGGGTCCACACGACGGCGTGGACCAATAGTCCGACCGTGCGCCCGTTTCTTCCGCCGGAGGTGGCCAAGAAAACGGCGGCGGAAATCGAAAAGTGGAGCGAGAATTACATCCTGCGCCTTTTGGATTTGGCCGCAGCGGTCAACGTCAAGATCGTGCCGATGTTTTGGGGCGTGGCTTTTGGCTGGGAAGTGGCCACCGGTTATCCCTGGGGCTTTTGGAAAGGGCCGGATTACGATCTGGTGCAAAGCGGCCGCGAACGGTTTGTCAAGAAGACGGCCAAAATTCGCGCCCATGCCGGCAAGCTGGGCCTTTTTCTGGCGCACGAGATTCACCCAGGGACGGCGGCAATGTGCGCGGACGATTTCAATCTGCTGGTGGAAATTTGCGACGGCGACAAATGCCTCGGGGTCAATGCCGATCCGTCGCATTGCTGGGAAGGGGAAAGTTGGGAAACACGATTCATGAAAGTGGCGGCGCGCATTTATGCCTGCCACGTCAAGAATTTTGTCATCCGGCCTAATTTTCCTTTGCGCATGATGGAAAGCGGCTGGCAGAAGCGCGCCATGCAGTTTGTCGATATTGCCTCCGGCGATTTGAATATGACACGCTACGCGGAATTGATGATCCATGCCGGTTATCCACAGCGTTATTGCGCCGTCATGGGAACCAAGACCGCCCCGTTGGTGGTCGAGGCCGAAAGCGCGTATCGGGAATTGGATACGACGAGCGCAGCCGGAATCGGATACGTGCGCGACCACCTTTGTTTCCCCATTGCAGCAGGGTCATTCGAAGAAGGCATGGGCGCGTGAGGCGAATTATTTCCGCTTGCCCAACTCCAGATTTAATCGGACGGCTTGTTGCGGGGTGGGATGAAGTTTAAGGGCTTGCTTGTACGCTCGGACGGACAGCTTCGTCTGGCGGGACATTTTGTACAAATCACCCAGTTCTTCGGTCAATACTGCGCTTTGGCTGGTGATTTCCAGTCCCTTTAAATAATCGATCAACTTGCTGGGAGCGGTGCCGAGGAGCAGATTCCGATTCACGATCAGCAAGTGCGACCACTCGAGCAAAGGACTGTGGCGGCTGAGCAGCGCCTCATGCTGAAATTGTGGATTCCGGCCAAAGGGCCGATACAGAGGATCGCCGATCACGGTGGTTTGCCAGGACAACACTCTTTGCGACGCGTACGCCGCCTCGCCAAAACTAAAACCGTCCAGCCAGCGCGTGAAAAATATTCCGACGTTGGGCGTGCCGTCGAGGTAAGGCTCATCAATGCATCCCATGGTGGCAGTCGCGCCATCGGCCAGCAACGGGCCAGACCAGTAGTTGGTCGTGGTGCGGAGACTATGCGCGCTGTAAGAATGCAAATGATACGCGAAAGCCCCCGGCATGAACTCCACCTTGGGCTGCGTGAAGGGGCCGGAAACATTGGCATCGTACCAGCCGGCGTAAAGCGCAATTTGGCTCATCGGAAAGGCGGACGAAAATGTTTCCGGCCTGGTATCGACCACCGTGCTGAAACCGTAACGACGTGACGCATCGGCGGCGGCGCGAATCCAGTCGTCTCCCTTGGCAAACTCGCCCGTAACGCCCCGCAAATCGAAGTAGGCCCTGCCCCACAGCCCATTGGTTTCGGCGTCCATCGCTTTATCCACCAGAGCGCGGGCGATGGCGGCATCAGGCCCATCGAGGCGTCCAACCATCAAAATGCCATTGAGCGGATTGAAGGAAGCGCTATTAGTCGCGTCATAAAACGGATTGAATAACGGGCCGGCCAAAAGACGATGCGTATCCGGGAAAGGGAGCAAACAGAGTTCGGAGTCCACCGCCGCGCCATTGCGGTGAAGAGGCGCCGCCAGCTTTTCTTCGCCGGGTTCGCTCAGGCTGGGATCCTCGGCAATCCGCAACGGAACCCCGTAACAAAGAACCGCATAACGGACGGTTGTCCTCTCCAATTTTTGCGCGCTGTCAAAAACAATAAGCTTTTGACCTCGCAAAAAGTTGAGCAGCGGCGCCTGCAACAAATCTTGATATTCGCCCCGGGTCATCGTCTCGCCCGTGGGCAGATTCAGCCCGATGATTTGATTCGCAGGCACACCGCGCCGCTCCGCGTAATGGTCTGCGACGTCTTTGGATTCGGGCATTTGCGCATTGTAAATTACCACGGCAGCCTCGCCCGGCTCTGCCGCCCAAACCGTCCAACTGCCCGCAGCCCAGAGCAGCAGAATAAAAAAAATTCGCATTGGATTTCGTCCCGATCCTTTAGGCCACTTTAACCTGCAACCCGTCAAAAGCGAATTCCACCCCCCCGGGCAACTCAGCCTGGGCGGCATCGTGGTCGTAATCGTCGGTCAGGTGCGTGAAATAAGTGCGTCCCGCAGCGATCCGGCGGGCGGCCGTCAACGCTTCGTCCAGGCACATGTGCGTAGGATGCGGGGCGCGGCGCAAGGCATCCAGCACGGCCACTTCAACTCCCTGGATTTGTGAGGCGACGGCGGGCGGCACTTCCTTGCAATCGCTCAAATAGGCCAGGCGTTTTTTGCCGTCCTGCGCAAACAAATACCCGTTCGTGCCGGCCGTCCCATGCGGCAGCGAGAGAGGAACGATTTCCAAGTCCCCCAGCGAGAATGGCCCTTCGACCCGATGCGGCTCGGGCATAAAATATCCTTTGGGAATCGGCTCGGTGCAAAAGGCATATTTAAAAACGCGCCGCAAATCCGCCATCGTCTGCTCGCTGGCATAAATCGGCAGCGCGCCGCGGCGCAAATCGCAAAATCTCCGGCAATCGTCCAGTCCCATGATGTGGTCGGCGTGCGAATGGGTGAAAAGAACCGCGTCGAGCCAGGTGATTTTCTCCCGCAAAATTTGCAGGCGAAATTCGGGAGTCGTGTCCACCGCCAGCTTGAGCGCGTCAGTGGCGACGTAAATGGAGGGCCGCGTCCGGTGGTTTTTGGGGTTGGCCAGAAATTCGGGCGGATATTCCTTGCCGATAATAGGCACCCCTTGCGAAGTTCCCGTGCCCAAAAAAGTAAACGCAAACGACATGGAACCCATCGTAACAAAATTCGGCCGGTTTGCAGTTTAAACTTTGCAGCGCGCCGCGCGAACTTTAAACTGCGGGCCGCCGCCATGCTCAGCACATTGCGCATTAAAAATCTGGCCCTGGTTTCCGATCTCACGCTGCAATTGCAGCCGGGCTACACCGCCATCACCGGCGAAACCGGCGCGGGCAAATCCATTATCATCGGCGCGCTCCATTTACTGCTGGGCGAGCGGGCTGATCGCACTTTGATCCGCAGCGGCGAGGAGAATTGTTCGGTCGAGGCGGTCTTCGAAGGGCCACGCGTGCCTGGCTTGCGCGACTTGCTCGATCAAAGCGGCATGGAGCCTTGCGTCGGCGACCAATTGATTCTCAAGCGCGTTCTGACCGCCGCCGGCGCGAACCGCCAGTTCATCAACGGCTCACCCGCCACGCTGCAAGTCCTGGCCGCCGTCGGACGGGAATTGGTCGATATGCACGGGCCGCACGAACATCAGTCGCTTCTTCACCCAGCCAAACAACTCGATATTCTTGACGCTTTTGCCGGGTTGAATCCGCCACGCCAGAAATTCGCCGCCCTCGTCCGCCAAACGCAGGAGTTCGAGAAACAAAAGGCCGCGCTGATTGTCGATGAACGGACGTATGCGCAGCAATTGGATCTTCTCCGTTTCCAAACCCGCGAGATTTCCTCCGCCCATTTGCAGCCGGAGGAAGAGATGCTGCTGGAGCAGGATTTTCAGCGCGCCAGCAATGCCGCGCGGTTGTTGGAGTTAAGCCAAAACGCCTCGAATCTCCTGGGCCATCAGGAGGAGTCGCTGCTCCGGCAGGCGGGAATGCTGGGACGAACTCTCCAGGCGCTGCAACGTCTCGACCCCGCCGCCGCTGCCTTGCTTGGGGCGCATGATCAAGCCATGTCGTCCTGGAACGAATTGCAAATAGCGTTGAGCCGTTACACCGATAGCCTCGAGGTTGATCCGGCCCGCGCGCAGCAATTGGAAGAACGGCTCAACCTTTTTCAGTCACTCAAACGCAAATACGGCGCCACGATTCCCGAGGTGATCGCCTTCGGCGAAGCCGCCGCGAAAAAATTGCAAAGCTTGGAACAGCGCGACGTCGAATTGGCCAGGCTCAATCACGAATTGCAAAAGCTCCGCCACGAAATTGCCTGTGTGGGAAAAGATTTGACTGCTCAACGTAGCAAAGCCATCCCCAAGCTGGTCAAAGCGGCGGTCAAACAATTGCAGGGACTTGGCTTCTCGCACAGTCATTTCGAGATCAGCCTTGCGCCCGCCGGGCATGAGACGGCTGCCGGTTTGGACGAGATAGAATTTCAATTCGCGCCCAATGCCGGGGAACCGGCGCGTCCCTTGCGGGCCATCGCTTCCTCCGGCGAAATGTCCCGGGTCATGCTGGCTCTCAAAACGGTTCTGGCGACGGAGGACGAAATTCCCGTGCTGGTTTTCGATGAGATCGATGCCAACGTCGGTGGCGAAACCGCCGTCGTCGTCGGCGAAAAGATGTTGGAAATCGCCCGGCGGCATCAAGTGATCTGCATCACCCATTTGCCCGCCGTGGCCGCCACCGCCTCCTCGCATTTCCTGGTCAACAAACGCATCGAGAACGGCCGCACCCTTTCCGAGATAACTCTCCTCGATGGCCCGCAACGAACCCGCGAAATTGCCCGGATGCTCGGCGGCCAAACGGAAACCGCCCGCCGCCACGCCGAGGAATTACTGGCCCATGGCGCGGCCAAGTAAGCGCCTACTGTCAAGAAGATTAGCGACAACCAGCCAGAAATGATTGGTGAGGGCTGCTTTCGTCACATTTTACCATGCCGCAACATCGCAATCAGCAGCCAGAAGCCCATCACTCCCGCCAGGATATATCCGAGGACGCCGATGACCGACATGCCATGCCAGATCGGCGGCACCCTGGCGTGGACAATGACCGACGAAGCAATGATCAGCGAGGAAAGCACGAGTGAAAAGGAAAGCCGGTTCACGATTCGCTCCATCGTATTCATCAACGGCTCCAAGCCATGGTGATGCACTGTCAAGAGTGTCCGGCCCTCTTTGATCATCCCCATCAGCCGCCGAACTTCCATCGGCAACTGGCGCACAAACGTTATCGCCTCGCCGCTGAAATCCCGCCATTCCCGCAACAGCCGCCGCGGCCCGAGTTGCTTCAAGCGCACCTGTTCCATGAAGGGGCGCGCCTGCCCGATAATATCGTGGCCAGGATCCAGCCGCACCACCAGGTTCTCCATCAGGCTCAAGGCTTTCAGCATGGTGGATAAGTCCGCCGGCATGGTCAGGCCGTGCTTCGTTGTCAAGTGGAATAAATGGCTGACCAGCTTGCCAAAGACCATTTCGCCAACCGGACGGTAAAAATGGCGGTGCATAAACTCCGCCACATCGGCCTCGAAACCGAAACGCGGCGGATCCAGTTCGGCGTGGGCCAATTCGAGGAGCGCGGCAGCGGTGGCGGTTTCGTTGCGCTGGGCGATGCCGATGATAAACTTGGCAAACGTTTCCCGCGTCCGCAAATCCAGGAAACCCATCATTCCGAAATCCAAAAAGCAAATCATGTTGCCCGGCAGAATCTGGATGTTGCCGGGATGCGGGTCCGCATGAAAAAAGCCGTGGACAAAAATTTGCTTCATCACCAGATCGGTGATGCGTGTGGCGATCTCGCGGCGGTCTAGAGCCGCCGCGTCCAACAAATCAAACCGGGAGGCCTTGATCGCGTCGATTTCCTCCATGGTCAAAACCCGCTGGGTCGAAGTTTCATGGAAAACTTTGGGAACGTAAATCGTCGGCTCGCTGGCGAACTGATGGGCGAAGCGTTCGATGTGCGCCGCCTCCGCCCCGAAATCCAGTTCTTGTTCCATCCGCTTGGTGAACTCGGCCACCAGGGCGCGCGGCTGATGCACCGCCCAGCCTTCGACATGTTTTTCGAGCAGCGCGGCCAGTTGCGCCATGATTTCGAGATCGGTGCGGACGGTCTTCTCGATGTCCGGCCGCTGCACTTTGATGACGCATCTTTCGCCGTTGAGCCGCAAAGCCCGATGCACCTGCGCAATCGAAGCGGAGCCGACCGGGGTTTCTTCGATCGAGGCGAAAAACTCGTCCGGCGGATGGTGCAATTCCGACTGCAACACCTTGAGCACCTCTGAAAAAGGAATGGGCGGCACTTCATCGTGCAGCTTGGTCAACTCAACGATAAAGGGCGGCGGCAACAGGAGTGTGCGGGTCGAAAGGAGCTGGCCGAGTTTGATAAACGTCGGCCCTAACTCCTCGAAAGCGCGCCGCAACCGTTGCGGGGCGGAAAGCAGCGAAATCTCCTCCTGCGCCTCGCGCATTTTGCGAAAAGGCAGCCGCATCGGGCTGGGCAGAGGCAACCGCTCGGCCAGATCTTCGTAGCCGTATTTGAGAAAAACGCCAACGATCACCCGAAAGCGTTGCGCGTGCTCGACCGCCCGCCCCCATTTTGTAAAGCGACGAAGAAACACTCCCGTTATTTGCGTTTAGTTTTCGAGCGGCGCACCGGCTGGGCGGGGCGGGCGCGATGAAGCGGGACGACGGGTTTGCGGGCTTTGGCGCGCGCAGGCTTTTTCGGGCGCGGCGCAGACTTGGGCACCGGAGCCGGAGCATGGGACTTCA
>Ga0075522_10001778_pt1 | contig 16336 bp, 12 predicted proteins | sample NGEPerA_FD_74796 | JGI IMG/M metagenome (GOLD analysis project Ga0075522, IMG submission 74796) | Arctic peat soil microbial communities from the Barrow Environmental Observatory site, Barrow, Alaska, USA - NGEE PermafrostL2-A | ecosystem: Environmental > Terrestrial > Soil > Wetlands > Peat ... | reverse complement strand
GACGCGGCGGATTTCCTCATTGCGTCCAATGACCGGGTCAATCTTTCCGGCCTTCGCCAGCGCCGTCAAATCGCGGCCATATTTCTCCAGCGCCTGAAATTTATCCTCGGGATTGGGATCGGTCACCCGCTGGTTGCCGCGCAAATCGGCCAGCGCCTTGAGAACATTCTCGCGCGACAGGTTATACGTCTTGAAAATCTTTTTGACAGCCGGGCCGCCTTGTTCGAGCAATCCTAAAAACAGATGCTCCGTGCTGATATATTCATCATGCAATTTGGAAGCCTCAGCCTCCGCCGCATCAAAAACTTTCTTCAAAGCCTGGCTGGAGTAAATATCCGCCGAAGCCGCGCCCCGCACCTTGACCTTGCGTTCGATTTCCTGCCGAACGGCCTCCGACAAAGCGGGCAGCGGCACACCGAGCTTTTGCAACAGCGACGGAATCAGACTTTCGCTTTGCTCCAGCAACGCCGCCAGCAAATGCTCGACATCCAGCTCCTGGTTCGCGTTTTCCTGCGCCAACCGCTCCGCCCCCTTGACAGCCTCCTGGGCCTTAATAGTAAGACGTTCTAATTGCACAGCAAAAGAAAGTAAGAAGGCAGAAGGAAGAAGGAAGAAGTATGAAGGAACGTGGGCCTTATTCTTCCTTCTTCCTTCATACTTCTGCCTTTCCTCATCGGCTTCCCATCCCGACGCTTTGGATGGTTTGGAAAAGTTTGCCTTCGGTTTTGATGCTGGGAGCGATGATGATTTCGGTTTCTTGAAATTGCCGGATGGTCGCCGCGCCCACGTTTCCCATGCATGTGGTAATGGCTCCCACCAGATTTTGCGAGCCGTCGTCCACTGTGGCGGGGCCGTAGAGGATTTGCTTGAGCGAACCGGTCACGCCTACCTGGATGCGGGTGCCTCGCGGCAAATTGGCGTGTGGCGTCGCCATGCCCCAATGGTTGCCCTTGCCCGGAGCTTCCTTGGCCCGCGCAAAAGCGCTGCCGACCATCACTGCGTCCGACCCGCAGGCGAGCGCTTTGCAGACGTCGCCGCCCTTGCTCATTCCGCCGTCGGTGATGATCGGGATGTAGCGGCCGGTTTTCTTATGATGATAATCACGGGCGGCCGCGCAATCGACGGTGGCGGTGACTTGCGGCACGCCCAGACCCAGCACTCCCCGGCTGGTGCAGGCCGCCCCGGGACCAACGCCGATCAACACGCCGGCCACGCCGCATTCCATCAATTGCCGGGTAACATTATAAGTGACAGCATTGCCAATGAAGACGGGGATTTTCATCAATTGGCAAAACGCGGCCAGTTCCAGCGACTTATATTCGGTGGAAAGATGTTTGACCGTCGAGACGGTGGATTGGACGACAAAAAGATCGGCGCCCGCTTCCTGCGCGATGGCCCCGAACCGCTCCGCCTTTTGTGGAATCGAACTGACCGCCGCCAAAACGCCGGCTTTCTTTAATTCCTCGATGCGCTTGGAAATCAATTCTTCCTTGATCGGTTCCGTGTAAAATTTCTGGATGATGGCCGTTACATTCTCTTTGCCCGTTTTGACAATTTCATCCAGCACTTCGGCGGGATTGTCGTAGCGTGTCTGAACCCCCTCCAGGTTGATCACCCCCAGGCCGCCCAGCTTTCCCATCTCAATGCAGAATCGCACATCGGTCACGCCATCCATGGCGCTGGCGATAATCGGTATTTTCAGTTCGATGGCGCTGCCGTCCGGGCGCGGAATTTTGAACGACGTATCGACCTCATTGGGATTGATCGTCATGTCGCCCGGCACGAGGGCAATTTCGTCAAAACCATAAGTGACGCGCGCTTTTCGATTTCGTCCGATCCACATTCCCATAGGTCAATTGATCTTAAATATAACTGCTAAAACTCGAACGGCTCATTGAGCAGTCCGCATTGCGAACAACGGGAGCGATCCTGGTCCGCGTCGTCGGTGTAAATTAAACCGCAACGTTCGCAACGGAAAATGCGGTCCTGTTTTCGCGCCGGGCCAAAGCGCCGGCTCCGTATTTCAGAATATACGGCCAGGACGGAAATCGCGGCAAGCAAAGAAAAAACGTAGGCGAAAATGAGGGCTTCCGGCGACATGTTAAGGCGTGTTTGTAGGCGTTGCCGTCTGCCAGGCGAAGACGGCTTTCGCCCAAACCGGCTCCAGAGTAGGCGCGGGATGGAAACGCAAGCGGCGCGCTTCCCGCAGGGCCGCGCTATCGGCCGCCTCGGAGCCAGACCGGGCCAGCAACCGGCTGACGATGACTTGTCCCGCCGCATCGACCGCGATTTGCACGACGGAGTTTGTCAATAATTGCGGGCTTGGCCACGAGGGCAGAAACGTAGGCGGGTTGAGCGGGCGCGGGCCGTGCAGGGTGAAGAAGGACTGGGTGCGAACCAGTTCGGGAGCGAGAAAAACCGGCCACGGTTCCAATTGCGGGCCACGCTGGTCCGCCAGGCCAAAGGGAATGGCGGCGCTCGTGTCGTCCAGTCCCGGAAAGTTTGCGCCAAGTCGGTTGGTATCGATCTCCAGCCACGCCGGTTTTTCGACGTCATCGGGCATCTCCTCTCTTCCCGAAGAACGCAGCCAGGCGCGGCCCGAAAAACCGTGATGGCTGGGCAGCGGAAAAACCGTGGGATCAGCCGCCAGAAAAAGGCGCGACAATTGCCCGGCCGAGAGCGGCGTTCCGAGCACGCGGAAATTATGCGGAGGGGCGGACGCCATGGCGGGCTTCACCCCGCGCGCCCCAAAAACGAGAATCAGCACGCCCTGCGCGAGAAACAACACTCCCGCTGTCACCCAGAAACGCCGGCGCGTCCATCCAGAAGATTCATTCATGGCTGTCCGCGCGATTGGGGCGCGCCAAAAACGTTCGGCCGTTCCACCAGCAATATTTCCTTGAGGCCCACCTCGCGAGCCAGGCGCGACAAACGCATGACAACCTCATTTTCCGCCCCGCTGTCGGCGGACAAGACCAGCGTCAAGGTTTTCGAGGCTTGGAATGCTTCCTGTAAACGGCGGCGCAAAACCATCCGCAACTCCTCGTCTTGCACCGGCTTGTTCTCGAAAAAACATTGCCCGCGAAAATTCACCGCCACGCTGACGGTGGGGTTATCCGTGCCGGCCAGATTATCCCCGTCGGGCAAACGCACCTGGAAAAGAGCGCGGACTTTTTCAACCAGGCTCGGGCTTGCCCCCGCCTGCACTTGGAGCGCGAAAGATTCTTTGCCGGTATAGGTTCGCAAATCATCCCGCAAGTGATTCAAGTCGGACGGCTGATTGGTTTTCCCGCCGAAAACGATTTCGTTGCCGCTGGTCACCAGAATCGCGGCGGCGGATGGCGTGACCGAATCCGCGATCCGAATCAACACGCCAGGAGTGTAGAGCAGGGAGGCGACCAGCATAAAAATGACGAGCAAAAAAAGGACGGACGCCACTGCCGCCGCATCGAGTGGCCCCCGGAAAATCGTGGCGTGCCGGGCGAATCTCATGGGGCGCGTGAGACAGGCTCCATTGGCGAGGTCACCGTGGTCAGAATTTCGCTGGAGACCTGTTCCATGTCGAGGACAATATTATTGACTCTGCCGACCAGATAATTATAGCCGGCATAGCTCGGGATGGCCACTGCCAGGCCGGCCGCCGTACAAATCAGGGCCTGCCAGATTCCTAGGGAAAGCTGGCCGACATGGGCATTGAGGCCGGCGTCCTGGACTGTTTTGAACACTTTCATGAACCCGAGCACGGTGCCGAGCAGGCCCATCAGCGGGGCGATTTGCGCGACGGTCGCCAGCACGTTCAACTTTTGCTCGAGCCGCGGCACCTCCCAGGCGCCGGCGTCTTCCAACGCTTCGCGCACTGCCTCGCGTCCGCGCTCGCGATTGAGGATGGCGACCTTGACCAGACGCGCCACCGGGCCGGGAGTGGCATCGCAAATCGCCAGCGCTTCGACCACGTTATCGCGCCGGAGAACATTGCGGACACCATTGAGAAATTCGGTGGAATTGATTTGTTCGCGGTGATATTGCAGCAAGCGTTCGCAAAAAACCGCCAGAGCCAGCGCGCTGGCGCCCAATATCACCCAAATCATCAGCCCACCCTCCGCCAAAAAATGAGGCATGCGCAAATTCTAAAGGCGGGGCAGGGCGGATTAAAGGCTAAACTTTAGCATTTAGCCGCGAGCCTTTAGGGTTTAGCCTGTTCCAACGTATGCGCAAATTCGCCGCCGTTTTTTTCCTGTTACTAGGGGGTCTGCCTCTTTCAGCGCAGAGTGATTGGCCCGATTTTCGCGGCCCTTGGTTCGACGGGCGCGCGACCGCCCCGGGCCAAACCAACCCCATCGGCCTGCCTCTGCATTGGAGCGAAACCGAGAACGTCCGATGGAAGACGCCCATTCCTTACAAAGGATGGTCCTCGCCGGTAATTCTCCACGGCCAAATCTGGCTGACCACCGCCACCCCGGACGGAAAAGATTTTTTCGCCATCTGCGTGGACCAGGAGAGCGGCAAAATGCTTTCCAACCAAAAGCTTTTTCACTGCGACAATCCTGAACCCTTGGGCAACGACCTCAATTGCTACGCCTCTCCTTCGCCCGTTTTGGAACCAGGCCGCGCCTACATCAGCTTTGGCAGTTACGGCACCGCTTGTCTTGACAGCGCGACCTTCCAGACACTTTGGAAACGCGACGACTTGCCTTGCCGGCATTTTCGCGGGCCCGGCTCTTCACCTATCCTGTGCGATAATCTTTTGATCCTGACCATGGATGGCATCGACCTCCAATACATGGCCGCTCTGGACAAGAACACAGGAAAGACAGTATGGAAAACCGACCGCACCGCCCATTGGAACGATTTGAATTCCAGCGGCCAGCCGATGGGCGGCGGCGATTTTCGCAAGGCGTTCTCGACGCCCATTATTATTGACGCTGGCGGGGTGAAACAAATGATCACCGCCTCATCCAAGGCCGCCTATGGCTACGATCCGGCCACAGGACGCGAGTTATGGAAGTACTCGAACGCCGGATATTCGCCCGCCTCCCGTCCGATTTACGATCACGGGATGGCACTCCTCTCAACCGGCAACGGCAAGGCCGAGCTAGTAGCCCTGCGTGTGGATGGCCACGGCGACGTGCCCGATAGCGCGGTGGTTTGGCGGGCCACCCATGCCCTGGCGCGCAAGCCCTCCAGCACGGTGGACAACGGCCTGCTTTTCATGATCAACGACGGAGGCATCGCCTCGTGTCTGCAAATCGCCGATGGCACCGAACTGTGGCGCGAGCGCATCGGAGGCGAATACTCCGCTTCCGATCTTTACGGCGACGGGCGCATTTATTATTTCAGCCAGGAAGGCAAAAGCACCGTCCTGAAAGCCGGCCGCACCTTTGAGCCGCTGGCCACGAATCAACTGGCCGACGGCTTCATGGCGTCGCCAGCCGTCGCAGGGCGCGCCCTCTATCTTCGCACCCGCAGCGCCCTCTACCGCATCGAGGACAGCGGGATTCAGTAGCCCGGCTTTACGATGCTTCCAGCGTCACCGGTTTTGTTTGGGCCCGGTTGCGCGGTTGATAATATTCATAGACGGCGCTGGGCGGCGTTTGCACGCGCAGTGGATATTTAGGGCGAAGAGCGTAGCTGAATCTGAATGGAACTGTGTCGGAAAGCTCGCGCAGATACAAAATGACCTGCGTTCCGGTCACTTCAAATTTGGCGATTTGGTTCCGATCCCGCATGGCGGCAAAGGCAGCGGTTTCCACCTCAAAACCAGGCGGGATGCCCAAGTCAACAATCGCCATATTAACGCGCTGGCTGGTATTATTCTTGACGGTGACGGCGCAATTCAATTGTTCCTCGACCGCCAGGCGGGAATGGTCATATTGCACGTCAATCTGCAAAGGTTCTGCATTGATCGGTGCGGCGGCGGCTCCCGGCATCCAGTAGGTGCCCGCCAATTGGAAGGGCAGTTCGCCGGACGGGGTTTGGCGGAATTGAATCCGGTTCTCGCCGGCGCGAAGGAACTTGGTCAAATCCAGTTGTTGCATGACATCGCTGTTGTCCTTGTTAAGTCGAAAGGTCTCGACGGGGTGGCCGTTGACTTGGACGGTGACGACCGATTCAAATTCCTGGCCAAGCGAGGCAGTGCTTCCGGCCAGCAACGCGCGCATCGCGAGAATGGTGGCTTGGGTCGAGCCGAGAGTCCCGTCTGCGAATTTGTGGCGCGAAATCCAAGTCAATCCTTGTTTGACAGATTGCGGCGATGTTCCCGCCTTCATCAACGCCATGGCGCAAAGTGCGGTACATTCGGTATCCATCCCAGAGCCGTGCGAGTAGGTAATGCTATAGCCCGTTGATGTCCAATGGATGGAGCCTTCGTTATCGACTAGCGCACCTTCCTTCAATTGGGCGGCCAACTGCCTTCCGAATGAATCATTTCGATCGCGTGCGAGGAAGGCGTTGGCGGCCAGCGCCTTGGCATAAGTGTTGGAAAGTTCCGCCGGATGTGATCGTAAATATTTCAGGGCGTTGTCCAGATTTGGCGATTGGTCGCCGGACTCCGCAAGCGCCCAGGCAGCGAACGCAGTCATAGACCCGCGACCCTCCCACGTCCAACCGCGATGGATCTCGTCCCACGAGCCATCTCCGTTTTGCTTGGCAAAGAGCCACGCGCGTGCCCGCTGGATGACGGCATCATCCACTGGATGAACACGCGCCATGTCGGTAAACTCCAAAATCCCGTAGGCCGTCAGACAAATGTTGGCCGGATCTCGCCCAAACCACTCGAAGCCGCCGCCGGGAACTTCAAAAGTCAGAAGGCGCTGATAGCCGGCGTTGATGAACTTGCGGGCTTTGATCTCCACTTCCGGCGTTAGGCGTCCAACGCGTTTGAGATAATCCAGCGCCAGCACATTGGGATAGGTCGTGGAAGAGGTCTGCTCGAAGCAACCGTAAGGAGCTCTGAAAATGGAGTCCAATCCTTCAACGATCTCGCTGAAGCGCGACGGATAAAACTTCGCGACCAATTTTTGCGAGTCCGGAATCGACTCGTTCGGAATCATAACGACATCGGCAAATTCGCTTTGCAGAACCTCGTTGCGCGTGCGCTCAATTTTTTCCCCGACCGGCAACACGCTGATTTCCCGCTCGATGGCATCGGACATTTTGGTTCCGCGCGCCGTCACGCGGAGTGAACGATCTCCCACCCGCAACACCTTGATGGGCAGACTGGCGCTTTTGACTTCATTGGGCGCGAGATGAATCGTGACGGCTTGCGTCGGCGATTGGAACCAGTCCGCCGCCGCCAGTGTCAATCGGATGTCCTGCGGTTCGCTCAGATAATTATAGCAGGCCACTGGAACAGAAATCTCGTCGCCCAAGGACATGGAAACCGGCAAATCGAGATCGACAAAAAAATCCTGGAAAACGGGAATCGGCAATTCGGCGCTGCCCATTTTTCCGGCGGCGCTGACGCCATCAATAGAGGTGCGCCAGGTAGTGATGGAATCGGCCAGCGGAATTTCCAGCTTTGCGTTGCCCTGATCGTCAGTAATGAGTTCTGGCCGCCACAGCAGAGTTTCAGGGAAATCGCGTCGCACGCGCGGAGGATTCTGGGCCGTAGTCTCTGAATCCGTTGCGTCGGATTTCATGATGCGCTTTTCCGTTTCGATCTGCTTGAGCGTGTTAATCAGCGAAATGCGTTGGGCTTTTTGTTTTGCCCTCGCCAAGGCCGGCAACATCATCGAGGCGAGGATCAGGATGAGGCAAGCGACGCCGAACCAAATCACTAAATCTCCGGGCTTCCCTGACTTGACCGCTCTGACACCGAGGAAAAGGAGCAAGCAGAATGGAGTCAACACGCAGAACGCCGCGAAGGCCGCCTCGAAGTTCTTGCGCAGGAGATTGGCATACGCCTCGCGTTGGGCTTTGACGGCTCGAAGCTTCACCGGCCCCGTGTCTTCCCGCAAGCTATACGTTCGTCCGCCGCCTTCCAGAAATTCAAATGCCTCGGCAAATTGTGGATCGTTGCGTAACGAGTCATACTCCTGCGTTCCCTCCAGGCGCCGAACCTGGTCGATCAGACTTTGAGCGTTCGGATCGCCACTGCGCAGAAGCTCGTCCACTCCCGAGCCGCCGTGTTGAGGTTGTAATGACGCAAGGTAGGCCGCCACCAGATTTTGGCTGGTTCGAGTGCCAAGAAGAATGGTGTCGGGGGCGTCGAAGGATTTTATTTGATAGCGCGGCTTGAGCAAATCGCCTTCCACATCGAGAAATTGCCGCAGCAGACCGGGGCGGTTCTCCTGCAGGGCGAAGACGCTTTCATCGACGGCGGCGATGCCGAGCGCGGCGGGCGCCGGCCGGCCTTGAGCATCGGTCACGCTGAAATCAATCGCCGCCAATTCGCCGGGGCGGTAAACCGGCTTGGAGAGTTTGGCGGCGATGCGCAGTCCGGAAGCGGGATTGACATAGAGAACGCGCGAACAGCCGCGGTCTTCGCCATCGGCCGTGATGACATACGCATTCACGGTGATCGCTCCCACCAGTAAAGCGGGCAAATTCAGCGAACATTGCGCCCGATGGTTGCGCAACGCCGTGGATTTGGTCAAAACCGTCTGGCCGTCCTTGATCACATCCAAAAATATAGTATTGTCATTTTCCGGGGAATGAATGGTGAGCCGCGCGGTCCGCCCGGCCTGATAAACCGCCTGGTCGGCGCGCAGCAGAAGATTCGGCGCGATTGTGCCTTTGTCCGGTTGAAAAGTCAGCTTGGCCTTTCGGCCCTCGGAATCGAGCGCGGTAATTTCCACCGGCGGGTTGGAATCAGCGGGAGTCATCTTGATTTCGCACGTCCCTTCTTTGTCGGTGGCGTAGCCCGTTCCGTTCGCAAATACTTTGCAGAGGGCGGGGCGGCCATCAGGATAGGCTGTCAGCACGTAAAGAATATTTTCGACGCCGGGCACAAAGCTTCCCGCTTCAGGAATGGCGGTGATCTCCAAGTCGCTCTGCGCAACGGTGAGCGAGAGGGTCGTTTGCTCGGAGTGCTGCGCGGTGTCCTCAACTTCCGCCGTCAAATCCAGAAACGCCTCCGCATTCTTTTGCGGCAGCCCAACGAAAAAGTCGGGCAACACAAAACGGAATGGATGTTTCCCATGCGCATCGGTTTGGCCCGTCAGTTCGGCGATGGTCACGGGCTTCTCTTGAAAGGTCGCCGCCGTCAGTTTGATGGCCGCCCCGGCGACTGGTTTGCCGAAAAAGTAAGCTGCCTGGATCGTGCCCGAAACCGTCTGGCCGGGCAGGTAATAGGGCCTGTCCGTGACAATGTGAATCTTGAATTTCGGCAAAACGTAATGTTTGACCTCAACGGCGCGCCCGGTGGTCGCAGCCCCGGCCAGGACCCGGATCTGGTACCGCCCCAGATTCAATTCCGAAGCGAGGACAAAATCAGCCGAAGCGATCCCGAAGGCGGAGGATTGGTGGCTTTCCTTAAAAACTTTATTGCCGTTGGGATCGCTGATTTCAAACGTGGTCGTCTCATTCGTGAAGGGCTTCTCCGTGCGCGCGTTGAGCATCAAACTCCGCAAATGGATGGTCTGGCCGGGTTGATAAATCGGCTTGTCCGTCGAGAGCAAAAGGCGCGCGGGACGCAACACCTCCACTTTTTTGACAATCCGGTCCCAGCCGGCCGGCGAAACGACCTCAATCACCCATTGATAATCGCCGGGCGCAATGTCGGGGACGTTCAGCGAGCCGTCGAAACTTCCCGTTGCGTCCGTGCGAAAGCTGCCCAGCTTGAATGCCCCCGAAGTTTTGGAATTGAGCGTGACCTCGACATTCGCTCCGGGAATCGGCGCGCCGGACGCATGGTTGCGCACCAAAATGCGGAGCCCAGCGGGGCTGCCGGCGGCGACCTGACTTTGGCCGAGGACGACTGTCTCCTGCGGATCGGGTTCGTGAACCGCGATGAATATAGAATAGGCCATCACCGCCAAGGCTCCCAAAGCCAGCGACGCGGCGCTTATTTTGAAAATTGGGTAATTCCGTTTGGCTTCGGAGAGAGTAGTCGGGTGAGTTGTCATAGAAACCTCCAGTGTTTTTGTGTTTATTTGGTATTTGTTAAGTTCATTGACTATCTTTTACTATCATTGTATCCTTGATTGCAAGAAAAAAATTGCATTTGATACGAAATAAGATACAATCGCGGTGTTTAAACCCTATTGAAATTTAAAATATATGGAAACGACTGAATCTCTGGCCAAAAAGAAATGGTATTCCATCCGCGAAGCGGCCGAATTCCTCGACGTGGGCGAGCCGACCCTTTACCGCTGGATGCGCCAAGGCAAGATCACCTACCGCAAAGTGGGCGACTCCACGCGCTTTTGGCAGGAAGACCTGGACTGCGTGATGGAAGTTTTCCACAGCGCCAGGGGCTTGGAAATGGCGCGAGAAGTGTGCCCCGTCTGCCGCCACGACGACTTGATCGAGGGCACAGTGCGGAGCACCGGCTTGAACTATTTTGCGCCCAAAAAGACGAAATTCTGGACGTTAAAAGACAGCTCGATCGCCACCAAAGCCCGGATGTGTACGCGCTGCGGGGCCATTGTGTGGTTTGGGGATAGCGCCAAGCTGGCCAGCTTGCGAGTCGAGGCGCAGCCCAAGGAAGGCTAAGGCTTGTCGGACGCGTCGGACGTGTCCGACGGGCGCAGTGGCAGCGTGGTCTTGCATTCGGGGTAGTTGGAACACCCCCAGAACGGCTGGCCGGCCTTTGCGCCGGTGCGCGCGGTACGCCGCACCATGGGCTTGCCGCATTTCGGGCACGGTGGTTTGTCGGACGCGTCGGACTTGTCAGACCTTCTCCGCAGAGTGCGGGCTCCGTAAAGCTTCTCGGTGAAGCCGCCCTTCTCGAGAAAAGTCTGGCCCTGCGCTGATGTTCCGCACCCCGCTGCGCGCCGCCTGCACCATTTGGTCGGTCATCCGGCGATCGCGCGCCAAGAATCGCCGGCAGAATACCACGGTGGCGTCATAGACCGCCTCCGCCACTTTGTAGCTCCGCAACTTGCGGTAACCGCCATGCGGCAGAAACGGGTTCTCGGCGTGGCTCATGGCGCAAGTTTACCCGACCAGAATTTCAACTGGCGAGTCAAATACAACCCAAGGCTCACCCCTCCGCCAGCGCGCTGAATAACGCCTGCATTTCTTCATCGGCCTGCCCCGGGTCGGAAAGGGTTTGGGCAATTTCCTCGCGCAGCAGTTCTCGATAACGCCGGCGCAGGCGATGCACCGCCACTCGCACCGCGCCCTCGCTCAGATTCAGCGACGCGGCGGCCTGGGCGTAAGGGATGTCGCTCTTGCCGGCCATTAAAAACGACTTCAACTGCTCGTAAAGTTTTGCTCTGCCTTCGACGCCGCTTTCGTCGCGCAGGCGGGTGATGACTCGTTCGAGCACCGTCACGGCCCAGGCGCGGTCATAGAGTTTGTCGGGACTGAGATTGTCGGCGGGGTTGATCTGGTAGCGGGTGTCGGCATCCTGCCAATCGAGGGACAGGGGCTGCGCGCCGCCGCCGCGTTTCTGGCGATGGGCGCGGTCCCATTCATTGGCCAGAAAGCGTTTGACGGCCACGAGCAGAAAGGCGCGGAATTTTCCTTTATCGCTGCTGATTCCTTCGAGGAAATTCTTGTCAAGCAAACGGGCGAAAAAGGCCTGGGTCAGGTCCTCGGCGTCCTCCCGCGAATGACCCTGCCGGCGAACGTAGGCATACAGCGGATACCAATACGTGCGGCACAATTCCTCCAGCGCAACGTCCGCCTGGGGCGCATCGCGCCGGCCCGCGGCGAGCACGACTGTCCACCGCGTGGTGGCGAAAATGTCGCCGCCGGGCTGGCTGCTTCGCGTTGGGTTTGCAGAACTCACGACACACTTCGTTACTGCGCCAGCTCGATTAAGACCTGGTCACGCAGGTTAGGGTCGCTGATCGATTTTGCTATTTCAATTGCCGGCTTTGTCTGGCCGCGGCCCGCCAGCAGGTGGGCCGATTGTTGTGCCGTCTGGTCCCGAAGGGTCAAATCAGCTATTTGTTGAAACGCGTATTTCGCAATCTCGGCTTCGCCCGCTTTGGCCGCGTCGATGCTGACTGCCGCCAGCGATTGACCTTTGGCCGACAGGTCAGCGATGCCCGAGGCCGCTTCCATTCGTCCGGTCAATCGTTCTTGCAGAGTTTTTCTTGCGTCTGAAACCGCCGCCCCCTCCTCGGCGCTGCCAGTCGGTGGCACTTTCCCCAGCTTGCGTTCCAATGACTTAACCATCGCGTCTTGCTGTTGCACCAACGGGTTGGTTTCAGTGAAGGTCGTTCGCAACTGTGCCAATTTATCTTTGGCGGCCTGCAACTCGGCTTCAATTGTGAAAATTCGTCCGGCTCGTGCGGCGGCGGCGGCGCGGTTGCGCTGGATCCCCTTTTGGTGGTCTTTAACCGCCATTGAAACGAAAACAAACACCATCACCATCAGCCAAATGATGATAATTCGCCAGGGCATTCTACTCGTTGGCGGCGTGGACGGGACGTTCGGGAGAACTTCGGTTCCACCCGGGCCAAAGGCGGCTGCCGGTTGCTTGGCCGCCGGCGCCTTTCCGCCGAAAATGTCTTCATAGGCATACGTGGCCGCAATCATGGCCAGCGGCGCCGTAACAAAAAACCCAACCAGACAACACAGCGCGCCGAGCGCGTACATCAGGAGCACGACCAGAAAAAACCCAAATAACTTCCACCAATGCCGGGTGACAACCTTGCGGCTTAATTCCATTGCTGGCCAGAAATCGAGCCGCTTATCCGCGATAAGAGTCAAGGTGAACCACCAGGCAACCATGAGATAAATTCCCGGCAAAATCAGGCAGGCAAATCCAAGGCCGGCGAGCACCCACGTCACGAAGCCGCCCAGAAAGAGATGGAGAAACCGATTGCTGAAACCGAAAAATGCGGTTTCGATGTTCGCCGGTTCGCCCCGGATTTTCTTGAGGTAATAGAGAGACAATCCGCCCATGAGCGGACCGTACAAAAGCAAGACCAGCGCCGATGTTCCCGAGGAAGTCACTTCATGCGGCGAGTTTGACCAGACCCCTCCAATGGAACCGGCGGCGGCCAGGAGTGCCAGCATCAGCGCAGTGACGCCGGCCAGCGGCCAGAAATCGCCGCGCAGCAATGCCCAGGCGCGGCGCAGGCAACTGCCGATGTCCACCACGTAATCACGCGCCAGGATTTCCCGGGCCAGCCCCTCGCTGTCGAGCGGCGGCGGGGCAGCGGCCGTGCTGGCGATGGTGTCCACCGCCGTCTTGACCTGGCTGACCTGCTGGTAGCGGCGCTCGGGATCTTTTTCCAGCGCGCGCAGCACCACGTCGTCCAGGCGCACATCGACCTCCAGTTTGCGCGAGGAGGGCGGCGCGAATTTCCCGAGCGGCAATTCGCCCGTCAGCATTTCATAGAAAACCACCCCTAAAGAAAAAATGTCCGCCCGATGATCCACCGTGGTTGGCTTCTCCATTTGCTCGGGCGCCATGTAATGCGGCGTGCCGATGGCGCCCTGCGTTTCGGTGATGGAAACGTCCTTTTCCGCGCCGACAATTTTCGCAATTCCAAAATCGGCAATCTTCACCCGCCCTTTTTTGTCCACCAGGATATTTTCGGGTTTGATATCGCGATGCACAATCCCTTCATCATGGGCAAACTGAAGCGCCTCGCAAATCTGGGGCACCACCTGCAAGGCCTGGCGCGGCGAAAGCGTGCCGGCCCGCTCCACCTGGCGCAAATTCAGCCCATCCACAAATTCCATGACGAAAAACGGCATTCCGTTGGCCTGTCCGAATTCAAAAACCGACACAATATTGGGATGATTCAACTTGGCCAGCGCGCGCGCCTCGCGATTGAACCGCTCGACAAACCCCGGCCCGCCCGCCGTTTGTGGCGGCAGAATCTTCAGCGCGACCAGGCGGTCCAGCGCCGGTTGCCGCGCTTTATAGACTGCTCCCATTCCGCCCTTGCCAATGAAGGCAAGAATTTCCAATTGCGGAAACAGCCGCGCCACCTCCTCCAGGCCCGGCGGCTGAAACGGTGCGGCTTCCGGCTGCGTGGCCGTATCCGCCGCGGCGCCCTGCTTAAAGAGACACGCCGGGCAAAACCCCGCCAGCACCCCCGAAGGCAGGGGCGCCCCGCATTTCGGACACTTCTCCATATTCTGGCTCTGACTCGCTTCGGCATCACTCATATACCCTCCTCCTAAGCGAAACCCGAAAAATGTTACACGCAGAGCGAATATTTCGGCGGCCAGCGCGGCGAGAACGCTCTGTGGCCCACCCTTACTTCTGCGTGGCAAGCCGCTGCACGGCGGCTTCCAAACCGTTCAATCGTGCGGCGAGCGAGTCGTTCTGCTCTTTTAGCTGGCGAATCTCCACGTCCTTTTCATTCAGCTTCTGATTCAATCCCTGAATCGCCGCCAATTCCACCCCGTCGAATTCCAGCGTCGTGATGCATTTATCGTCGCGACCCGGATAAAAAGCCTCTTTGAAATCCTGGGCCATCGGTCCGATATTTGGAACGTCGCCGTCTTTTTCCCACTTGTAATTCCATTGGTCGATGGGCACTCGCGCCAGTTTGTCGAGCACAGCCTTGGCATCCACCGCCGCGATGTTTTTCTTGGCGTTGCGGTCGGAAAGGACGGACCATGAGGTTGCGCCGCTGCCCAAGGCCGCGCCCGCGGAGCCGCTGCTGGTGTAAAGGCGATACCCTCCGCTGGCGCGGAAGGTGACGGAATTGGTGGTGAACGAGCCGGTAAGCGTGCTGCCATCGCACCACACCAACGAGTTGGGCTGAACGGCTTGAGCGCTTTGCCCGGCGGCCACTGAATTATTGGCGGCGACATAATTATAGGCCCCGCCCAGAATGGTTGAATTGGTCACGTTGGGCGCGATCGTATTTTGGAGGCCGCCGTCAATGGCGGAGAACGCGACGTTGGTCTGTATCGTATTGTTAAGCCCTCCTGAGATCGAGTCGCCGACGGAGCTTAACTGGATCATGTTGCCGGCGCCCGCGCCGATGAAGTTTCCTTGTCCTGTGTTGAGTCCGTCGTAGGTCGCCCGGTTGGTTCCGGCCAGTTGGTTGTTGAAACCGCCCCCGACGAAGCCGTAGCCCTGCGCAGCCGCAATGATGTTTTCATAACCCTCCACAATCCCCGAGTAGGGGCCGGCATTGGTGTTGGCGGAGCCAGCCCCAATGAAAGAATCGCTTGCGGTGCTTTGAATCACATTGTTGGCGCCGCCCAAAATAGCCGAATAATCGGCCAGGGCCGTTTGCACAAAACCGCCGCCAATCGTGGAAAAAGTCCCGCTGGCTGTGTGGCCGATGACAACGGTGCTTCCGTCGCTGCCCCCGCCCCCGATAAAAGCGCCGGGGCCCGAGGCGGCATTGTCCAGACCACCGGCCACCGTTGCACTATAAGCCGAGGCGGCATTGTTGTCTCCGCCCCCTACGGTAGCGACGACCTGCGACGCTTGGTTTTCAAAACCGCCCCCGATTGTCGCGCCATTGCCTATGGTCACATTGAACTCTCCGCCGCTGATCGTCGAACCTTGGCCGCCGAGATTGGGGTCGTAATGAATCGAGTTCGCGGTTCCCCCCGCGATGACTGATATGACCGCATTGGAGTAGATCGTATTGCCCTCGCCTCCGCCAATGACCGATCCAGTCGCATTCGGCTCGATATTATTGCTTTGACCCCCGGCGACGACCGAAAGGCCGGCGCCGCTTTGCACCGTGTTAAAATAGCCTCCGCCAATGAAGGCGCCATTCCCGTAGGATTGAATCCAGTTGCCATAGCCTCCGACGACACTTCCAAAATAGGCGGACACACGATTGGTGGAAGCGAACCCATTGTAATTCATCGCCCCGCCGCCGCCAATAAATCCGCCAATCACCCCGCCCGCATCCATTAAGTTCGCCGGCGACCCGCCGATGACATTGGGCGCGCCGCTGCCATTGGTATCGGGTTCCAGTCGCAAGGCGCGCTGGCCATCGACATGCAATTCCAATGGTTGAGCGTCGGTGGTGCCGACGAAGTTGATCGCCGCCGCGGTGCCGCCATTGCCAGTGGTCTTCCAGAAATTCGACGCGTTGACGCCGTTCAAGCTGGTGGCGTTGACTCCAGTCAAGCCGCCCCCGTTGCCCGAAAAACTGTCGCCCGCATTATTAAAGATGACTGGCCCGCTGTAAGTGCCGCTCAAACTCGCGCTGGACACTGCGCCTAGCAGCCTGTCGGGCTTAAGCGATCACCATCCTAATAGCGATTATGGAACATATAGGGCCAGACA
>Ga0075522_10001777_pt1 | contig 16340 bp, 11 predicted proteins | sample NGEPerA_FD_74796 | JGI IMG/M metagenome (GOLD analysis project Ga0075522, IMG submission 74796) | Arctic peat soil microbial communities from the Barrow Environmental Observatory site, Barrow, Alaska, USA - NGEE PermafrostL2-A | ecosystem: Environmental > Terrestrial > Soil > Wetlands > Peat ... | reverse complement strand
AGAGATTCTTCGCTTCGCTCAGAATGACAAAACTGCGGGTTTTTCCGCAACCTGTGAAGCCTGTGCTGCTCATGAAGCATGTGCAACTCAGCTGCCGCCAAGTTGAAAGTGCCCCTCACCTTTAATGCTGATAAGATAATTCCGTGAAAAATTATGACATTGTGATCGTGGGCGGCGGGATTATGGGCGGATCCATCGCCTTCGAACTCGCGAAACACAAGCTCAATGTCGCCGTTCTGGACCGCCAGGAACTCATGCACGAGGCGTCCTGGGCGGCCGCCGGAATGTTGTCTCCCGCACCGGATTGCCCCGCGGCAATTCCCGCGGTTCCGCTAGGGCGCGCGAGCCTGGCGATCTATCCCAAATTCGTGGATGCGATAGAACGTGCGTCGGGGATGGGAACGGGCTTTCGAACGGGCGGCGCGGTGATGGTCATCAGCAGCGGCGACGCGGATGATGAATTGAGCAAGATGGTGGCTTTGCATCGCGGACTTGGACTCGCCTGCGAACGTTTGCCGCTGGACAAAGCGAGAATCATGGAGCCGGCGCTCGGCAAGGACGCGCGGGCCGCCGCGTTTCTTCCTGACGAATGCTCAGTTGAGCCGCGCGCGTTAACCGCTGCGGTCCTCAATGCTGCGAACGAGGCGGGAGCAGCACTTCTTCCCGGCTGGGAGGTGGTTTCGCTCGCGCTCGACGGGAAAAAATGCGTGGGAGTAAAAACCTCGAACGGAGAAACGATTCACGCGTCACAAGTGATTCTGGCGGCGGGATGCTGGTCGTCACAAATTTTGAACGCCGCGCCGTTCGCTCCCACGGTTCCCTTGCGCGGCCAGATGATCGCCTTGCGCCATTCCCGCACGCCCATCCGGAATGTGCTGCGCTCTGAGCGCGGCTACATAGTGCCGCGCGGCAGAATGAGTCCGCAGACTGTGATTCTGGGAAGCACGATTGAAAATGCCGGATACGAAAAGCGCGTGACCTCCGGCGGGCTGGAAAAAATTCTCGCGGCGGCAAATGCGCTGGTGCCTGAGTTGGCCAAGGCGGAAGTCATTGAGACGTGGAGCGGGCTGCGGCCCGGGACGCCGGATCAGCTTCCCATTCTTGGTCCCGCGGACATAGAAGGATTAGTTTTTGCCACAGGGCATTACCGGAATGGAATCCTACTTGCTCCAATCACCGCCAAACTGGTTGGCGAATGGATCATGCACAAAGAGACCAGCATGGATTGCGAAATATTCAGCCCGCTTCGCTTTTTGCGCCCCGACTTAAATGTTTCTGCCAGCGTTTCCTAGTTTTAATTTTGCATTCCGCGTTTTGTGGCGCCGGCGCTACGAATACCACGCGCCAAAGATTAGAACGGCGACCGGCTACGTGTTGGTTCGCGATTGGGCGGACCCGGCATGTCCGATGCGCGGCCGGGGTCTGTAAAATTCACGCGGCTGGCATCGAGATAAACAGTTCGGTCAAGGACCACATCCACGGTGGTGCCGCGCGGCAATTCCAGCTCCGGGCCGCGCGTGAGCAGCACGGCGGCGAGGCCGATCGCCGCCCCCGCGCCGGCTCCGATGCCGGCACCTTTCGCACTTTGCGTGGCAATGCCGCCGACGCCTGCGCCAATTCCCGTCGATTTAGCGATCGTTCCGACATCGCCTCCCTTGTCCGTATCACCATTAATTTTGCCTTCGCTGTCGGTCGCTTCATTGCCGCCCGTGCCCGCATTAGTTGGAATCGCGTTGAAATCGACGACGTAGCCGTTGGGCAGAATCATCGAATTCAAACGCATGCGAATCTCGCCAGTCCCTTTTACTTTTCCAGGCCGCTTGGATTCCTGAATTTCACCCTGCACGTATGAGCCGGCGGGAATCAGGATGCGGTTATCGATCACGATGGGAAAGAGCGTCTCCAGATAAACAGGATCGCCGGGCTTGGCATTTCGTGTGGTCACCGCGTTGTGCAGAATGAGCGGCAGGCGTGTGCCGGATGGAACCATATATTTTTCCTGGCTGGTCTTCGCCACAGCGGGGGACGCAGCAGGCGACGAAACCGTTTGCACGGTGGATTGCTCCGCGGGCGGAGATTGTTCGTGCGCGGCTAGCGCGGGTCCGGCAGGCATTTGTGCGGCGCATGCAGTAACTGCCGACGCGGCGCACATAATGATAAGTGGAAATAACCGGTTTATTCTCATTTTCCATTCTCCGATGCGACTTTCGATGCGCGTTCCCTGGCGCGGGATGCCATGGTTCTGCCGTCTTCATCTCTACCACACGGAGGATTGTGCATCGATTTGAAACGTTGGCGCGGCGGCAGAAGAGCTGCCCGCTCAAAAAACGAGCGGGCGCTACGAAGCGGTATTGTAGCGCCCATTCCGTCCGGGACTTTCTGGGACGGAATCGGCGATTTGCTTCGCGATGGAGTCGACGCGCACTAGAAACGCTCTTCTTGACATGGGTTGGCGAGTCACATACTGTCTTGCAAAAGAGTTGGCGCATGTTGGTTTGTATAGATCGCCTGGAATACAAGGAGTAATCCGATGAAGAAGCTTTTGATGATTCTGTGTTTCGCGGCACTGATTCCCGCGCGTGCAACGTGGGCACAGGTCGCCCCGGGAAATCAAGCGGGCACGTCGATGGGGCATGTGCATTTTCTGGTGCCGGATGTGGAGGCTGCCGACAAATTCTGGGTCGCGATGGGCGGAGTGCAGGAAAAGCTGGGGCCGAACGACGTCTTCAAATTTCCTGGCGTATTGATTCTGGTGCGCAAAGGAGACGGAACGACGCCGACGGTTGGATCGGTCGTCGGGCACATCGGATTCCACGTTCCCGATACAAACGCGGCGATGGCACGCTGGAAGGCCGCCGGATTAAACACAGAAGCCGGACAGAATCCTGGACAAGGGTTCGTATGGACACCGGATCATCTGTTGCGCGTTGAAATATTGGAAGACAAGACGCAGACCGTTCCCATCGCGTTTCACCACGTACATTTCTATATTCCGGATCCCTCGGGTTCGAGCGTGCTGGAAATGCAGTCGTGGTACGCAAAAATGTTTGGGGCAAAGCCAGGAAAGCGCGGCCAATTCGACGCGGCGGATATTCCCGGCGCCAATTTAACGTTCACAAAATCGGACACGCCGACGGTACCGACAAAGGGCCGCATGCTCGATCACATTGGATTTGAAATCGTTGGTCTGGAAGCGTTCTGCAAAAAGGCCGAGGCCAACGGCGTGAAGTTCGATGTGCCGTACACCAAGAGGCCGGATCTCGGTATCGCCTTGGCGTTCATGACCGATCCGTGGGGAACCTATATTGAGCTGAATGAAGGCCTGGACAAGTTATAAATTCCGCATCGGGTCACGCGGTGGGATCTGCATTTCGCGCAACGCACGTTCTGTAGCCCACCTCTGAAGAGGCGGGCTACAGAAGCGGAGCAGCCCCTAAGACTACACTAGAGCCGAATCGTTTGAAATCGCCGCTTCGTCATTTTCTCAAAGATGAAGCGGCGATTTTTTTGCATCTCGCTCACGTAATTCCGCAGAAGCTTCCCCGATAAATTTGACGCGATGTCCGCGCAAGCTTAAGCTTGTTTTTTAACTGGAGGAACAATGGCGAAGCTGGCTTTGGTGTATGGGATGAGGTTGCTCCCTGCGGAAGAATTGGGCGAACTCGGCGATGCGACGATTACGTTGAAAGACGGGCGCACAACGCGTGTAACGATGCACCTGATCGACGGAAGTAAAGAGCAGATCGAAGAGACGCTTCGCCAATCGATGGAAGCATTTTTCGAGATTTACCCGGAGATCTAAAGTAGAACAGGCTACAGCCTGTTTTCTTTTGCATTTTTTACGAATGCAAAGCGCCGATTTACTTTGGTCTAAAAAATTCAAAGGCTGACAGGCTGAAGCCTGTCCTACCGGTTTCCGAAATTTTCCGGATCGAAGTCCGGAGAGCCGGGCGCGACCGCGTTCGATGTGACGAGCACCACGCTCTGCCCTGTCAGTTCAAACCGCTTCCTGCATTTGCGACACGCGACCAGTTCATCCACGCGCACCATGTAGGACCGCGCCAGCGCAAACCGCTTCTTATCTTCTTCTCCGGCCCCGCGCGGCAATTCATTTTTCTTGGTGCGCACGATCCAGCGAATCGGATAGTTATCTTCCTTGCGGCACGCCGGACACGTGAGCGGAATCGTTTTCGTTTCCTGTTTTTCAATATAAAACTGTCGTTCGTCCATCGGGCTCCTGCCCTTTCCCAGCCGGCTTTCGCCGAATTACGCGCGCGACGGCCACGTCAAATCCATCATTTCCACTGCGGACGTCAACTATGGAAATCAACTGCGGACGACGGTTCCATTGTAACAAATTCCATGCCCGCGTCGCGCCAGCGCGGGAGCCAATGTTCGAGCGCAGCGATCACATGCATGCGATCGCCGCCCAGGGCGCGATGATCGCCGTCGTGCATCACCACAATATCGCCTTGTTTGCGGCCCGTACGCGCAACGCTCGCAAGCCTTTCGATGAGTCGCTGCGGAGGCTGCGGCTTCCAGTCCCAGCAAATCTTGGACCACATGACGACGCCCTGAATGCCCGCGCGCCGAATTTCCGTGCGAAGCAGCGGATTGCGGTACCCATACGGCGGCCGCATCCAGCGCGGCGCCTCTGCTCCAGTCGCCGCGACAATCGCGTCCTGGCAGCGGCCAAGTTCGGTGCGAATTCCCTCCGCCGTCTGCCAAATCAAATTCACGTGCGTGTCAGTGTGATTTCCGATCAGGTGGCCGCGCGCATGAATTTCCTTTGCGAGGCCGGGGCAAGCGCGAGCAAATTTCCCGATCAGAAAAAATGTGCCGCGCACGGAGTATCGTTCGAACAGATCAAGCAGCCTGGGAGTAACGGCCGGATTCGGCCCGTCATCGAACGTGAGCGCGATTTTTCGCGGTGAAACCGTGTGCCGCAGCGTCGGCCCGAACAATTCGGAATAGGGGGACACGGCACCCCAAGCGGCGATTCCCGCTGCGGCAACGACGCCACACGACACGATCGTTGGTAAAGGATTCAAATGCTCTCCAAGCCTTTATTTTCGCACGGGATAAACTGCCACGCCACTCATGGGTAACGCTCGACAGAAAAATGCCGTCTAAGTGAAGGCGAAATAAAAGAGCATGGTTAAACGTAATAATGGAAAATCGTACACAGATGCAGCACTGCCTGAGATTAGTGGAACCCGCAGAGGCACAAAGCGGTATCTTGATGGTAGACGGAACAGGAGCGAAAGTTGTTGAGCAAAAGGCTGGCAGCGCTACTTACTGGCATATTGGCATTGCTTGCCTGCACTTGCGGCCCTTTGGCAGCGCAGGATAATCCACTTCCAGCAGAAGAAGTTGCGGATTCGCAACTGGCCGGCGTTGTGCGTGGCGCGGACGGCACTCCCATTCCTGGTTCGACCTTACGCGTCATTCAAACCGCGACGGGGAAGGCTTGGGTTACGTGGTCGGACGAAGACGGCAAGTTCGAATTCCCAGCACTGCCCGAAGGTCATTTTCGAATGGAAACCTCGCAGCTTGGCTTTACGCCGGTCACGCAAGAGGTTGACCTTGTTTCGGACTCCAAAACTCCCGTCGAAGTGAAGATGAATGTGGGGCAATTGTCGGCGATCACCGCTCCACCTGCGGGGCCTGTGGAGACTGCGAGCGCGAATGCTCCGCCGAACCAGGAAAGTGCGAATGCGGGACAAGCCGGGCCGCCAAGTTCTGGCGGAGAAGGCAACGCTGCTGCGCACGCCGCTTCAACGACCGCGCAGAATAGCGCCCCGCCGCAACCTGCCAGCGGACAAGGCACCAACTCGAATGGAACTCAGCACCGTGGCGGAAACGGCGGCGCTAGCGGACGCAACGGGCAGACGACATCCGCACCCAACGGTACAGCCCAAGGCGGCGGACGGCGTGCGTTTCAGCAATTAGGTTTGAATGGGAAAAATCAGGCGCCCTTGGAAGCGACCACTGACGACCAGACTGCACCAGAAGCCGGCGGGCAACTGGGGCAAGCTGCCTCGGCAGACTCGGTTCAAATGATGGGCACGATTGCCATGGGGCAGGAGATGCCCGGCGGACCTCAGCAATCCGGAGATAACGGACCGGACACGCGCACAGGAATGGGAGGAGGGGACAACACCATACCGGGACAGTCTGCGTCCGGCGGCGGTGGCGGTGGATTTGGCGGCGGACCGGGCGGGTTCGGCGGCGGTGGACGAAGAGGTGGTGGCGGCCCGCGCGGCCCTCGAGGGGGACCGCAGAGCGTAGCCGCACTGTGGGGCGCGCAACGCGTGATGCGTCAACGCATCAATCGAGTTCACTACAGCTTTTACGAATCGTACGGCGCATCGCCTTTTAACGCGCGTCCTTATTCTCTGTACGAGGCGAATCCTCCTAAGATTCCCAGTTGGACGGAATCGGCGGGAGTTAATATGGGCGGGCCGCTGAAGATTCCGCACATCTACGACGGCACGGACAAAACATTTTTCTATATTAATTTTGGCGGCACATGGTCACGCACTCCCGTCGATCAATTTGCAACCGTACCGACGCTGGCGGAAAGAAACGGCGACTTCAGCGCGGATAACGTGCTGCTCTACAATCCGCTGTCGAACCTGTCGGGTCCGCGATCGCTGATGACCAACGCGGGCTGCTTTCAGGCTACGCCAACTTCGCCCTTACCCTCCGCGGGGACGTGCATTCCCACCAGCATGATCAGTTCGCAGGCGAGCCAATTGCTGGCCTACATTCCGCTGCCCAACATTCCGGTGACAAGCCTCGGCGGGCAATCGTTTAATTATCATTTGCAGACCAACGTTCCGGGAATCAGCAATCGACTGAACGTCAACGTAACCCACCAGATCTCCGCGAAACTCAGCCTGCAGGTCAATTACAATTTCAGCGACGGCACTTCACACGCGATCAACAATTTCCCGGAGATCGAAGGAGACACATTGACACGCGGGCAGAGCGCGATGGTCGCACTGACGCAAAACTGGACCAAGACCTTCCTGCACAATTCCCAATTTTATTTTTCGCGCAACCGTTCGCTTGGTCTCAACGGATTTTCAAACAATACGGATATCAGTTCGCAAATCGGGCTCACCGGCATCTCGCCGTCCGCCTATGATTTCGGCCTGCCCTCCATTGGCTTTACAAATTTTTCAGGGCTGAGCGACCCCACTTTTTATTTAAGCCGCAGCCAGACCTACCGCTACGTGGACAGTCTTCGCTGGATGAAAGCCAAGCACACGATCACGGTCGGCGGAGAAGTGCGAAAGATGGATATTGACCGCGACTCCGATCCGGCGCCCAACGGGCAATTTTCCTTTACTGGATTGATGACCAGCCAGCTGACGGCGGCCGGAACTCCAGTGATATCTCCGGCCAATTGCCAGTCGACGATTTCCGCAGGGCCGTGCATCGGAAACGATTTCGCTGATTTTCTTTTGGGCTATCCGGCGAATACCAGAGTGCAGTACGGAGACACTGCCACATATTTTCACAACTGGGGATTTATCGGCTATGCCAGCGACGATTTCCACGTGCTTCCGAAATTTACAGTGACCTACGGCGTGCGGTACGAGGCGTTCACTCCTCCCACCGAAGAAAATGGGCACATCGCGAACCTTGCCGTGAATTCCAATTTCACGCAGGTGCAGTGCGTCACGCCCATTGCGACGGGCAATTGTATCGCCGGGTCGACTCCTTCCCTCTTTCACGGGCATTACAATAATTGGGCGCCGCGCCTGGGCATCGCGTGGCAGCCGCCGGGAAAATGGTTTTCCGGCCGTCATCAATTGACGCTTCGCGCGGGATTCAGCATGTTTTATGTTGAAGCGTATTTGAATACACTGTCCGCGGAAATGGCCAACCAGCCGCCCTTTGCCACGGCCAGCACACTGACGCAGCAGTCCACCACTATGGTGCCCTTAAGTTTTCAAACGAATCTCTCTACCGCGCTGCCGAATAGCGTGACGAATACAGTGGGCGTAAATCCGAACTATCAGGTTCCCTACGCAATGGTGTGGAACGCGAGCGCGGAATACAATCTGGCGTCCAACATGTTTCTTGAAGTGATGTACACCGGAACGCGCGGCATTCATCTCGATGAACTTCTGGGATTCAGCTCGGCGACGAACGGAACAACGAATGCAGCCGGATTCACGTATGACACGACCGGGGCATTTTCCAATTTCCATGCGTTGCAGCTGCGTTTGCAAAAGCGGATGTCGCACGGACTCATGTTCATGGGCCGCTACACCTATTCCAAATCGCTCGACGATGCCAGCACAATCGGAGGGGGCGGCGCGACGGTGATTCAAGACAACGCCGATCCGCGCGGCGATTACGGGCTTTCTTCGTTCAACATGACCCATCAAATTTTGGCCCAGTTTGTGTATCAGCTGCCGTTTGGCGATCGTCGGAGATTCGCGGCCAAAGGCTGGCAGAAAAATGTGTTTGGGGGGTGGAACGCAACGGGAAACTTCGCCGCGCATACCGGCACACCGTATACAGTTCGAGTGTTCTCGACAAATCAGGCTTGCCAGAATGTGCCGGGCACGAACTCCGAGCGGGCAAACCAGACAGGGCTTGCGTCGGTGGCCAATCCGAGCACGGTGGAATGGTTCAACACAAGCGCGTTCAGCATTCCTACAACTTCCTGTTTCGGAGACTCGGCGCGTAATTCCGTGATCGGCCCGGGAGCATTATCCCTTGGTACGGGGGTCACAAAATCAATTCCATTCGGGCGCGATGGATTACGAAGGCTGGATTTCACCTGGAATGTAACAAACATTTTGAACCATCCAAATTTCACGGGATTGTCCACCGTTCTTGGGTCCAGAACGTTTGGGCAAATAACGACTGTCGGGTCGATGCGCGCGATGATTTTCGGGACGAGGATTAATTTTTGATGGCTGCAAAACGCATCTTCGTCCGACGCTTGCTCGCCCTGGTGGGCACGATGTCCCTATTTGTAGCTCCGCTTGCGGCGCAAAATGCGCAGCAGTCGCGGGCGCAGGCGTCGCCGCAACAGCAAACGCAGCAGGTTCCGGTAAATCCTCGCCAAGGGCCACCTGCTCCACCAACGCCAAACAAGAATGTTCCGGGGGGGAAAGCAACGATCCGATCCACCGTAAGCCTGGTGGAAATCGATGTGCAAATAACGGGGCGCGACGGCAAGCCCGTGAAAGGGTTGAAGCAGGAACAGTTCAGCGTTACGGAAGACGGCAAAGCGCAAAAAATATCGACGTTTGAATATAGCGACATTGAACAGATTGAAACCGCAGGTAGCGGCGATACGGCGCCCATCACGGTGCCGCTGGGGACGGTCAGCACGCCGGAAGAAATTAAAGCTGTCGTGCGCGATCATCGCATGATCGTGTTGTTCTTCGATCTCACATCGCTGCAGGCGGAAGACTTGCTGCGTTCGACGCGCGCTGCACAAAAATATTTGCAGGAGCAGATGACCCCCGCAGATCTGGTGGCGATCGTTGCATTCGGCAACACATTGAAGGTTGTCGCGAATTTCACCAACAATCGCGATTTGCTGAAGCTATCGATCGATGCGCTGGTGCCCGGACACGAAGCCGCGCTCGCTCAACTGGCCGATGCGGCTACGGCCGCGAACGGGGAAACCGCGGTAACCGAAGACACTGGAGCGGCATTCACGGCGGATGACACCGAGTTTAATGTCTTCAATACGGACCGGAAGCTTGCGGCCGTTGAAGCCTTGTGCGAAGTCCTGGAAAATGTGCCGGGCAAAAAATCGATTGTGCAATTTACTAGCGGCATTACGCAGACAGGAGAAGAAAACCGTTCTGAACTCATTGCCGCCACGAACGCCGCGAACCGCTCGAATGTTTCCATCTATACCGTGGATTCGCGCGGATTGCTGACGGCAACTCCCGGTGGCGACGCCAGCGTGGGCGCATCGGGCGGAAACGCACTCTTCACGGGTGCGACGGTTGTGTCGCAAAGCCAGGCGCGGCAGGATTCGCGCGAAACCCTGGCGACGCTCGCTGGCGATACCGGTGGGCGATCGTTTTTTGACGTCGGCGATTTCGGCAAAGTATTTCAGAGCGTGCAGAACGATACGTCCGGCTATTATCTGGTGGGCTATTACAGCACCAACGCAGCGACCGACGGAGCATGGCGCCGCATTCACGTGAAGATCGATTCCCTTCCCCCCGGCTCGCATATTCGCGCCCGCGAAGGATATTACGCGGCAAAGAATTTCGGTGTTTTCACTACGGAAGACCGCGAACGCCAGCTCGAAAACGCGTTTGATTCGGATAATCCGGAAGTGGATTTGCCGGTGGTCGTGGAGACGGCTCATTTCCGTTTGAATGCAAACCAGATTTTTGTGCCGATCGCTGCGAAGCTCGCACCCAGTGCGCTGCAATGGGCAAAAAAGCGCGGCAGCCAGGAAACGTCCTTTGATTTCGCTGCGGAAGTGCGCGATGCCAAATCGAATCGCGTGGTGGGCGCGCTGCGCGACACCATCAGCGTGAAGATCGATGCCGGGCATTTCCAGGACGTTCAACAGCATGCTCTTCTCTACCAAGGCGGAATTATTCTTTCGCCGGGTGAATACAAACTAAAATTTCTGGCGCGCGAAAATGAATCGGGGAAGATCGGCACATTCGAGCAAAATCTATCTCTCGCCGCGCCGCAGCCCGACCGCTTGCAGGTAAGTTCGCTGCTGCTCTCCAGCCAGGTGCAAGCCGTGCAAAATACAGCACAAATTAAAACGCAGGCACTGGGGCAGGACGCAAAAATGAAGTCGTCGCCGCTGGACGTGGGCGGCGAGCATATTGTTCCCAGCGTGACGCGCGTTTTTACCGGCGATCAAACGCTTTATATTTTTTTTCAAGCCTACGTGCCGCAAAAAGCGGATGCCGCTTCGATTCGTGCAGGGCTCGTATTTTTTCGCAATGGCCTGCGCCTGTCTGACACGCCGATGGTCAGTGCTACGGAGTATGACGAGAAAAGCCGCACGGCTTCTTTCCGGCTGAGCGTGCCACTCGCGGATCTTGCCGCTGGCCGCTACACCGTACAGGCTGTGGTCGTCGATGCCGGAACCACGTATTCGGCGTTTGCCCGAAATTATTTCGCGCTCCGCGCCGCTGCCAAGCCTGCTGCCGCAGCGATCGTTCCGCCTGCGCCGACGAATTAATATTTATTTCCGCTTCCAGCGCGAGACGCATGGCGTGTTGCATCGCCGAAATTTACATTGGCAGGCAAGCCTTGGAGATCCGCAATGCAACACAGGCGGAGTATCGCGCATCTCTCTCTAAGTGTTCGTTCCGCATTTTCGTCGGGGAATGCAGGAAGGTTCGGCGCGATTACGCAAGTCGTCGAAGTCCATTGGCGGAACGCAATTGGCAATCGGGAAAACAATTTTCATGCGCGATGTCCGCTCTCTTTTCATTTTCCTTTTCTGCTCTCCCATTTTCCTGTGCGCACAGGGAAACCATGCGCGAAGCGCATCATCGAAACCCGCGTCGCCCGGAGTCATTGAATTAAATGTACCGGAGGGCACGCCTCTGCCCGTGATTCTGGATAAGGAAGTTCGCGTTAGAAAAACAGGACAGGAAATCGACGCAAAAATCGCTGAACCTGTGTACGTTTTTGACAAACTGGTCGTGCCAGCCGGCAGCGATGTGATCGGCAAGGTAACCGCGATCGGCGGAGTTCCCGCGTTAAAGCGCACGTACGCAGCGTTGAATTCCGACTTCTCTCCTGTTCGCGAGGTGCAAGTGACATTTACCCGGTTGCACCTGCAGGATGGACATGACATCCCACTGCACACGCGGGTCTCCCTGGCTTCGCAGGGAGTTTTGGAATTCGCTACGGCCACGGAACCTCAAAATAAAACGAAGAGCAAGAAGCAAAACGCCGCGGCAAAACTGGCCTCAGAAAAAATCAGTGAAAAGAAGCAGGAAGTGAACCGCGAATGGACTCTGGCCAAGGAGCAAGTCGCTGCGCCCGGAAAAATGCACCGCCTGAAAAGAATACTCATCTCCGAACTGCCTATCCACCCGCAATATATCGAGGCGGGCACCCGCTTCAACGCTGAACTGCTCGATCCTCTGCAATTTGGAACGGAAAATAAGTCGGCGGAAGAATTGCGAATGATTGGCACGGCCCCTGCGCCCGGAAGCATCGTCCACGCGCGCCTCGAAACTCCGCTGAGTTCCGCGACTGTACAAAAGGGCGAAGCAATTGAAGCTGTGATGACCGCACCGCTTCTCACGGACAATCAACTGATACTTCCGGAGGGCACCGTTTTAAATGGATCTGTTCTGCAGGCCCGCCCGGCCCGCCGGTTGCACCGAAACGGGCAGCTTCGAATTATTTTTCGTGAAATCATTCCGCCCGATACTGCCGGGCAGAAAATCGAAGGCAGCCTCGAAGGTGTGGAGGCGAACGCGGACGCCAATTTAAGAGTGGATTCCGAAGGGGGCGCCCAGGCAACCACTCCAAAAACTAGATATCTGACCACGGGGCTGACTTTGGCGCTTGCCGCCGCGTCCTTATCGCCGGACAGCGACGCGGGTACCGGCGGCCAATCGGTGCTCGAAGTTGGCAGGCAGGGAGCGACGGGCGCTTCGGGATTTCGCGTCGTCGGATTCACAATTGGGCTGCTCGTCCATTCACGGCCTCTGGCGTCGGCTTTCGGTGCCTATGGAGCGGCAAGGTCCATCTACAGCAATTTTCTTTCGCGCGGGCATGAAGTGGTGTTTGCGAAAGATTCGGCTATGTCCATCGGATTCGGCTCACGCGCTTCCGCAGTTCAAAACACCTCAACACAACATTAGATTCTCCTGAACGCCTCGGAATTTTATTCGTGACCGCCACGAAAATAATAATTTTCGTTTAGCCTTTCCCACTTCGGATTGCCAGGCAACGTCCACTTCAGAGAACTTTAATGAGCGCGTTGCAATCAATTGAATTGGCATCGTTCATGCTCCAACTCCACATGACTGGGCACGGTCGAATCACAAGTAACGCAAAAGCTGTGAGATTTCGTGCAGGACCGCGTCTCGTTCAGGTCCTCACAATTTCCCATCTGGGAGTGAAATATGAACTCGGTCTTATCGTATTTGGTCGAAATGGAATCGGCCTTTCGGCTGTCCAACGTGCTGGTGATGCTTCCGGTCGGCGCCGGAGGGCTCGCTGTAATCTTATTGGTGCGTCGCGCGTGGAAACACTTTGCCGAACAGCGATATCATGCAGTTTCCCTGAAGATGCACGGGCAGTGGCGAGGCATCGTACGCGGCGAAATACCAGCCACTGAGTGGCAGAATAACTCGCTCAAATCTGACATTTTGGAATCGATCGTCATTCGCGAGATCGGGGCCGTAACGGATAAGGACCGCGCGGGCCTGCAAACGTTTTTAAGGGAAAGCGGGCTGCTCAACCGCGCCATCGAACGCGTGCTGAACGAACGCGGTTGGAAGAAGCGCCGCGCGATGCTGGATTTGGGTTCCATGCGATTGGCCGAAGGAATCGAAGCGCTTGTCGAAATGATTGACGACTGGCAACTGGACACGCGCATCGCCGCGGTGAAAGCTTTGGGGCTGATTGGCATGCCCAAAGCGGCGGAAGCGATTCTGGAAACGCACATGGTAGGCGGCCTGAAAGTCCCCGCGGCGACAATCGTCGATACACTCATGCGTTGCTACAAAGATGATCCCAACGCGTTGCTGCCCTATTTGCGGCGTTCTTTGGCGCATACCCGCGAGTTACTTGCGCGGGTGGCCGGAGAATTGGCGACTCCACAAATGGCGGATGAAATTTTAATTTTAGCGGAGGATCCTAATCCGGAAGTGCGCGCCAGCGCCGCACGAGGGCTGGCCGCTTTGCCCTTGCCGCTGGCAATTCCCGTTCTCTCCGCGCTGATTCGCGATGACATCTGGTTTGTGAGGCTGCGCGCCACCTCCGCTCTGAATCAGATCCTCCACCCTCGTGTAATCCCCGTCCTTCTCGAAGCGATTCGCGACCCGAACCGACTGATTCGCATTCGAGCCGCTGAAGCGCTGGCCAAATTCGAACACGAAACCGTGGATATTCTGCAAAGCATCGTGGATTCGCGCGATCAATATGCGCTCCATGCCATGATTTCCGCGCTGGAACTTGGCGGCGGATTTGGAAATATTCTGGCACAACTTGCAGATCCGGTTCATCACAACGAGGCAGCGGCTGGCCTTCTCGAGGCGCTGCGCAAAGGATCCGCGGGGCTGTGGAGCATGAAACCCGCGGATCCCGTGGTGGAGGCTGTGTTTCCGTAGGTTCTTCGTGGCATGGGCTTTAGCCTGTGGGCTTTGGCCTTGCTTGGACTAAACCCCGCAGGCTGAAGCCCGCGCTACTAAAAATCCCACGGCAGACCTACGTAATTTTCGGCTAACGTCGTCATGGCGGCGCGGGAACTGGTTACGTAATCCAACTCCGCAATCTGACGACGCTCGTCGAATGCGTTGTCGGTGCCGAACCGGTGAAGCATGGACGTCATCCACCACGAAAAACGCTGAGCCTTCCACACGCGGCGAAGAACAATTTCGGAATACCTGTCCATCAAATCTGTTTTTCCTGTTTTATAAAATTCCGCGAATGCCATGGCCATGATGCGCACGTCGGCGACGGCGAGGTTCAGTCCCTTGGCGCCGGTGGGCGGCACAATGTGAGCGGCATCGCCGGCCAAAAACATTTTTCCGTACTGCATGGGCTCCACCACATAACTTCGCATCCCGGTAATGCCCTTCTGAAAAATCGCGCCCTCGTTCAGTTTCCAATCGCCTTCCGCCTCGGTTCGCGCGCGGAGTTCGCTCCAGATGCGGTCGTCGGGCCACGCGCTAATGTCCTCATCATGCGGAACCTGAAGATATAAGCGGCTGATTTCCGGGGTGCGCATGGTCAGCAAAGCGAATCCGCGCTCGTGGTAGGTGTAAACCAATTCAGGGGATGAAGGCGGCGCCTGCGCGAGAATCCCCAACCAACCAAAGGGATAAATACGCTCGAATTCCGTCAGCGCGCCCGCGGGAATGCTGGGACGGCAGATGCCATGGAAACCGTCGCAGCCGGCAACGTAATCGCAGTGCAGTTCCTGCTCTTTGCCATCGACGCGATAACGGATCGACGGGCTCGCACCATCGAAGCCATGCACGCTGACGTCGCTTGCCTCGAAAATAAGCGGCAAACCTTTTTCGAGACGCGCGGCGACCAGATCTTTGATCACTTCCTGCTGCGCGTAAATCGTTACGGTTTTCCCGCCGGTCAAATCATTAAAGTCGATGCGATGGCCGCGCCGGTTGAACCGCAATTCGATGCCGTGATGCGTAAGCGCTTCGCGTTGTAATCGACTGCCAACACCAGTATCAATCAACAGGTCCACGGTCCCCTGTTCGAGGAGACCCGCGCGGATGCGCTCTTCAATGTATTTTCTACTGCGCGATTCGATGACCACGGAATCGATGCCCTGAAGATGAAGAAGATGCGCGAGCACAAGCCCAGCAGGACCAGCGCCCACAATACCGATTCGGGTGCGCACGTTTTCCCTTTCGTTTCAGCAGAAGCGTATCGGAGCTACGCGCAGTTTAGACATACGGGGCACACCTTGTCCACGGCGTGCGTAGACAAGGTGAATTTTTGTGAATAGCAAAAAGGAAAAAGACTAGTCGTTGGAGATCGGCCGAAGCACGGAGACGGCGAAATGCGCCAGGAATGGAGCGCCTTCGTCCAACTGGAGCCAGCGTACGGCGCAATGTTCCTTCAGATATTTTCCGACGCGCGCTTCGTTAATGCCGAGATGCTCCGCGAGTTTTTCCTTGAGGTTGGAGCCTTCACGCGTGCCGCGCCCGCTGCGCAGCATGTTTCCGATGCCCACGCGCAGGGTTTGGCAAGCTTCGGCGTAATAATATGTGGTCTGGTCTGTATCTGTGATCAGAAAAACGCCGGGACCCGCAGGGGCTTCGTCGGCTTGTTCCAGCGAATGGGGCGAGCAGGCCAATAAACGGCGAAGCTGCGATTCCAGTTGCGCCATCCGCGAAGAAAGGGCGGGATCCCCGGATCGGACACGGGCCGAAAGTATGGGACCAGTATGAGCAGAGGTTTCAAAGCCGCGCGACGCTTCCGGTTCACGATTTCTTGATTCCGCAATATCCGCCGACACCGAAGGCCGCGCGACTGGAAATGGACGCGGCTCCGCGGCTGCTCGGTCAAACATGGATGGCGGCGCTGGGGGCGCGGCCGGAACTGCGACCGCCGACGCGGATGCAGAAGCAGAAGATAATGTCCCGGGTACGGCTGTGCGC
>Ga0075522_10001767_pt1 | contig 16380 bp, 9 predicted proteins | sample NGEPerA_FD_74796 | JGI IMG/M metagenome (GOLD analysis project Ga0075522, IMG submission 74796) | Arctic peat soil microbial communities from the Barrow Environmental Observatory site, Barrow, Alaska, USA - NGEE PermafrostL2-A | ecosystem: Environmental > Terrestrial > Soil > Wetlands > Peat ... | reverse complement strand
GGTGGACGCTGCGCCATTTGCTACCACCGACGGCGATGGTCGCTTCGAGCTCTCGGTGGCGCCGGGCCCGCACCGCCTCGAGATCCAGCTGGCAGGCCAGGCGACGCTCGACGCCCGGGTCGAAGCGCGCGCCGACTTGCCGGAACAGACCTTCCGGATGACGCCGGGCCTCACCGCCGATCACCACGAGACCGTCGTCCACGCCGGGCGTCCGGAGCTGGCCAAGATCACCCTCTCCGGCGATGAAGCCCGTCAAACTGCTGGGACCTCCGGCGATCCGATGCGCGTGATCGGCGCGCTTCCTGGCGTCATCCAGATCGCCTGGCCGGCCGCGCTCTACGTGGTGCGCGGCGCGAACCCCGGGAACACCGGATTCTTCGTGGACGGTATCCGGGTGCCGGCCTTGTTTCACCTGGCCCTCGGTCCGTCGGTCATCCACCCGTATTTGATCGACGGCGTCGACTTCTATCCCGGCGGTTACCCCGCCAACTACGGCCCTTACGTCTCGGGGATCATGACCGCGCGGACGGCGGCGCCCCCGGCGGATCGGGTGCACGCTTCCGTCGACGTGACGTTCTTCGACGCCGGTGGCATCGTGACTTCGCCCTGGGACGGCGGCCGCGGGACCGTCGCCGTGGCCGGCCGCTATTCGTACACGGGAGAAATTTTCTCGCTCCTGCAGACCAACACGACGCTGCGCTATGGCGACTACCAGCTGCGGGCCGACCACCCGTTCGCGGGCGGCCAGGCGACCCTGTTCGCATTCGGATCGGTCGACAGCCTGGGCTGGACCGACCTCGGCGCGGTGGCGCAACAGTACGGCTCGCTGCAGTTCCACCGTTTGGATCTGCGCTGGCGCCGCGCTCTCGCGGGTGGGCGCCTGCTGATCGGCGCCACGGTCGGCGCCGATTGGACGCAATCGACGTTGTTCAACGCCCCCATCAAGGTCCGGGCCCTCAGCGCGTCGCCGCGCCTCGTCTACGACCGCGCGCTCGGCGGATCCGCGGATCTCGAGATCGGCGCGAGCGCGGACGCGGAGACCTTCGCGACCGCCAAGCCCTCGTTCGAGACGCAACAGGGCGATCTCGGCAGCTCGCGCCAGGCTTTGTCCCAGGCCACGTTCGCCACCCTCTCGTTCCGGCTGGGGAGCCGCCTGGTGGTGGCGCCCGGTCTGCGCGGCGATCTCTTCGCCGAGGAAAATACCCAGGCCTTCTTCGTCGAGCCTCGCCTGGACATCCTCTACAAGTTGACCGACGCCGTCGCGCTCAAGGCCGATGGGGGACGATTCGCCCAGATGCCGAGCCTGCCGGTCAGCGTCCCCGGCTTCGAGGCGTTCGGGCTGGCCGACCTCGGCGCTCAAACCTCCATCGGCGAATCGCTCGGGGTCGAAGCGCGACTGCCGCGCAGCTTCACCCTGGGCGTCACCGGCTACTATGAAACCCTCCGCCTGACCGACGTTCGCAACATCGACCTCATGAACATCCAGCCAACCGAGGCAGACTTCCTGGTCTCGCGTCCTGGCCGCGCCTACGGCGCCGAGATCTTACTCCGCCGGGCAAACGAAGGACGCCTCTTTGGCTGGCTGGCCTACACGCTGTCGTGGAGCCTGCGGGCCGATGACAGCGGCGTGTACGGGCGGTCGGACTGGGACGAGCGCCACGTCCTGAACCTGGTGACCGGGTACCGACTGCGGGGGGGCTACACCGTCGGCGCGCGGTTCCACCTCAACACGGGGCGCTGGTCGCCCGTCATCGGCAGCAATGGCGAATACCAGCAGCTCGCCACCTACTATCAGATCGACCTGCGTGCCGAGCGACACTTCGTCTTCGACCGTTTCACCATGGACCTCTACGCCGACGTCGCGAACGCCACCTTGGATCCGGAGGTGCTACAGCTCAGCGCGGGGTTCGATCCGGTCACGAATCAGCCGACCATCCAGACTGGACAGATCCTGCTGATTCTGCCGACCATCGGCTTGCACGCGCAGTTCTGATCTGCGAGCGCTGGAAAGCGATCGCCGCAGCTCACCCCGGACCGGACGTCGCGTGCAGAGCGGCGGTCGACGCGGTTCGACGTCGCCGAGCACCCGTCAAGCAGTCCTACCGCTTTTGGGGGAGCAGATCGGTGATCGTGCCGTCGGCGATCTCGGCGGCGAAGAAGATCGTCTCGGACAGAGTTGGGTGGGCGTGGATCGTGAGGCTGAGGTCTTCGGCGTCGGCGCCCATCTCCAGCGCCAGCACGGTCTCCGCGATCAGCTCGCCCGCGTTGATGCCGACAATGCCGGCGCCCAGGACCTTCTTGCTGTCCTTGGCGAACAGCATCTTGGTGAGGCCTTCTTCGCGGCCCATCCCGAGCGCGCGGCCGCTGGCGCCCCAGTTGAACACCGCCTTGTCGTACTCGACGCCCTTGGCCTTGGCCTCGGTCTCGGTCAGGCCCATCCAGGCCACTTCGGGATCGGTGTAGGCCACGCTGGGGATCGTGCGGGCGTCCCAGACGTGGTGGCTCATCCCGGCGATCACCTCGGCGGCCAGCTTCGCCTCGTGGGTGGCCTTGTGGGCCAACATCGGCTCGCCGACGATGTCGCCGATGGCGAAGATGTGGGGCACGTTGGTGCGCATCTGGTTGTCGACGGGGACGAAGCCGCGCTCGTCGACGTTCACGCCGGCCTTATCGGCGGCGATGTTCTTTCCGTTGGGACGGCGCCCCACGGCCAGCAGCACGCGGTCGTAGACCTCGGGCGCCGGCGCGGGCGACTTTCCGTCGGCGCTCTCGAAGGTGGCGCGCATCCCCTCGGGCAGCGCCTCCAGCCTCGACACCTTGGTCTTGAGCATGATCTTCTCGTAACGCTTCTCGATGCGGCGCGAGAGCGGGCGCACGATGTCGGGATCGGCGGCGGCGATCAGGCGATCCAGGAACTCCACCACCGTCACCTTGGACCCGAGCGCGTCGTACACCGTGGCCATCTCGAGGCCGATGATGCCGCCGCCGATGATGAGCAGCCGCCTGGGGACCTCGGCCAGCTCGAGCGCGCCGGTCGAGTCCATGAGGCGCTTGTCATCATAAGGAAAGCCGGGGATGCGCGCCGACTGCGATCCGGCGGCGATGATGCAGTAGTCGAACGATACGGTCTTGATGCCGTCCTTGGTCTCCACCGCCAGGAGATGCGGCGACGCGAGCTGGCCCCGTCCCTCGACCACGGTCACCTTGCGGGCCTTGGCCAGCGCGCCGAGGCCGCCGGTCAGCTTGTTGACCACCCCGTCCTTGAACTTGCGCAGGCCGTCGAGGTCGATCTTGGGCTTGCCGAACGAGAGCCCGAAGTGGTCCCCTTCCTCGGCGTCCGTGATCACCTTGGCGGCGTGCAGCAGGGCCTTGGAGGGAATGCAGCCGACGTTCAGGCAGACGCCGCCGATGCGCGGGTAGCGCTCGACGAGGACCACCTTCTTGCCCAGATCTGCGGCGCGAAACGCGGCGGTGTAACCGCCCGGGCCTGAGCCAAGCACCAGCACCTCGGCGTGGAAGGTTGCGTCGGGGTGCTGGGCGGCGCCCGTCCCGGGCGCCACGGCCGGCGCGGCGCCGGGCTTGGCCTCGGTGGCCTGCCCACCCGGCGACGCCGGCTTCTTCTCGGGCGCGGCGGGCGCGGGCGCTTGGGCGGCCTTTTCGTTCGTCGTCTGGTCGGTCCTGTCGTTCTGGTTTGGCGCGGACGTCTCCGCCTGGGCGCCCGCGGCCGCCGCCGCGGCGCCTTCCACCACCTCGAGCACCAGGATCACCGAGCCCTGCGAAACCCGGTCACCGATCTTGACCTTCAGCTCCTTGATCGTCCCGGGCTCCGGCGAGGGGACCTCGACGGTCGCCTTGTCCGACTCGAGCGTCACGAGCGCAGCGTCCTTGGTGACGACGTCGCCCGGCTTCACGAAGATCTCGATGACCGGGATGTTCTTGAAGTCCCCGATATCGGGGACGGGAATCGCGCGGGTGGCCATGGCCTAGAGCATGACCCGACGGATGTCCGCGATCACCTGTCCGAGATAGGTGATGAACCGCGCGGCCAGGGCGCCGTCTACGACGCGATGGTCGTAGGAGAGCGACAGCGGCAGCATGGTGCGCGGCGCGAACTCCTTGCCGTCCCACACCGGTTTCACCGCGGACCGGGAGACGCCCAGGATGGCCACTTCGGGCGCGTTGATGATGGGGGTGAAGGCGGTGCCGCCGATCCCGCCCAGCGACGAGATCGTGAAGGTCGCGCCCTGGATGTCGTTCGGGCCCAGCTTGCCTTCGCGCGCCTTGGCGCCGAGCTCGGCGGTCTCCTTGGCGATCTCCAGGATCCCCTTCTTGTCGACGTCCTTGATCACCGGCACCACCAGCCCCTGCGGCGTGTCGGCGGCGAAGCCGAGGTTCCAGTACTGCTTGACGATCAGGTTCTCGCCGTCGAGGGAGCTGTTGAGCGTGGGGTGCTTCTTCAGAGCCGCCACGACCGCCTTCATCAGGAACGCCAGCGGCGATACCTTGACCCCGGCCTTGGCGTTCTCTTCGTTGACGTGCGCGCGGAAGGCCTCGAGCTCGGTGATGTCGGCTTCGTCGAACTGGGTGACGTGCGGGATCATCACCCAGTTGCGCGCCAGCCCCGGCGCCGAGATCTTCTGGATGCGCGTGCGGGCCTGGACCTCGACCGGTCCGAACTTGGCGAAGTCCACCTTGGGCCACGGGGGCAGGCCCAGCTCAGATAGGCCCCCGCCGGCGCGCGCGCTCACGCCACCGGACGTCGACACGGCCTGCTTGACGAAGGACTGGATGTCCTCCTTGAGAATCCGGCTCTTCGAGCCCGATCCGGTGACCTGAGCGAGGGGCACACCCAGCTCGCGGGCGAACCGGCGCACGCCGGGGCTCGCATGGGCGATGGCGCCATCCTCGGCCGCCGGCGTCGTTGCCGGCGGAGCGGCGGCGGCCCGAGCAGGCGCAGCCGCCGCAGGCTCGACGGCCTTGGACGCCGGCGCAGCCGGCGCGGGCGCAGCAGCCGGCGCTGGGGCTTTGGCCTTGCCGTTCCCGTTGGTCACGGCGGGAGCGGCGCTCCCCTCCATGAGCGCGACCAGCGTCCCCGCGCTTACCTTGTCACCGATCTTGACCTTCAGCTCGGCGATCACACCCGCGGCAGGCGCAGGCACCTCCATGGTCGCCTTGTCACTCTCGAGAACCAGCAGCGAGTCGTCCTTCTGGACCGTGTCGCCCGGTTTGACGAGCAGCTCGATGACAGGGATCTCTTTGAAGTCCCCGATGTCCGGGACCTTTACCTCCGTGGCGGCCAAAAGTCTCTCCTCGAATGGTGATGGATGGTGCTCATGTCAGATCCGTCGTCGTTGCCCCAATTTGCCAATGTGCAAGGTGGATGGAGGGCGCCTGTCAAACCGTCCAGGGCGCGGGCTTCTCGGCGTCTATCTCGTACTTCTTGATGGCCTCGGCGACCTTCGCCCCCGGCACCTCGCCGTCGTCGGCCAGCGCCTTGAGCGCCGCGACCGTGACGTAGAAGCGGTTCACCTCGAAGAACCGTCGCAGGTTCTTGCGCGAGTCGCTGCGCCCAAATCCATCGGTGCCGAGCACCTTGTAGCGGCGGGGAACCAGCTCGCGGATCTGATCGGCGAACTCGCGAACGTAGTCGGTGGAAGCGACCACCGGTCCCTTGGTACCGGCGAGCTGCTGGGTCACCCACGGCACCCGCGCCTTCTCCGTCGGGTGCAACATGTTCCAGCGCGTGACCGCGCGCCCGTCGCGCCCCAGCTCGTTGAAGCTGGGACAGCTCCAGATGTCGGCCGTCACGCCCCAGTCGTTCTTGAGCAGCTCGGCGGCCGCGATCACCTCGCGCAAGATGACGCCGCTGCCCAGGAGCTGGACCCGCGGACCTTTACCCGCGCCCCCGTCGGTGAGCTTGTACATCCCCTTGACGATCCCCTCGCGCGCCGCGTCCCCTGGGGGCAGCGCCGGGTGGGGGTAGTTCTCGTTCATGAGGGTGATGTAATAAAAGACATCCTCCTGCTCCTGGACCATCCGGCGCAGGCCGTCCTGAATGATGACCGCCACCTCGTACGCGAAGGTCGGGTCGTATGCGACGCAGTTGGGGACGGTGCCGGCCAGGACATGGCTGTGGCCGTCCTCGTGCTGCAGCCCTTCGCCATTCAATGTGGTGCGTCCCGCCGTTGCCCCCAGCAGGAAGCCACGGGTGCGCAGATCACCGGCCGCCCAGATGAGGTCGCCGACCCGCTGCATCCCGAACATCGAATAGAAGATGTAGAACGGGATCATCGGCACGTCGCTGTTTGCGTACGACGTCCCAGCGGCGATGAAGGAGGACGTCGCGCCGGCCTCGTTGATCCCCTCTTGAAGGATCTGGCCGGTCTTGTGTTCCTTGTAGAACATGAGCTGGTCCGAGTCCTCTGGCTCGTACAGCTGGCCGACCTGCGAGTAGATGCCGAGCTGGCGGAAGAGCCCTTCCATGCCGAACGTCCGCGACTCGTCCGGAACGATGGGGACGATCCGTTTGCCGATGCCCGGGTCCTTCACGAGCCCGGTCAGCAACCGGACGAAGGCCATGGTCGTGGAGATCTCGCGCCCCTCGGCCGTCGCCTCGAGCAGCGGCTTGAACGGCTCGACCTTGGCGGGCTCGAGGCCGACGCTCTTGCGCCGGCGCTGCGGCAGCGGCCCCCCCAGCTTCTCGCGCAGCTCACGGATGTACTTCCCCTCGATCGAGTCGGGCGTGGGCCGGTAGTACGGAATCTCCGCCAGCTTGTCGTCGGGGATCGGGATCTGGAACCGGTCGCGGAACTGGCGCAGGGCCTCGATCGGCATCTTCTTTTGCTGGTGGGCGATGTTCTTGCCCTCGCCCACGGCGCCCATCCCGTAGCCCTTGACCGTCTTGGCGAGGATGACGGTCGGCTGCCCCTCGTGCTTGGTGGCCTGGGCATAGGCGGCGTAGACCTTGTGCGGGTCGTGGCCACCGCGGTTGAGGCGCCAGATGTCGGCATCGGACATCTTGGCCACCATCTCGCGCAGCTCGGGGTACTTGCCGAAGAAGTGCTCGCGCACGTAGGCACCGTCGCGGCTCTTGAACTTCTGGTACTCACCGTCAACGGCGTCTTCCATCCGTTTGAGCAGGATCCCGGTCTTATCCCGGGCGATCAGCGGATCCCAGTAGGCGCCCCAGATGACCTTGATGACGTTCCAGCCGGCGCCGCTGAACTCCGCCTCCAGCTCCTGGATGATCTTGCCGTTGCCGCGCACCGGCCCGTCCAGGCGCTGCAGGTTGCAGTTGATGACGAAGACCAGATTGTCGAGCCCCTCGCGCGGCGGGAGGCTGAGGGCGCCCCGCGACTCGGGCTCGTCCATCTCGCCGTCGCCCATGAACGCCCAGACCTTGCGGCCGGCGGTGTTGGCCAGGCCGCGGTCGTGCAGATAGTGGAGAAACCGCGCTTGGTAGATGGCCTGGAGCGGCCCGAGGCCCATCGACACGGTGGGGAACTGCCAGAAGTCCGGCATGAGCCAGGGGTGCGGATAGGACGAGATACCCGTGCCGTCGACTTCCTGACGGAACATGTCGAGCTGATCTTCGGTGAGACGGCCCTCGACGAAGGCCCGGGCGTAGATGCCGGGCGACGAGTGCCCCTGGAAATAGATCAGGTCGCCGCCGAAGTCCTTGGTGGGGGCGCGCCAGAAGTGGTTGAACCCCACGTCGTAGAGCGTCGCGGCGGAGGCGAAGCTGGCGATGTGACCGCCGAGATCCAGGTTGCGTTTTCCGGCCCGCAGGACCATCGCGACCGCGTTCCAGCGCACGAACGAGCGGAGGCGGTGCTCGAGCTCGTAGTCGCCGGGAGAGCGCTCCTCTAGGTGCGGCGGGATCGTGTTGAGGTAGGCCGTATTGGGGCTGTAGGGCAGGTACGCCCCGTCCCGCCGCGCCTTGGCGACGAGCTGCTCGAGCAGGTAATGGGCCCGTTCGGGACCTTCTACCGCGAGGACGCTCTCGAGGGCGTCGAGCCATTCGGTGGTTTCGAGGGAATCGGTGTCGAGCTGACGGTGCATGAATTTGCGTATGTTACTTCGAAAGGTGGCCGAAGGGTGTGGCCGAGTCGCATAGGCGGGCGCTTCTCAGATTCCCCTTGGCGTGAGCGCCACCGGGCGGTGCGCAGGCCGGGCGGTTGCCCTACGCGCAAAACAGGCCCAAACTCTCCCGGGCTGGCGCAGCCGATGGCCAGTCGGATAGAGAAAGGGGCTGCTCGATGTTGACGGTGAAAGACATCATGACGAAGAAAGTCTACACGGTGGAGTTCGACGCTTCGGCCGGAGAGGCGGCCTGGGGACTGACGAGCCGCCAGATCGGGGCGGCTCCGGTGAAGAACCGAGAAGGCGAGCTGGTCGGAATCTTGACCAAGGGCGACCTGGTAGACCCGGAGCCGAAACAGTGGATCAAAAAGGAAGCGACGGTCGGCGACCTCATGGACCCGGAAGTCATCGCGGTCTACGAGGACGACGCGGCGCTGGTGGCGGTGCACGAGCTTGCCAGCAGAAATCAACACCGCTTGGTGGTCTTGAACACTGAAAATAAGCTGGTCGGGATTGTGAGCACGATGGACGTCGTACGTGCCCTCGACAAGGGGCTGCCATTTGCCATCTGAAATGGGGCGGGGAAATGGGGGGATTTTCTCTTTCTAATCTGAAGATCGCGACGGGAACCACCTTCTGCATCCGTTGCGCATCGCCGGTAACAGCCCAGTCCCACGCTGGGCGGTCTCGTGAGGCCGCCGCCGCACCGGTGCCGGCGCGGCGACGCTCCGGTCAGCCTGGAACTGGGCTTGGCGAGATGCTCCAGATGTCGCGCGCGTACTCGCGGATCGTCCGGTCACTGGAGAAGCGCCCCGAAGCCGCGACGTTGAGCAACGCCTTGCGGGCCCAGGCTTCGGGATCCGCATAGAGCTGCCCCAGACGCTCCTGGGTGGTGGCGTACGAACGCAGATCGGCGAGGTGCATGTAGTAGTCGCCGTCGACGAGCAGGCGCCGCCGGATCGGCTCGAAGATACCCGGCTCTTCCGGGCTGAAGTGATTCGAGAAGAGCAGATCGATCGCTTGCCGGACCTCCATGTCGTTCCAGTAGTGCCAGGTCGGCTGGTACCAAGGGCGGCTGCTCGCCACGTCGTCCGCCGTGAGGCCGAAGAGGAAGAAGTTGTCCTCGCCCGCCTCGCGCGCCATCTCGACGGTGGCGCCATCGCGCGTGCCGATGGTGAGCGCGCCGTTCATCATGAGCTTCATGTTGCTGGTGCCACTGGCCTCGAAGCCGGCGGTCGAGATCTGCTCGGAGACGTCCGCCGCCGGGATCAGACGCTCGGCTAGGCTGACCCCGTAGTCGGCCAGGAAGACGACCTTGATCCGCTGACGCACCTCGGGATCGGCATCGATGCGTTCTGCCACGTTGTGGATGAGCTTGATGATGAGCTTCGCCAACGTGTAGGCCGGCGCCGCCTTGCCGGCGAAGAAGAACGTCCGCGCCGGCACGGCCGGCGCCGGAGACCCGCGGAGACGCTGATACAGCCAGACGATGTGCAGCACGCTCAGCAGCTGCCGCTTGTACTCGTGAATGCGCTTGATCTGACAATCGAAGATGCTGTCGGGATCGACGACGGCCCCGGTGGTCTCGGCCAGCCAGCTCGCGAAGCGCAGCTTGGCCTGGCGCTTGGCCGACCGGAACGCGGCGCGGAAACCCGGGTCGGCCGCCAGGGGCTCGAGCTGTCGCAGGCGCTCGAGGTCGGTGATCCAACCCTCGCCGATGGCGCCACTCACCAGGCGGGCCAGCTCGGGGTTCGCGACCAGCAGCCAGCGCCGCGGCGTGACGCCGTTGGTCTTGTTGTTGAAACGAGCGGGGAACACCTCGGCGAAATCCGGGACCAGGCGCGTCCGCAGCAGCTCCGAGTGCATCTCGGACACGCCGTTGGTGCTGTGCGAACCGACGATCGCGAGGTGCGCCATGCGAACCGACCGCACCGGATGCTCCTCGATCAGGCTCATGCGCTCGAGGCGGGCGCCATCGTCGCCGATTCGCCCGCGCATCTCCGCCAGGAAGCGTGCGTTGATCTCGTAGATGATCCGCAGGTGGCGCGGCAGCAACGTCTCGAACAGCTCGATCGGCCACTTCTCCAGCGCCTCGGGGAGCAGCGTGTGGTTGGTATAGGCGAGCGTGCGCACCGTCAGATCCCAGGCCACCTCCCACGACAGGTGCGCCTGATCGAGCAACAGGCGCATCAATTCGGCCACCGCCAGCGCGGGGTGGGTGTCGTTGAGCTGAATCGCCACCTTGGCGGGCAGCGCGGTCCATTCGTTGCCGCGCCGGCGAAAGCGTTTGACGATGTCGTCCAGGGAGCAGCAGACCAGGAAGTACTCTTGCATGAAGCGGAGCGACCGCCCTTCGCGCTTCGAGTCGTCCGGGTAGAGCACGCGGGTGAGCGACTCGGCGATCACCCGATCGGAGACGGCGCCAAAGAAATCGCCCCCGCTGAATTCGCTGAAGTTGAAGCTGTCGGGAGCGGCCGCGCCCCACAGGCGCAAGGTGTTGATGGTCTTGGCGCCGAAGCCCACCACCGGCCGGTCGAACGGTAGGCCGATGAGCTGCATCGCCTGGCCGGTCACCGGAACGATCTGCCCATGTCGCAACACGAACGACGTTTCGAGCCGCACGGTCGCGCACTGGTGGGGGCGCGCCACCTCCCACGGATCGGCGTGGCGCAGCCAGTTGTCGGGGCGCTCTTGCTGCCAGCCGTGGTCGATGGCTTGGCGGAAGATCCCGTAGTCGTAGCGCAGCCCGTATCCCATGGCCGGATATTCGAGGGTGGCCAGCGACTCGATGAAGCAGGCCGCCAGGCGACCGAGCCCGCCGTTCCCCAGGCCGGCGTCCGGCTCCTCCCGGGCCAGCTCGCGCCAGTCCTGTCCGTCGGACCTCACGTCCTGCTCGACGAAGTCCCGCACGCCCATGTTGATGAGGTTGTTGGTGAGCGAGCGGCCGATGAGGAACTCCATCGAGATGTAATACAGCTCCTTGGCGTTGGCCCTGTCCTGGGTCTGTTTGCTGAGCACCCAGCGCTGCATGAGCAGGTCGCGCAGCGTTCGCGCCAGCGCCTCGAAACGCTGGCGCTTGTGCGCCCGCGATCGATCGACGGCGTTGTCGAACATGAGGTGGCGGTCGTAGAGGTCGGAATCGCGGAAGCGAAACGGTCCAACCTCGAAGCGCCTGAGGTCGACCTGGTCGGGCGGTGACCCGGGCGGGGGTGCCCCCGTCGGCGCGGCGCCCGGTGGCTTGGAGGAATCGTCGGGTGGTGGCGACACAACCATGCAGTCACGCCTTTCGCGGCGAAGTTTCACAAACAGCAGAGCTGATCGCGCGCGATCTTACTCTCTCCGACCATCTTTGGGTCTCGCGCGTAGCGCGAAATCGCGGGGATTGCTGACGGGCAAAAGGTCGGCACGAACTGGCGGCGATCAACGGCAGGAAATGCACGGAGCCCGTTCAGCTTTCACCAGCACGGCGGCGCCGCCGACCCGCAACCCGCCGGAATCCCGTGAGGCACACCGGTTGCACGAGGTCGGCTCCGACGATGAGATCCGTCGTTTTCGCTCTGCTGGTCGCTCTGGCCCTCGGGGGGCGCTCTGCGCGTGCGCAGGAATCACCTCCCACGGCGCAACCTGTTTTGCCCCCGTCGGCGCCCGTGTGGTACGGCTGGCAGATTCTCATCGCGGATGCCGCGGTGGCGGGCACCTGGATCGCCGCCGACGAGACCGGCAGTATGAAGCTCGACGCGCTCGGCGCGCTCGGCTACCTCATCGCCGCGCCTGCCATCCATGGCGCGCACGGTCGCGCCCGGTCTGTGGCCAGCAGCGTTCTGCTACGGCTCGGCGCGCCCCTGGTGGGCGCCCTGGTTGGCTTTCTGATCGCCTCGGGTAGCTGCAGTCAGCCGTCGTCGCCCGCAAACGCGGAGATCTCGGACAGCGCCTGCGAAGGCCAGGGAGCCTACATCGGGCTTTTCACCTTAATGGCCGCAGTTTCGATCTTCGACATCGCACGCGCCTGGCAGACGCCGGGCGAAATCGATTGGCAACCCAGCAGAGCTGCCTGGACCCCGGCGGTCGCGCCGACCAGCTCGGGAGCTATGCTCGGGATGGTCGGTCGCTTTTGAGCGGCGGCACCGACCGACCCCGTGGCGGCGAATACCACGGCCTGGCTCGATTCCGGCTCCGTTAGAAAACGGGTATCTCGAGCACGTCGAGGAGCGCCGTGACCCGCCTGGCAGCTTTCGGACAGCCGAAACTGAGAGCGTGCTCTCCGGGATTACCAAGGCCACCCGTGACGAATCGCCACGAGATGTCGCGTCACCGCCGGCGCCAGGCGGACGCCGCTCACCTGCGGGATCGCCACGGTGAACGGCCAGATCACGGCCGTGCAAGACTTCCAGTAGAGGCCAGGCCGCTCTCACGGGCCGAGGCCAGCAAAACCACTCTTCTTGGGGTGCTTGTCGATCCACTTGTTCAGGGCCCGGAAGGCCTTCGCGCCGCCGTGAAGGAAGACGGTTCCAAATCGGTCGAGATCGTGGCGGAGGTGGTGAAACCCGGCCATCGGATCGTCGGAGAACCCCGGGTACTGCCCCTCCTCCGAGATTCGTTCCAGCGCCCGAACACCCCGGACCAGCTCTTGGTGTGAGAGCGACTCCTGACCGAAGTGGTACCGGACCAGACCCAGCGAGGAACGGACCTGCAGCTCGAGCCGTCGGTCGTCGCGACGAAACTCACCGCCGGCGAACGCGCCGCCACCGTCTACGCCGTCCTCCGTCCCGACGAACTGGAATCCAGCCGGGCCGAGCACCTCGGCCAGCTTCGCCACCCCCCGTTCGAGCAGATCGACTGGCGATGGCGGAGCACCACCGTTGGTCGACATCGGCTCACGTCCCTTCGAATTTTTGCTCACAGGACGAACGATACCTCCTTATTAGCCGTGACCAAGGAGCCGTCCGACACCGATCGCCGCGGTGCCTCGTTTCCGTTGGCGGTAGAGTCGGAGCAATTCTCTAGGGCGACGCGGTCGTCTTTCCGTGGCGGACAATCACGATTGACAGCGCCGCCATCGCGAGGGCAACCAGTACCCCAGCGCCGAAGAGAACCCGGAGACCGAGCCCGGCGCCGTCGTGCAAAGGACCGACTCCAAAGGCGGCCATGCCGTAACCAATCTGGTAGGAAGCGATCAGCTCGCCCGGCGGAGCCTCGGCGCCACCAAAGCTGATGGTCAGTGGGAGAAGGGCCGAACAGCCGAAGCCGGCCAACGCGAACGCCGCCGCTCCGAGCCAGGGGGTGGAGGCCGGAATCAGCGCGGTCACCACGAACGCCAGCCCGATCAGCCAGGGAAGCGCTCGGAAGACATTCCGCGACGGAAGCCAACGCGCAACGCTTGCGAACAGGACCCGCCCCGCAGTCGCCGCCGCCCAAAACAGCGCCAGCGCCAGCGAGGCGAAGCCGGCCGACGCCTGCAAAGCGCTCTTCATATAGAGGATCGCCCAGTTGCCATTCATCGTCTCGGCGACGCCATAGAGCAGCGCGAACCCGGCAAAGATCCAAAAGCGGCCCGTCGAGCGCCGCAGCCCGTGGGCCGGCGCGTCTCCCGCGGTGAGAGAAAGACAGGAGATCCAACCGATCACCACCGCCAGCAACGCACCGACCACCAGCGGCAGCCCCCACCAGAACCCGAGGCCAACGAACAGCGCCACCAGCGCCGGCGCCAACGCCGTGCCGAGACCCAAGAGCGCGTTCATCGCCAACACCGCGCCGTCGACCCTGCGCGGAAACAAGATGCCCGCAAACGTATTGAGTGCCGGAACCGTCAGGCCGAAGCCGATCCCCATGAGAGTCGTCGCGCTCAAAAGAAGGGCGAAGGCCGCCAAATGTTGGCCGAGAACGAAGCGACTCGCCAGCAGGGCCGCCATCGAGGATAGGTCCGCGAGCAGGCCCAGGAGCAGCACGCGCTTTTCTCCCCAACGTCCGGCGAGCTTGCCGCCGATCAACGAGGCGACGACCGCCAGGATGGTCTGCGGGACGAAGAGGCCGCCATACTCGGCGTTCGACAGCCGGTAGGCCTGGGGGCTGGTGAGGACGGCGCTGGCCGCCGGGAAGGTGACCAATGCCAGCCCCTGCAGCAGTCCGGCGCCATAGATCGCGCCGACTTTCGAGCGCCTCACGTCGGTACCGACGGCCCGAATGTCATCGCAGGCGTTGCCGCAGATGATCTCCGACCCGCAACGCGTTGGCCATGGTGGTCAGGCCCGGGTTTACCGCACCGATGCTGGGGAAGAAGCTGGTATCGACGACGTAGAGGTTGTCCAGCTCATGCGCTTTGCAGTTGACGTCCAGCACCGAAGTCGCGGGGTCGGTGCCGAAGCGACAGGTTCCGGCCTGGTGCCCAACCGCGCTCAAACCCATGTCGCTCTTGAGGTAGAGATTTCGCGGAAGCAAGTGATCCGGGTGCATCCCCAGGTGGCTGAGCATCGACTTCAGCTTTTCGTACAGCTTCTTGGTCGGGACCTGGTTGGTCGGATCGTAGCTGAGACGGATCCCGCCATCGCTTTCGAGGGTGACCCGGTTGTCGGGACGCGGAAGATCCTCGGTGGTCAACCAGAAATCGACCGCGTGACGGGCCAGCATGTCGAGCGACCACAGCGGGGCCAGCTTGGCGAGCGCCGCTTCCCCGCGAAACATGACCGCCTGCGACTTGCCGACCATCTGGATGCTGCCCATGGGAAATTCGAAGTCCGGCGAACCGAAGTAGAAGTCGTTCAACCCCAGCGTCTTCTGGTATTGCGTCGGGTTCGGCTCCTTCGAGATCGCCAGCACCGCGGTGCTGTTGTGGAACATGTAGTTGCGACCCACCTGGTCCGATCCGTTGGCCAAACCCCGCGGGTGCTGGTCGTTGGCCGACGCCAGCAGCAGGCGGGCCGAGTTGGCAGCCCCGCAAGACACCACCACGATGCCACCGCGATAGATCGCTGGGGTGCCATCGTGGTCGACGACCACCTCGGTGACGGCGGTGCCGGCGGCATTGGTCCGAAGTTGGGTGGCGCGTGCCTTGGTCAAGAGCGTCACGTTCGGAAACTGCAGCGCCGGCCGCACCGCGATCACCTCCGCGTCGGACTTGGCGTGAACCAGGCAGGGAAAACCGTCGCAATCTATGCAGCGGATGCATCGGCTGAAGGGCCGGTTGCCTTCGTCGAGCAAGATACCGCAGGGCGAGTGAAAGGGCTGGTAACCGGCGCGCGCCAAGTCGTCGGAAAGTTGCTGGATGCGCGGCTCGTGCGAGACCGGCGGACAGGGATAGGGGGCGCTGGCGGGCGGCTCGGTGGGATCCTCGCCCCGGGCGCCGTGGACTTGGTAGAGGTTCTCGGCCCGGGCGTAGTACGGCTCCATCTCGGCGTAGGAGATGGGCCAGGCGGGAGAGAGGCCGTCGTGGTGGTGCAGGTCGCCAAAGTCGCGCTCCCGCAGACGGTAGAGTGCCGCGCCGTACATCTTGGTGGCTCCCCCGACGAAGTAGTGCGCCCCGGGTTGAAAGGGCCTGCCGTCCTTATCGAGCCAGGTTTCCTTGGAGACATATCGATTCTCGACGAAGACGTCCCCGGGACTCCAATTCTGCTTCTCGCGGGGCAGCCAGTCGCCCCGCTCGAGCAGTAGAATGCTCTTCCCGAAAGGCGCCAGCTCGAGAGCGAGCGTTCCGCCGCCGGCGCCCGAGCCGATGATGATCACGTCATAGGTCTCAGCCACGGCGCTTGTTTGGCTCACTTCAGCTCACTTCGTGCCGAGATCGTGCCCGGCGAAGCTTATGACCCTCTTGATGCCGGACGGCGGCCCCAGCAACAGCCCGGGGCAAGCTTCGGGCGCATAGCGACCGGTAATCAAGGCCGCCAGAGCCTGCGGCCAGCGCAGATGAAACTCGCTCAGATCGGCGACCGCGGCGTCGAACGCGTCTGGTCCGGCGTTTACCGTTCCGTAGATCAGCTGATTCTTGAGGACCAGGTTCCGCATGATCAGATCGGCCTCGATCTCGACGCGCCCCTTGTGGCCCGGCACGCCGGTCAGGATGAAGACGCCGTTGACGCCGAGAGCCTCCATGGCCTTGAAGGCGATCTGAGAGGCCCCGGTCGCCTCGTAGATCAGGTCGATGTTGCCCACCGTCTCGGCCAACCGATCGATGGGGACATCTTTGGCCGCCAGATACTTGCCGCCGACCGATTGGACCCACAGCGCTTTGGGGCTGCCGTCCGGCTCCAGCGAGTAGACCCAGGTCTGAAATCCGCGACGCAGAAGGGCCATCGCCCCCAGTAGGCC
>Ga0075522_10001763_pt1 | contig 16395 bp, 18 predicted proteins | sample NGEPerA_FD_74796 | JGI IMG/M metagenome (GOLD analysis project Ga0075522, IMG submission 74796) | Arctic peat soil microbial communities from the Barrow Environmental Observatory site, Barrow, Alaska, USA - NGEE PermafrostL2-A | ecosystem: Environmental > Terrestrial > Soil > Wetlands > Peat ... | reverse complement strand
CGAAGTCCCCACGCGCCCTGTGGCCGGTCCGCATGTGAGTGACGAGCCAAGCGCGCAGAAGACCGAGTCGCCGACGTCAAGTCGGAAGCACCCGCCTCACAAGCGGAAGCCCTCGCATTCCCCGGGTGATAATCAAGATCCGTACACCCTAATCAAGGAGTAGTGACCGAGTGTATCGGGGCAATAGCATGAACCGAAGAATCGTTTGCTTGTTGGTCGCCGTTCTGGCCGTTGTTGGGTCCGGTGTCGCGCGCGCGGCGGAGGGGCGCCGGGAAGCGAAGGCCCACGCCGAACACGCCATTCGAGAGTACAACCTCGGCAACTTCGAGGACGCTGTCAGCGATTTCGGCAAGGCGTACGAGATCGAGCCGTCGCCCATCCTGCTCTTCAATATCGGACTGGCGCATCGCCACCTGGGGAATTTCGATCGCGCGACATTCTTCTTTCGACGGTATCTCAACGAGACGGGGCCGAACGCTCCGAGTCGGACCGACGCTCAACGATACATCCAGGAGATGGAGTCGAAGATAGCGGCAGGAAATAAGGGGCCGGATACGGCGACCACCGCAGCTCCAGCTGCGGGCGGACCGACACCTCCGCAGACGTCCACGTTTCCCAAGAACGAGGCCTCCGCAGTGCCGCCTCCCCAGACCGCCAATGACTCTCCGCCGGTGTCTCCGGCCGGGCCACAAATCGGTCTTGGCATGACGCCGGTAGCGAATCCCCCTGTGAGCTCGAACACACAGTGGCTGCGCACGGCCGCCTGGATCTCGGGTGGCATTGGCGTGGCGGCGCTGGGCGGGGGCATCGCTTTCCAGCTCGCGTCGTCCAGCAACCTTTCTGAGTTCAACTCGGGCTGCGGTGTCCTGCCTGACGGATCGATCATGTCTACGGGCACAAACACCCAAGCCCAATGCGTGAGCCTCCACGACTCGTGGAGCTCGGACAAGCACTGGGGCATCGCGGGCTACGCGGTGGGCGGCGTCCTCGCTGTGACATCAGCGGTCCTCTTTCTAACGTCACGCCCCAAGAGCGCCGGCGCAGAGACCGCGGTCTCCTTCTCTTGCATTCCCGGGCCCGCGGGGGTCGTCTGCGGGGGTGTGTTTTGACCGCGGCTGCCGGTCAATGACAGTCGAAGACGGGATGAGCCAGAGCCGGGTGAATGGCCGAGGCCACGACTGACCAGGGAGTGGACATCGCGAGTCAGGCTCGCGATGCCCTACGTAACCTCGGCCCGCTTCTCCGTCGGCGTGGCACCTCCGTGGAGGTCGGTCGGCGGTTGCGACGGGCGATTCAGCATCTGGACAAAGCCCTCTCGGGTCCCGAGGTCGCCAGCAGTGAGATCCGGTCGGCTGTTGTCGAGCTCGGCGCTTGCGCGCACGCTATACGTGGCTCGGAACGGAAGGGCGATCAGGATCAGCTCGCGGGCGTGAACACTGCCCTGGCAGCGCTCGAAAATCTGAGATCTGCTCGAACCGGGACCCTCCTGTCGACACCGGGGCGTCCGATTGTCGGCGACCTGCCTGTCGCTGAAAACGTTTCGGCAGTGGCTCCATTGGCGGCCGAGGACCTTTCGCCCCCTCCTTTCGCGACGCCGTCGTTTTTCAAGGACAGGGTCTCTGAGCCCAACCCGGTCCTGCCGCCCCGCGCCGAGATCACCGATGCGACCTCGATCGCTCCACCGCCTGTGCGGATAGTGGGCATGCCAGCGCTTGCGGAACCCACAGATCATCGATCGACAAAGACCGCGACAGGACACGGGGCCAGCGTAGCGACCGTCTCGAACCTTTGTTCGCGGATCTCCGCGCTGCACAGGCGACGCCTCACCTGCCTGGACGACACGGGGACGACGTGGAACTATCTAGCGGGACTCGAACGCGAACTGGCGCGATGCGCGCTGGCGCTGAGCTGGGCCGTCGATTCAAGCCCTGCCGGCGTCGAGGAATTCGGCGAGATGACATCGCGAGCGGAGCCGATCGAAACGGTCATCGCCCTTCTCCACCTCGGCGGCCCGGTTGCGATTGCCATGGCTCTGGGAGCCGCCCGGGAATCCTGCCGAGACGGGCCGAGCGCCAGACTGCTTGTGGACGCCTTTCGCGTCGGGGCTTCGGACAGCCTACTGCAAAAAGCACGGGAGCTCTTCGCCTCACCAGGCAACGAGTCGTTTCGGGCGCCCCTCGTGCCCTTCCTCGCCGAGCGGGGCGCTCTATCGCCGGAGGATCTCATCGGCATCGTCAGGGACGAGCGCGACGATGCCGCGGCGGCCGCTACCTATGCGATCGGTCGCCTCGGGCGGAGGGAGCATGCAAAGGAGATTTTCGCGATCCGAGCATCGTTGCTAAGAGATGGATCGAACCGCGACACCACGGAAAGAGGCGACGCCTTGGCCTTCGCCTCGGTCGTTCTCGGTGAACGAGCCGCTCTCGACGAGGTCAGACAGCGGATCGAGTCCGACCCCAAGGCAGGGGCGTCTGTCGTCGATGCGCTGGCCATCGCGGGGGCCGAATCGGACGCCGAGCGCCTGCTGCAGTTCGCGGAGCACGGCGGCCCCGAGGCGACGCGGGCGACGCTTGCCGCGGGCCATCTCGGGGCTGCGGGTATTTTGCCTCGGCTCGAAGCGCTCAAGGCTGCCGTTGGCGAGGATCTGGTCGACCAAGCCAAGCGAGCGATCGTCGGAGACTCGGCCCCCTATCCTTCGGGGTCGGTGCGACTGCTGCGCGGGTGCCCGTGGACCGTGGAGGGGGCACTGGAACGGTTGGCGGACCCGGGCGAGCTTATCCTCTCGCAGGAGTGGATCGCGCTCGAGCTCTCGGTTCGGACCGGAGTTCGCGTGCCCAGGCCGCTCCTGCTCGGCGCTCCAACCAAAGAGACGACTGAGATCGCGGCAGCTTGGCAGAACGCGCTACGCCAAGCCCGACTCCCGCGCGGCAGTGATTGGCTCTATTTCGGAAGGCCGCTGCGTAGTCCGGCCTGATCAGGCCGGATCGTCACGATCGTACGCTCGACTGCGGCAGGAAGACCGGCGAGCCACCGTCTCCCCTCTGAAGAGAGGGCTGTCGCTTCGCCCAGAAGCAGTGCGGGGCCGAACGCGTCCTCGGGACGATCCAGTCCCTCCTGCACGAAGGCCCACGCCTGCTCGCGATACATCTCTTCGTTCCAGGACGCGGCGATCAGAACGTTGTCAGCACGCTCGCGCGCGCGGACGACCCGATCAGATGAGACGTCCTCGCCCTGAAGACCGTCGAAGAGACCGTTGAGATCGTCGATTTGAAACCAGACCAGATCGCGAGCCCAATCCTGTCGCCGCGAGCGCGGCAACAGCCTCTCGAACAGTAGGCTGGCCGGGCTATTGGAGCGAGCACGCGATGCCATCCGGGAAGTGCCTCTGCATGCATCCTACCGGACTTTGCGTTAGTCTCCGCATCGATGGACGCAAAGGTTGCTCGGAAACCTCGCCTCGGGCCCGAGCGAAGCCCTGATCGCGCGGCCGGGCGGGTGGTGGTGGAGGGGCTAGTGATCGAGCTCCTGGCGAGCGGCCGGGCGAGGCTGGAGATCGCGGGTGGACGCGTCGTCGAGTGCCGCTGTGCGCACGGGATCGATCTCGGCTGGTTGCGCGCAGCGCTGGCCGTCGGGCCGCTCGAGGCCGAGGCCACGCTCGGCGAGCGGGGCGGTTCGTTGTGGGCCGTCTTTCCGGGACCTGAGCACGCCGAGGTTCTCTCCGAGACCGTCGTGGTCTCCGCGGCGAAGGCGATCGAGCTCCGCTGCGGCCGGTCCACGGTGAACCTGAAAGCCGACGGGCGCATCCGGGTGCGCGGATGCGACGTGGCGACACGTGGTTCGCGCGTCGCCCGGCTCCAGGGGCATACGATCCGGCTGAACTGATCGCGGCGGGGTAGCGGTGCGCGCCTTCGAGAATCTGACCGGTCACGCGGTGGCCAAGACGATCGGTCACGATCCAGAGGGTCATTGGCGCGTCACGGCCATCGTCAAGGCGACCTTCACCTGGGAGGGGGACGGTGCGGCCGTTCCGACGACGCCCGTCCCGATTGACGAAGACGACCAGTTAGTCGAGATGGGACCTCCCAGACCAAGGACCGACGTTTTGCTGGTCGGGACGATGGCCTTCCCCTCGCCAATGACGGAGATCGACACCTGCCTCGAAGTCGGGACGCGCATCAGGAAGATCGTCCGCGTCTTCGGCGATCGCGTCTGGCTTCCGCGCGCCTTCGGCGGCGCGGGGCCCTCGGATCCGCTGCCCGCGACGACCGTGCCGATCACCTGGGAGCGCTGTTTCGGGGGAACCGACGCCGATGACCCACGGCTGATCGAGCGAAGGAATCCGGTGGGCTCCGGGATCGCCACTCGCATCGAGAGCCTACAAGGCCGGCCGGCGCCGAGTTTCGAAGATCCGGGCGACCTCATCGCGACCTGGAAGAGCCGGCCCGCGCCGATTGGGTTCGGGCCCATCGCGGCCCACTGGGTGCCGCGAATTGCCTTCGCTGGAACCTACGACGATGTCTGGGAGAAGGAGCGCTCCCCGTTCCTGCCCCACGACTTCGATCCCGCGTTCTTCAACGTGGCGCCGACGGATCAGCAACTCGACGGCTATCGGTTCGGTGAACAGGTCGCCCTGACGAACATGACGTCCGCAGCGTACGATCGGTTCCGGTTGCCGCCTTTCGAGGTGCCTGTCGAGTTCGTGACGCGGGAAGATCTGGTCGAAGACGAGGCCGTCGTGGACACGATCATCATCGAGCCCGCAGAGCGTCGCTTCTCTCTCATCGCGCGGGCGAACGCCCGATTGCGCTCGGGAGCCGCCTCGCTGCGCCGGATAGTCGTCGGCGGGCACTCTCGCGCCGCCGACCCTCTTCGGGAAAACGCGGCAGGGGCACCGCCTTGACGAGCCTTGGCATCGGCGCGATCGGCGTGCTCGCAGCGAACGGTGCGAGCACGTCCGTGGTCATGGCGTCCGTGCTGGCCGCGGTGCAGAGGTTCGACGACTTGGACGTCGCGGGACCGGATGGCGAGCCCCTCGGCGGAGCGATCGTCCCGCTGGAAGGATTCCCGACCGGCACCGACCGGCTTGGCGCGCTCGCGCTCGGGGCACTGCTCCAATGCGTCGGTGACCACGGCGGTGCCCCGGCGCCGCTGATCGTGATCGCGCCCGCGCCCGAGGACTTGAGGGCACAACCCCAGGAACTGCTCGGTGCCATTCTCCAGGCTGACGCCGCGCTTCCCATCGAGCGCGGGTCCAGTCGCGTGATCCAGCGTGGCCGGCAAGGGATCGGCGATGGGCTCCGGATTGCGAGGGATCTTCTCACGGCTGGGCGCGCGAGCGAATGCTACGTGCTCGGCGTGGACAGCCTCGTGACAGGCGACCGGCTGAGTCGTCTCATCAGGCAGGGCGCCGTCATCCACGATGGGAATCCGGATGGCGTCATTCCTGGTGAGGCGGCGGTAGCACTGCGGTTCTCCGCGGATCCGCGGGACCACGTCTTGGCGACGGTGGTCGGACTCGGCATGTCCGAGGAGCCGGGCGCGCGCCCGGACGCCGACGCGCCGCTGACGGGGCGCGGGCTCGCGCTGGCCGCCGGGGAGGCGCTCGCCGAGGCCAGCGAGTCACAACGCTTGCCGCCGCTCGCCGGACTCGTCTACGATCGCTCGGGACCGCATCGCCACTTCGAGGAGTTGGCGCTCGCTCGTGGCCGGGCGCCGCTTGCCGGTCTCTCGGGTGAGGCGACCTTCATGCCGGGCCTGTCGGCGGGCGAGACGGGGGCCGCCGCTGGTCTCCTTGCGCTCGCCACCACCGCGTTCTTCGTCGAAAAGCGGGTGATCGCCGGTCCCGGCGTCTGTCTGTTCACGAGTGAAGACACCTGGCGCGGCGCCGCCATAGTGGTCGCGTACCCAAGACGGTCGAAGCGGAGGGCGCATGCCTGATAACGTGTTCGCGAACGGCCGCGCCGTCGTCTATGGCGGCAGCCAAGGACAATCGGTCGCCTTCCCGGACGTGTGCCTGTGTCCGCCCACGCCTCCCGCCGGGCCGGTCCCGACGCCGCTTCCGAACACGGTGCAAGCACCTGATTTGAAAGGTGGCGCGGCGACCGTGCTGACCGGAGGGAAGCCGACCGGTAAGAAGTCCTCCTACTTCGCCAAGTCGACCGGGAACGAAATCGCGCAGTCCACGGGCGGAGGCGTCGTCTCTCACACCGTGCAAGGAAAGGCGTACTTCCAGAGCTTCTCGCCCAACGTTTTCATCGAGGGTGAGCCCGTCGTCCGGCACCTGGACATGCTGACGCAGAACCACCTCGCCCAACCGGGTAACACCCCGCCCGCGGTGTGGATGTCCGCGATGTCCGGACCGGCCGCGGGAGATCCTGGTCCGAGCAACGTCGTCAAAAAGTCCGACAAGAAAGAAGGCAAGGCGACCATCTCGGTTCAGATCGTCGACGAGTTCGGCCAGCCCGTCGAGACGAGGTTCCAACTCACCACCCCGAACGGGCAGAAGATCGACGATAGATTCCTGTGGGGTGGCTCCGTGACGGTCACGCAACTGGCGAAAGGCAAATGCAAGCTGGCGCTTCCGGAGATCGACCAACAGTGCCGCACTTTCAAGCGCAGCAAGCCGGCCAAGGCGGGCCAAAGCGAACATGCCTATCCGCCTGGCGCCTCTCTCCAACTCGAGACCGGGACCGTATACCGCGTGGTCGTCCCGACCTTCAGGACCCTCTGGGTCGAGATTCCGCGGTTCGGGGACGATCCTGACTCGCTGGGCAAACAGCGGTTCACGTTGAAGAGCGACGATGGCCAGTACCAGATCGTCAAGACTGCCGCGAACGATCCAGTCTGCGCAGACGACGTGGTGACCCTGGAGTTTCCGGGGATCATCCCAGGACCGACTTACACCCTCCAGCACCAGGGAGGAGGGTCCAAAGGCCTGGTCGACATCTTCACCGGTCAGACGTTCGAGTCACTCTTTCCAGATCGCTCAGGCGTGACGGTCGATGACGGATCCCTGCCGGTCGGACAAGCCTCGGGACATTCTGGCGCGAAGGACGGCTGATGGGCGACCCGCACACCGATCAGGACCCTCCGCCCGACGACCAGTTTCGCTATGAGGCGAAGCACCCGGACTACGCGCGCCATCCCGGCAAACCCAGTGCGATGGGACCCGGCCCGGCTCGCCACGTGTTGCGCGTCGCGCGCGCCGACCGGCGTCTGGCCGATCCCGCGTCCGAGGTGCAGCCGACCAGAATCACGGGCCGTTATCAGAACGCCGGCGCCGCGGGAGACTCCGCCGGGCCCGCGTTTCTCCTGCACGTCAACCAGGCCGGCAAGCACATCGAGGCTCTGCTGGTTGATGTGTCGTATGGAGCACCTCGGTACTATCGCTTCGGAGGAGATCTGTTGGGCGGCGGGTTCGCCGTCACCGACGCGGACGCGAACGGGGGCTCGCTCAAGGTGGACGGCGCGGACCTCCTGCTGGACTACGGAGCGGCGTCGCTGACGGGGGAGCGATTTCGCATCCGGGAGCGGCGCTCGACGTTCCTGGACGAAGCGCTCGAACCGCTGATCGAGGTGTACGGAGAAGCCGGGGGCAACGGGCCGGTGGCGAAAAGGATGCTTGAGGAGGCGGAACGGACCCCGCTCACCGATGCCCAGATGCGATTCCTCGCCGAGGGTCTGGCGTCCGACCGCATCGAGACGTGTCTCCGCGCGTACTACGAGAACGCCTCATCGACTGAGACCGCCGCCCGTGCCCAGAGCGTCTTCACCGCTGACGACTTCGACGGTCAAGTAGGCAGCCTCCTGAGCCCGGGGCGATGGCACCGCCAACTGGAGACGGCGCGCGACTATGCGCGCCGCCTGCTCGCCCTCCAGAAGGTAGCGATCCAACACAGTCAGAAGTCGGCACTGCAGTGGATAGAGGACATGACGCTCGAAGCGATCGAGAACCTGCCGGAGATTGGCTCCTCGCCTGAAAGCCGACCAATGTCCAATCTGCGAAGCTTGGTCGGGCTGGTATCCGGAGCGGTAGCGAAGCCAAACCAGTACCGCCTGGATCTAAGCCTGAAGCACAAGGGCGTCAGCGCCTGGGACACGCTCAGAGCCGAGCTGTACTACGGGACGATGACCGTCTGGTCCCCGACGGCTGCAAGCTTCCGGAACGATCCCCCTCATACCTACAGGGTAGTGCTCGTCGGTGGAGGATCTCTCCTCGGCAAGGGAGGCGAAGCAGAGATCAAGGCGAACGCCACCTTCACCGCGCTCGGCGAATGGACACCCGCGGATTTTCCGGGCGATCTCAAGCTCGTCGAGGGAGGCGTTTGGACGGCGAAGTCGGTCAAGGGGAAAGCTCACGGGGTCGGCAAGCGAGACGCGGCCCTTATCCTCGTCGGGCGCGGAAATCACCGTGAGATTATCGCTCCCCTCGAAGGGCTGGGGGCACGCCGTGACGGCGTCGGCGCCGAGTTCGCGCTGAGCTGGGGCCGGGTCCTCCAGAAGGGCGAGGAACTCGACGCGAAGGACTTCAGCAGGCCGTCGCGGCGAATCAACTACGCCGTCGAAAAGACCGACCGGAGTGAGACGCACTTCATTCTCGGCAGCGCACTACTGCGGAGTCGTGGAACTCTTCGGGCAGCCGCCGCCGTCTGGCTTCCCTGGTTAGAGTCCGCTGAAAGCGCCCTGAGGATCGTCGGGCAGGCTGATACGGTCGATACTCCGAAGCGCAACATGGATCTCTCCGAGATGCGAGCGAAGAACGTGAAACAAGCGCTGAAGGATATCCTCGGCGGCGATCTGGCGATCCCAGATAACAAGATTCAGGTGCAAGGATTGGGCGACGTCGAAGCGAGCAGACACGATCTCGACGAGACGCCCGATTTGAAGTACCGACGCGTGGACGTCGAGATCAACGGGCGCTGCGTATTGACCCTGTGGTCGTCATGACTCGATCGCTGTCCTCGCTCATCCTCGTCGTGAGCCTCGCGCAACTCGGCTGCCATCGTCGACCGCTGCCCGAGGGCTTCCCCCGCAAGTATCTAGACGATCTCGACGATATCGCCGCCGAGACCGCGAAGCGCTGTGACGAGATCCTGGCTTCCCCCAATTGTTACGTCAATCGAGGGGAGCCCCAGACGCCCTCCGACGTCGTGGTGCCACTTCCTACGAATCCGCTCGGTGGGGCTCCAGAGTTGCGTTACCTCGGCGCCACGTGCGCCACCGCCCAACCCACGCGAATCTGCGACAGTCAGTTCAGTCCGACCGCCGACCGTGCCCCGCCGTGCGACGTGTGGACGGATGATCCCAACTGGGGCCCTCTCAATCCGGGGCAGGAGGGGACCGCGATCAGCGTTTCGCCGCAGGGGTCGTGTCATCAGCGATGGGTGGGGGTATCGATCGTCCGACATTCGCGGAAAGGCGCCGAGCTGAACCTCAGGGCGGCGTTCTTACTGAACGGTCCGACGAACGTTCACTAGGAGGCGGCCGGTGAAGGTGGGGCGGGGTTCGGAGCCAGCTCGGGCTCGAAAAGCCCGACAGCGCGAGGTCACGCCAGGCGGGCAGGTGGCGTTTGGTGGTCATCACCAGCCGCCCGCCCAGAACGGCTGGATGAGGGGCCGAATCGGAGCGATGCCTGGGCGCCGTCGAGCAGAGGAGACCGCCATGCCCAGACAGAGCATGTAGCGGTGGTGGACAGTGATCGAGCTGTGCTCGACCAACTCCTTGATCGAGACTGCTGGCGCCGGCCCTCACGCGAGGTTTGGAGACGCCGGTGGATTTCCGCGGCTTGTTGTTGAGCACCGCATAACCCTTTTTCTCTGCCCTTTTAGTAAGCGGCGACGGTGGGCCATTTTCTGCTCCTTCGGCGGTAGCATCGCGACCGGGAGCTGGCGTGGGAGGGCCCTCAATGACGCCGATCTCGCAGTCGGCCGCCAAGAAATTCTGTACTCCATCTGTACTCCAAAACATGCAGGTTCTGATGTAATCTGAGGGTACGAGCTGCAGAGACAATCAGGCGAAACTCGGTGATTTTAGCGGATTTTGGGATCTCTGACGTACCGTCCCGTACCGTACCATCAGGCCTGTCACGCCGGAGGCCGCGGGTTCAAGTCCCGTCCACCCCGCTACTGTAAGCTCTTGATTCTCTTCGCGAATGCCGGCCCCGTCCGACGGGGCTGAGGACGCCGATCGAGGGGCTTGTAAGAAGGTTGTAAGAAGCTTTTGGCTAAGCGCTGCTGACGGCTGCGAACCGCTGGACGGATCGTTCGCCGGCTCCGTGTTGAAGCGAAGCCGATCGATCTCACTGCGCAGGTAGTCCGGTTGGAGATGCCCGTACGTCTCGGTCGTGATCCGCGGATCGCTGTGGCGGAGGATTCGCTGCACGGCGCCCGGGTTAACGCCCGCCATCATGAGGAGACTGGCGGTCGTGTGGCGCAGGTCGTGGAAACGAATCTGCCGGACCTTCGCCTTGGGCCAGAGCTTCATGCCATGGCGCGGACAGCGCCGGAGCTGGTCGTTAGGCGCGAGCTCCGCGTGGCCACACGCCTGCTTGCGGCAGACGTGCTCCCACCCTTCGATGATGCCCGCATGCGCGAGGGCGCGCCTCAGCACGTCCTCCAGTGGCGTGTGGCGGCTCAGCATGCGTCCCTCCGGGTCCGGGAAGAGCAACTCGGAGGGCGATGTCTTCACCGCGTCGCGGAGGTAGGGCATCAGCTCCAGAGCGATCGGAATCGCCTCCGCCCTACCGCCCTTGGTCGTGTCGCGATCGTAGGAACGATTGACGATGATGAGGCGGCTCGCGATATCGACGTCGCTCTTCCTGAGCCCTAGCAGCTCGCCCTTGCGAAGCCCGGAGTAGACCGCCGTCGCAAACAGCGGGCGCCAGCGGCTCGGCGTGGCGGCCAGGACGATGCCCACCTCGTCCGCGCGCAGGAAGTCGGCCTTGCGCTTTGGCACGCGGCGCGCCCTCACTTCCGCCGCCGGATTGACGCCGGCCCAGCGGCCGGCGCGGCGAGCGCGGTTGAAAGCCGTCAGGATGAACCGGCGGAGATGGTTCACGGTCTGCGGGGCGAGCTGGCCCGCCTTTCCTTGGAGGAACATCTCCACGACAGCCGGCGTGACGTCCTGCAGTCGTAGCTCCGCGACCTCGGCGCCGAGGAAGTGCTTCTCGATCGTCGACCGGTTCCGGTCATGCGAAGGCGATTCTGCCGAGTACGTCTTCAACCACCACTGGAGCAGAGCACCGAAGGTTCCCCCGCCGTCCTGAGCGGGGAGCGGCTCCATGCCGAGGCGCTGACGCTCGTGGTTGAGGCCGAGCTCATCGGCCATCCGCTTCGCCTCGGTCTTCGTCCGAGCGCTACACGCCTGCCCGCGCCACTTGCCACGGTTGTCGCGGAAGCCGATGTACCACTTCTCAGCGCGCCTGTAGACGTACGCCATGATCGCGTCCTCTCCGTTTCAGAGTAGTCGCTCGGATGAAAACCTCCGAGCGATAGGTGTCACTTCTTCTTGGCGAATGCCCGAACGACCTCGGGATCGAACCGCAACAATCCACCGATGCGCAGGTGCGGCAGCTGCCCTCCTTCGGCGCGATGGTAAACCCACGAACGACTGACCTTGAGATAGCCGGCCACGTCGTTCGCATCCCAAAGGCCATCGCGCTGGGGGGTCACTTTCGGAACGGCAATCGGCCGTACCGGTGGCAACACAAACTCCAGGGTAGGGGCATCATCATCGACATCCTGGTTCGACTGGCGCATGGACAGCATCCTCCTCGCGGCAGGGTTCTCGGCCAACCGATCGAAAAATGTGCCTGTCGAGCGGACGAATGCCGTTCGACGATGATTTCGGATCATGGAGACCAAGAGTTGCTTGGGCCGCCGACCGCGCCCTGTGGGGTCGTCGAAATGCGCCGGCCGACAGCCTCGTCGCCGCGCGACCGACGCGTCTAGATCGTCTTCCCGAGGCCTCTTCGGCTGCACGCGGGAATCGGCGGGAACGGTGTTCATCTACGGGCCGCGAAGCCCTTCAAAAACCGAAAAGAGGTCGCTCACCGCGCTTCTCCGTCGGTGGCGGCCCCACTCGGCGGAGTCAAAAACCGTCGGTGCTATAAGAAAAAGCTCGTGATGTCGCAGCGATGAGCGATCGGTGCTAGCACCGCCGTCCCGCGCGTAGCACGTTTTCCTTTTTCATTTGGCCCAGTTACGCGGAACGCGTAGCAGGCCCTTTATCTTGCCCTCGGCTTTTCTCTCCTACGAATGCTTCGACCGAGGGTTAATTTCCGATCGGCGGTCGAGAACTTGGTCGCAAGAAAATGGCGAGGGAAGACGTGAGCGGCGCCGAAGCCGAGTTTCAAGTTCAGCAGCGCCGCGATGGAGACCGCGAAAGAGATCCTGAAGGGGTTACCGACGGCGCCGCGGTTAACGAAATAGGTTGGCCTTCGGGAGGCGATCGCGGGGCTGGCCCCGACGATCCGAAGGCTGCTGGGAAGGATGCTCGCGCGGCAGATTGTCGACCTGCACCAGGAGCAGATCGTGAGCCGCACCCTGGCGACGTTGAAGACCTTCGCCGAGCCAATCTGGCTAGCCCGAAAGGGAGGGGGCGGCGGTAACCGCAACGGCGGCCGAGGTGGCACTTCGGGAGACGGGTTCGGCGACGACCCGGCTGAACATCGGCGGCGGTTCGCACGGCTCGGCGGCGAGAGCCCGCGCCTACTCTTCGGACAGTTCTCAAGCAAGTGGCACGCGCATCGTCAGCCTCGAACTGGCGCAGCGCGTGGGTGACGGTCGGGGCCTCCCCGGTGCGCGGCGAAGGCGTCATAGAGGGCGGGTAGTGCCGCAACCGCGAGTTCTCTCGGACGCGGCCCCGCTTCCCATCGCACGAGAGTGCCAAAGTGGACGCTCACATCCCGAGGGAGGTAGTCGGGGCAGAGGTGGCCGCAGCGACGGAGGCGGCGGTGAGCACGTCGAGTCGACGTTCTATCGCGGTCGACAATGCTGGCGAGGGATCGGTCGGCGTTTGGGTTACTTGCCCCTCCGGTGCCCCGGGTAGACACTGGCGGCGCTGTCGGAGAGGAAGGCGGTACGGTCGGCGTATCGGCGGGAGGGAAGAGATAGGGTTGCGGCTGCTCCAATCGGTAAGCTCGTGGAGTCGAGCGGCGGCTGTGTCATCGGTGAAAAGAGCGGTACGCGCGACTGGCAGGTTGACGTCCAGAGTCGGTGGAGGCGGCGTCGAGTCGCGCCGCTCCCGGGAGAACGTTTTCGGGCACGCCGGTGAGTTGAGATCGATTTGGACGCGCCGCAGTCTGCAGTGGCGAAGAGCGGGGATGAGAGGATGAAGTCGGCGGGCCGAGCCGTCATCCTTGGCGATAGTGGCGGCGACGACGGAGTGAAGTAGTCGAGTAATTATCCGACAGGCCGCCGACGAAGCGTGAGGGCGGCATAGGTGTCGAGGTCGAGAGCTCGTCGACAAGCATCGACTAGTGATGCCAGCCGCTCCCATTAACCCCTGCGAGCGGGCAAACTGAATCCACCTCGCGGCAGTGACATCCATGCCCATGCACCTCCCCAAGGACGGCGACTACTCCCACTGGGAGACAGAATTGGCGGCACGCTATCCGCTGGCGCTGTCCGAGATGCGCTGGCCATCGCACCCACTCAACACAATCGAGGCGACGGCGCTGGCACGTTGGGGACTCGAGTGCCGTACGGGCTGGCGTCAGATTCTGGTGCATCTGCTCGACCAGCTCGAAGCGGCTATTCGTGCTCAGCCAGCAGACTTGCGTGACGACTTTCGAATCGTCCAGCTCAAAGAAAAGTTCGGGCGGTTGACCGTGTACCAGGATCGGCTTGGGACGGCCGACATGAGGGCCGCGATCGAAGAAGCTGGCGAGGCTTCGGTCGTCACCTGCGAGATCTGCGGCGAGCCCGGCCGCCTCGCCGAACGGAACGTCTTCTGGTCCGTGAAGTGCGCGGCCCACGAGAATTGGTCGCGATTCGATCGCCTCCTTTAGCGCGATGCTCACATGTCGATCGCACCGTCCCCGGACCCTTCATCGAGCTCCGCTCGAAAGCGGGGGACATGCATCAGTCGGTCACTTCCTCGACGTCGGAGACGGAAGGAGCCTCACTGAGGAATACGTCTTCCATCCTGTCGCTGGGCGAGCTCGGTGTGAGAGCCGCAGACGCAGTCACCGTGTCGGCGTCATCTCAGACCGGAAGGCGAACGATCTTCCCGCGAAGCGTGGCAACGATGTGAATCTCGCCTCCAAGCGCCTCGACATATCTCTTGATCAGGGACACCCGAGCATCCCCCCCACCCTGCCGCTCCAGGCGCGAGATCTGCGACTGGTCCATCTCGACCTTCTCGGCGATCTCTTCCTGAGTCACCCCCGCGCCTTCACGCAGCGCTCGAAGATCCTCCTCGAGGAGATCCCGGAGCGCCTCCTTGCGGATTCGCGCGACCTCTTCCGGGTCGAAGCGTTCAGCTTTGATGTCGCTCCACTTGTGCGTCTTCATTTGAATCCCCGCTCCTTTCCGGACCCATTCCATTTCTGTTATGCGCCTGGATCATATGCTGTATATGCATATCGGCGTCCTAGGGCCACCCGGACCGGAACTCCAAGAAACGTCGGCTAGCCATCATCGACACCCTCCCCCGCCGCTGGCCACTTCGAGACGGCACCTACGGCCTCGAGAGGCCCACCATGGGCTACCGCAGCGCGACGGACATGCTCAGGGGCACAGAGATCGGGGATCCGGTAACGATTCCGCGACGCCCAGAAGTGGGTCATCGAATACCACGGGGAGACGCGCGACCGCGGTCCGCATCCCCACAACTTTTCGCTTGTGTTTACCAAGATGCTATTCTTGACGGGGTGTGCGGTCGCTGGGCGGGAAAAAGGGGATTTTGAGGCTCATCGGCGGGTTGACCAACCTGTTGGCCCTAACGACCCTGACCGTGTTAGGAATCGGACCGACGCCCCAGTGGTTCCATCTCCGAAAGCACCAATGGTAGAGGAGACCCACCCGCACCTTGACCGTGCGCCGATCACGGAGGCGATCCTCGACATCAATGTCGAGGCGGACGCGAAGCTCGACGTGACCGAGGCTTTCGCCACGCAGGTAGCGAACTCATATCCTGATTCCTCGCCCGTTTTCGCCATCGAGGCTTTCTTTTCCGTGACCCCTGGACAGTCCGGTGTCGCTGGCAGTCAGAGCAACGTCATCGGGAAGATCTGTTGGAACGCGGACAAGACGCGCGCCGTTCAAGCCCGCATCAACGGCTTCACGGTCAACCACATCAAGCGCTATGAGTCGTGGACCGTACTGCGCGCTGAAGCGCAGCCGCTCTGGGAGCAGTACACGTCGCTAGTGAAGCCCAAGAAGGTGACCCGCCTTGCCCTCCGATACATCAACAGGCTCACATTGCCCGCTTCCGGCGATCTGGGTGAGTACATGCTGACCCATCCTCGAGTCGGCCCATCTCTACCCCAGGAGATGCGGAACTTCTTCATGCGCGTCGAAGTACCGTTCACAACGAATCGCGCTGCCACCATCACCCAGACGGTGGTCCCGCGGGAGCCCGGCGCCGACGAGCGCGATCTCATTCTCGACGTAGACGCCGTCTCCGTGAAAGAGTTCGATGCCAGCGACCCGCAAATCTGGCACGAACTCGATGCGCTTCGTGAGATCAAGAACAAGTGCTTTTTCGGATCGCTTCAAGAACAGACTTGGAGGAGATACCAATGACGGTAGCTTCAGCCCAGATCACCCCGTTCGTGTTGAGCGACCACTTTGGCGCTGGCAGCAGCGAAGACGCGAAAACGATTCGCGAGGCCCAAGGGAACGCCTTCCTGGACCTCCAGCGCGGCCGTGCCTTGCCGCCGTACCTGGCCTTGCTGTCGCCCGAGGCGCGCGTGGCCGTCGATGCCCGCTGGTCAGACATAAGTGAGGCGATGTTCGAGTTCCTGGCAGCGAATTATCCGAGCGAGCTATTCAAGTTGATCTCCGGCAATGTGCTCTCGCCGCCGGCAATGACCTTCGCGGCCGAGATCGCTGGCCGGACTTCGTTCGGCCATGCGGTCCGCACAGTGCTCCTCCCGTTGCTCGATCACGCGAGCCCGTTGGTGCGGGAGGGTGCTATCTACGGCCTGCGACAACACGCCGATGCGACCGTGGCGCAGAAGCTGAGAACTCTCGCCAAGAGTGATCCGAGCCCAGGCATCCGCCAGGCGGCGAGCGACACCCTCGACGACCAGTGAACAAGCCGCTGATCCGGGGTCGTGTCCCGCTTGATGTGGAATTTGGCGATGGCGCCTCTCCGAGATGCAGCGTTGCGTTTGTGTAGCACGACTTGTTACGCGGCGGCGTCCTCCTCGCGGGTGATGACGTCGACGAT
>Ga0075522_10001759_pt1 | contig 16423 bp, 6 predicted proteins | sample NGEPerA_FD_74796 | JGI IMG/M metagenome (GOLD analysis project Ga0075522, IMG submission 74796) | Arctic peat soil microbial communities from the Barrow Environmental Observatory site, Barrow, Alaska, USA - NGEE PermafrostL2-A | ecosystem: Environmental > Terrestrial > Soil > Wetlands > Peat ... | reverse complement strand
TCTGGGGCTTTTGCAACTGTTTGATTTGCTCGAGGGCTTGCTGGAAGTGTTCTTCTACCGGCAAAGGTTTGGCTGTCTCAATCGCGCGGAACTTTGCGTATTCCACCTCGGCTTTGGCGAGCGCCGCCTGGTGCGAGACTTTGCCTGGGTGCGTGAGGATGTTGTGTTCGCTCAAGCGCAGAAAATCATCGAGCTTGGCAATCCAGTCCCGCATATACATCGCTTTCCGATTTCGCGCCTGGAGTTCAGCGAATTCGAGATAGGCCGTGACAATGCGGTTTAATCCTTCCAGCTCGTGAACGGCCAGATAGTTCTTCGCGATGGCCGCATCTTCCTTGCCTGGACGACTGCCAGCCCAGCTTGTCAGTCCCATGTTCGGTTTTTCGGCGTCGGCCCGTCGTGAAATTACTTCGGCTGCCGTCTGGCCATGGGCCGCCCAATGCATCTTATTCTGCATGGTAGCGAAGAATGCCTGCGACGCCTTGGCCGAGGGATCGTAGTCGATGCTTGTTGCGTAAATCGACAGCACCTTGCGCCAGAAAACCTTTTCCGACGACCGAATGTCGCGAATGCGCTCCAGCAGCTCCTCAAAATAATTTCCACCGCCGGCATTTTTGAGCCGCTCATCGTCCAGCGTGAAACCTTTGATGATATATTCCCGCAACCTCTGCGTGGCCCAAATGCGGAACTGCGTGCCGCGTTGCGACTTGACCCGGTAGCCGACGGAGATAATGACGTCGAGATTGTAAAACTCGATTTCCCGGCTAACCGGGCGATCTCCCTCCATTTGAACTGTTGCATATTTTGCAACAGTTGCCTTTGACGCAAGCTCCTGTTCGTCAAACACATTCTTGATGTGTTTGGAAATAACCGACTTGTCTCGCTGAAACAGGTCGGCCATCTGATTTAACGAAAGCCAGACGGTCTCGTTGGCCAGTCGCACTTCAATTCGCGTCCGTCCATCTTCCGCTTGATAAAGGATGATTTCTCCGCCCGTGGGCGCGGCTGGGGTGGGGGAGTTTTGGCTCATGGGTCGGTGATGGCTGACATCGCTATTTTTATAGCGAGGGCGGCGGACCGACACAAATGAAAACGGCAGAGCCGCGAGCTTTACGGCACCATTTCCAGATCGTTGAAAATGGCGTTGTAATCCTGGGTGGATTCGGCTGACTCGTCGCTGGCGTCGAAGGTGGGCTGGAGGGCGAGGGCAAAGGCCGCCTGGCTGTAGGCGAACTTGGCCGAGCCGTCGGTAAAGAGAACGACCCACCCCTTGGAAGGATAATGGGCGAAGCTCAATTGATTGAACTGCATGCCCCCGCCCGTCCCGGTGGTGGTGGTGGCGCCCAAGTAGTCAACCATAAACAACTTGTGGCCGGGGACGTCTCTCGTCCTTTGGTAAGCCCGCAGCGTGGCTCCCGCGGCGGAGTAATTGCTCGGATTCGACACCCGGGGATTGAAGAGGTAGGTCGAGCGCACCAGCCCTGGATTTCCTCCGCTGGCGCCGCAGGTGCTCATGAAGGAAGGGGTGGAATAGACCCCTATGGCCAGGGGCGACGGACTAATGAAACTGGGGCAAAAGAGAATCTTGCCGTCGCCGATATATTTTCCGGCATAAAGGAGGCCGAGATTCTGAAAATACGTGCTGTTTCCAAAAGCATTATAGATTGGCGGGACGGGAGTATTCGGGTTGATCGCCTCCGGCCCGACGACGTAGCGCGTATAGAACGTCCCGTTCAGAACGTTTCGCGGATGGCCGCCGGGGTTTCCCGGATCGTTCCAGACCGGGTACCAGTCGTTGAAATCGGAGGCATACATGTTGGCCGCAGCGCCGATTTGCCGCATGTTCGAGACGCAAAGCGTTCTCTGGGCTTTGCCTTTGGCCAGGGCCAGCGCCGGCAGGAGCATGGCCGCGAGAATGGCAATAATGGCGATGACGACGAGTAATTCGATTAAAGTGAAGCCAATCGCCCGGCGAGCGGCGTGACCTTCCGCGCCAGAATCAAAGGCTCGCTCCAATTTCTTTCCATCCGTCATGGCGCATTGGAATAGACCAGCCGGAAGAAGACCGAGTTGGTCTGGCTAATGGCGAATTGCAACGTGTTCGTGGTGGTGGAACCATTGACCACACTCCAGTTCGTCGTGATACCCACCGTCGGAGGATTGGTCTGGGCTTGGAGAGTCCAGCCAGTCTGGCTGGCCGGCCAGGTGAGGGTCAACTGGCCGGCGGAGACTGAATAGACAATATTCGTGGGGGTGGTGTTGACGCTGTTGGTGGAGACGCCCGAAACAAGGATCAGCGTGCCGTTGAGGGCGACGTTGTTGGTATTCCAAACGTAAGGGGTTCCGCTGGCCGGGTCTGAAGCCGGCAAGCTAATGGCGCTAAAGCTGCCGCTGATGGCCGGAGCGCTGAAGAGTTTGAAGACGGTGCCGCTGACGATGGCGGGGCCGGTATTGGCGACGGTTAGAGCGCCGCCTTCGACCAGTTGCGCGCCCGCAACCACCTGGTCGCTTGTCGGGGTATTGGTGGTGTTAAGCTTCAAGGAGCAAATGCCGCCGAGCGTGATGATATTGGTCGCCGTCAACGTGCTGTTGGTGGCGGTCGCGGCGGAAGTCAGTAACGTACCCGAAGCGCCGGTGGTGACCGAGCCGCGAATCAAGCCGTTGCCTTGGACCGTTTGCTCGCTGGAGGCCCCAATGTTGAGCGTGCCGGGGGCGCTCACATCGAGAATTCCTAGCGCCGCCACCGTGTAGGTGGCGCTGGGTGGCAATGCCCCGGTAAAAATGAGCGTGCCGTTACTTACGGTGGTCTGGCCGGTATAGGTAAGGCCGGGGCTGCCCATGCTGGTCAAGGTCAAGGAGCCAGTGCCGACTTTAATGAGGCCGTGCGTGTCGGTGATCGAGCCGTCGTATTCCGTGCTGAGATTGAGGCCGCCCACGACCCAGTTCGCCACGACGCCCGAGGCCGAGCCGGAGTTCAACGCGATGGTCGCCGCCTGCGCGCCCGACAAGGCGCCCAGCGGAATGCTTGGGGTGCCGGTGACCAGGTTATACATATACGCTCCGCCACCACCACTCGGCGCGCCGTCAGCCAGCATCACGGTGGCGTTGGGCCAGCCTGCGGCGGTGTTTACCCGGAAATCGTTTCCGGCCGAAGTGACAGTGTTGCTGACAATGAATGTGCCGTCAAAACCGGTCCAGTTGCCGCCGACATTGCCACGGACGTACCGGGTGACGTAAGTCAGCGTGGCGCTGGCGGGACCAGTCACGGTTGGGGTGAAATCGCCGCGGTCATTGCCAAGAATGGTTCCGGTCTGGTTGGCGGGCACTTTGAGGGTGTTGACCATCGGAGGGTCGGTCGTTGGGGAGGTGCTGCCGGTCCATCCAGCTTCCTGCAAGGTGCCGCCGAGAAAGGTGATCGGGCCGCTGCCCGCGCCGACGCTGTTGACGCCCGGCACCTGGTTGTTGCCCGGAGTGGTCAGGGCGAGGGTGGCATTCGAATTGATCGTCGTGCCCCCGCTGTAGGTGTTGCCCGCCGCCACTGTCACGTTGAAAGTGGTGGCGCCTGGCCCGACAATATTGACCGCCACCTGCCCGGCGGAACCAGTGTTGTCCACTATTTGACCGCTAAAAGTCCCGGTGCCGCCGCCGTTGCCGATCGTCAAAGTGTGCAAACCGCCGCCGTTGTTGGCCACGATGCCTATCGTCGTGCCAGCCACTCCGGTCAAGGTGTTGAGGGTGGTGTCAAAGCCGTTCAGGTCGAGAAGCCCCGCGGATGCCCCGCCATCCAATTCCACCGCATCGGTCGCGCTGCCGTAGGGAATGGCGCCGGACGCTCCGACTTTGACGGTGCCGCTGCCAATGTTCAGCACGCCCGAGAAGCTGTTGGAAGCGGCGAGAATAACAGTTCCGTTGCCGATGTTGCTGACCGAGCCTGTGCCGCCGATGGAGGCATTGACTGTCAGGGCGGCGCCCGAACGGTTGAAGACCAGCGAACTATTATCCGTCACTGAGCCGGTACCCAAGGTGCCGGAGGGGCTGCCGCCGGGCAGCGTTGAACCGACTTGGAGCGTGCCGCTATTAATGAGGATGGCGCCGCCATAACCGCTGTTGTTGCCGGTGAGGTTCAGTTGGCCGGCATTCAGCGTCAAGGAGCCGGTTCCGCTGATTGGACCGCTAATGGCTTGGACGTCGGGAATGTTTACCGTCAAAGCCGAGTTGTTTGCCACCGCGCCGGTTCCCAGGGAACCCGAAGTGGCGCCATTGCCCACGGCCACGGTCCCGCTTTGGATGGATGTGCCCCCGGCATAACTATTGACGGTCAGAATGTTTAGCGTATCAGCGCCCATCTTGGTCAACGAGCCTTGGGAAATCGAGCCGGTTCCTTGAAAGGTGTAGTCGCTGGCGGAATTGACCGTCACCGTGCCTGGCGAGACGTTGGCATCGATATTCACATTCGGGTTCGCTGCGCCAGTCGCGTCAAAGGTTACGTTGTTGCCGTTCTTAAAGACCGCCGGGCCAGTGCCATTGTTCCAGTCCGTTGAAGTGCCAACGTCCCAGAAGTCACTCGCGCCGTCGCCGGTCCAAGTGAGGTTGACCGCCACCGCAGTGCTGACAACGATATACAGTCCGGTCGCGTTGTTGGATAACGTTAGCGCTTGGCCGGCCTGATTAAAGGTGGGGGGAGACAGATTGGCAGCCGAGCCGGTGACATTCGCGGCGCTGGCAATGAGGTACGTTCCGTTTGGAATGGAACCGCCGAGGTTGTTCAAACCCAGAGTGCCTGAACCGAGGTTAAGGGTGCCTCCTACGCTGACGGCGTCCCAAGAGGGGTAATTGACGTCGATGGAGAGCGTGCCGCCGCTGAGGGTCAGATTGTTATTGAAGGTGTTGGTGCCCAGAATGCTGTCACCGCCCGGGCTGATTCGGGTGTTGGCGACGGCGGTTACGCTTCCGTTGAATTGGCCGCCGCCGGCCAGGACCTGGCCGCCCCCCGCGCCATTCAAGGTCACCCCACCTACGGCGGAAGCATCGAAAGTTGAGCCTATGACATTGGAAATGAGCAAGGAATTGCTGATGCTGCCGTTCCCGGCCAGCGCCAGGGTGCCACCGTTGATGACTGTCGCACCGGTATAAGTGTTCGTGCCGGTAAGAATGACCGTTCCCGGGCCTTGCTGCACCAGCAGGCCCAAGCCGCCAATCGCGCCCGGATAGGTAATCGTGCCAGAACGGTTAATCAACAACGTGCCGGCGTTGGCCACAGTCATGGAATTGCTGAAGCTGCCCGTGGAGCCTCCCGTTCCAATTTGCAGAGTGCCAGCCGCGATGGTGGTCGCGCCGGAGTAAGTATTGTCGGAGGGAAGAATCGTTGCCCCGATGCCTAGTTGTTTGACGCCGCCGAGGCCGGAGATTATGCCGGAATACTCCGAAACGTCCGTTCGATTGAACGAAAGCAGGCCGTTGTCATAGATCGCGCTTGAATTGCTAATGCCACCCGAAGCGCCGCCGCCGCCGATTTGCAATGTGCTGGCGGCGTACCAGGTCGGAGTAGCGCCGCCAAATTGGACCATGGTCCGATTGTTAATGTAGGTCGGGCCGCTGTAAGTGTTGTTATTGGTCAGGATAAGCGTGCCTTGGCCGCTCAGCGTCAACCCGCTGCCGATGGTTGCGGCGCCGTTGGTGTTGTCCTGAATGACCGAGCCGATCGTCAACGGACTTCCCACATTCCAGTCATTAACAACAAGGTCGGCATTGGTTGCGCCAAGCAAGGCGCCGCCCGCGATCGAGGCTGCGCCGCCCGTGGTGATGGGCATCAATATCCCGCCCGTTGCGATGGTCAAAGTGACGCCGGGACTGTTGGTGAGAGAGGCCGCGAGAATTTTAAGGGAATTAATCGTGGCGCTGGCCGCCACAGGGGCGGTGGGAGAGGCGCTCAGACTAATATTGCTCGTTGAAACCCACGTCGAAGGCGCCGTGTTCGTCATGTAACCTGTGGTGCCAGCGCCCGTGTTTCCCAGTCCGGTGGCGCCATAGCCGCCTCCGGAGGTCGAGCTTAACGGCACAAGCCAGTCGGTGGCGGACCAGGTGGCCCAACCGCCGAGGATGCCGTTCATCGGAGGCGTATTGCTGATCATCATGCCGATCACGTTACCCGCTTTGGTGTTGATCGTAACATCCAGGGTGCCGCCGACGCTAGGGCGGCTGATCTGGTTGATTTGGATATTAATCGTGCTGCCGGATTGGCGTCCATGCTGGCCGAAGCCCGACGCGCCCGGCCCGATGGTCAGTTGATTGAAATTGGCGGAGACGGTCGTGTTCGCCGCGTCGTTTTGGTAAAATCCCCCGCCATTCAAAAACAAATTGCCCGGAGCCACGTTGAAGTACAGATCAATGTTTGCAGCCGGCGTGCCGGTCTGGGTTCCTTCGACAAGGGCGCCGCCGCTGACCGTGGTGTCGCCCGTGTAGGCGTTGGGCGTTTGCAAAATGACGAGGTTCGTCCCGTATTTCGTCAATCCTCCGGCGCCGGTAATGGCCCCGCTTCCAGACAGGGTGTATGCCTCGACGGTATTGCTGAACGTGGTGAAACCCGGCGAGACTCCGGTGGCGACGTTGACCGAGGCATTCCCGCTGTCGTTGAACGTCACGTTGTCCAGGTTGTAGAAATAATCCGGCTGGCCCAAGCCATTGATCCAGGCCTGACTGGCTTGGACATCCCAATTGTTCACGTTAGCGCCGCTCCACGTCAGATTGCCGGCCGCACCGGTGCCAGCGATGGTGACGATAAGATTATCGTTGGCGTCAACGCCCAAGGTCCCGTTCGCTCCGCGGGGCAAGACGAGGGTCATGCTGGAGAGCGTCCCGGCGATGACTGTGGCCGGTTGAAGGTTTGAGATCAGCACGTACGAACCGCTGTTATTGAACGAGCCCGCCGCCGGGTTGAGCACGATGGCGCCCCCGTTCAAAGTCAACGTGCCTTTGATTGTGACAAGATCGTTGCTGCCCGAGCCAACGGCCAGCGTATTGCCCAAATCGAACTGGATGATGCTGCCTGAATTCAGGGTGAGGCTGCCATTAATGGCCATTGTCCCCGCCGCGCCGCCCTTATAAATGACCATCGGGCCCGCATTGTTGACCAGGCTGCCGTTAATGTCGTAGGTCCCGGCGGGGGGATTGGTCGTGCGGCCGGCGGTTAAAGCGCCATAACCGAGCGTCATTCCTCCAGAGATGGCGGAAACATCAAGAAGCGCGCCGGGAGTGACAATAATGTTGGTCGAACTCGTGGAGCCGTTTACACCCATGATAAAGGTCCCCGCCGAAATGGTCAGAGGGCCGGTAAAACTCCCCGGTCCGTTGAGGGTGAAAACATTCGTATTGACCTTGGTCAGGGCGATTGTGCCGGTGTTTTGGGCGAAGGAGCCGGCGAAAGTGCCGGCCACATTGGTCGCATTGTTCCCGACGGTCAGGGTGTAGGTGCCGCCGCCCGCCGAGTTAATAATGTTGCCGGAGCCGTAAAGGCCGTTGAGTGTGGGACTGAAGCCGTCCATGTCCAATGTGCCGAGTATCTCTACGTCGCCCTTGCCTGCGCCGCTGGGTATGCCGCCGTTATTTCCCAATTGAATCGTTCCGCCGCCATAATTTGTCACGCCGCCAAAAAAGGTATTCGCCGCCGCCAGCCGCAGTGTGCCGGAAAAACCGAGGTCTGTCGTTACGCTTCCCTGGGTTGGGGCGATGCTGGCCGCGTTGGTTCCGCCCACGACGCCGCTGAGGGTGACATTGCCGGGTCCCGTGACATTCAAAGTAAAACCATTGTTGGTGATGGCCGCGCCGATAGTGGTCGTCAGGCCTCCCGCGTTGTTGGTAATCGTCACCGGGCCGGTTAAGGTCTGGATAAAATTTATCGAATTGCTCCCGTTATTGTCCTGGATGCCCACCGAGTTGGTTAATTGGGTGCCGTAAAGGGCGAAGCCCGAGGCGTTCAAGGTAAGGCCCGAAAAGGTCCCTAAGATGGAGGTTGCGATGTTGTTGGTATTGATTTGTTTCAGCGCCGCGCCGAAAACGAGGCTGTCACCGCTGACTGGCCCAACGTCCCAGTTAAGCGCAGTGGCCCAAAGGTGGTCTGCGCCGGTGCCGGCCCAATTTCGGACGGCGGCTTTGGCAGCCGGCCCCACGCTTAAAACCAGGGCAAGCATTGCGACGGTGGAGGCCAGCCCTCGCGGCCGTAAAGTTCGAGGAGTAGCTTTCGGGTTGGAAGGAAGAGGGCTTATTGATGTTTTCATTTCGTATTAATCCGAGGCTGTTGTTAATTTTTGGGCAGCCATACCTGCGCGGCCAACACGACGGTTTTTCCACCGGTTTTCTCAATTGGGCTGGCATTGGCCCTGACTATTCCAGAGTCCTGAAAATCTGAACATCGCCAATTCTGGCGACCCCTGCCGGACGTTGTCTGTCCCGCCGTCAGGCAGAATTAATTTCCAAGCGGTTTGACATCCGAGTGGCGGGGACTGGCAGGCATGCGGAATGTCTCCACCGGGTCGGGATGCGCCGGGTCGAAACCATCGAAATCATCCACGATGAATTTTGCCAGCGGAAGCTGGCTCTGGCGAATGCCTTCCACGACACACTTCGCCAGTTCGTAGCTGCCGTAGTTATTGTGGTGCGTTCCATCCTGAAACGCCCGCCCGAGATTCGTGCCGAGCGCCTGATAAAAAACGACGCTCGTCGTATTCAGGTCGATCAGGGCACACTTTTCCTGCGTGGCAATTTCGCGCGCGGCGGCGGGATAACCCGCCAGGGTGGGATGGGATATGCCATTCTTGCGTTCCATTGAGGTGACGACCACGGGTGTGCCCCCGCAAGCCCGCGTTTGGGCGATAACCTGCCGGAGGCGGGCCTTGTATTTTTGCGGCGCATCCGGCTGTTTGTCCTTCATGTCGTTGTGGCCAAACTGCACGAACAAATAATCACCCGCTTTCATCAGGCTGAAAACTTTGCCAAACCGATGCGCGCTCAAGGCGCCCGCGATGGTTTCGCCGGACTCCGCGTGATTGGCGACGGCTATCTCCGGTTTGAAAAAGCGAGGCAGCATCTGGCCCCAACTGTTCCATGGCTCTGTCGGCTGGTCGCAAACTGTCGAATCGCCCAAGATGAAGAGTGTCGGGACTTCGACCTGCGTGATTTCGATCGCGGCCACGCAGGGGCGCGCATCGTTGAATTCGAGGGTGAGCTTGTCGTCCCAATCCCACCACTCGGTGGTTTTTTCGCGCTCTTTCAAGCGCACTTCGCCCTCATTACCAATGCGCGTCCCGCGCAGGTTGACGACGAACGAGCGCGTCACCCGCTGGCTGGAGTCGGTGTGAATATGTTCGAGCATCAGCCGCCGCAGTTCGGCCTTGACGGTCGTTGTGTAATCGCCGGATTTGTCGCCGAAAGTTACAGTGACACGGTAATTGCCCTCGGGCAGCTTAGTGGAGAAATAAAACGCCTTGGTGCTGGTGATGCAGCCGTTGGCGGCGGTGACTTCTGCTCCTGGCTCGAAGCCGTACCCGGCGGCCTCGGAGTAAAAATTCGCCGGTGTAACTTGAATTTCTCCCGGCAATGAGTGGCCGCCGCCGAATGCAAACTTATGGATGGGTTCCTCCGCGGCGCCGGCGCGCATCGTGGCCAAAATAAAAATATTAATTAGAAGCAGTGCTCGCATGGGAGATGGATTTAAGGGTGACGGTCGCAGACCGGAGGCCGGGACGGCTGGCGATGAGGGTGATCTCACCGGGGATGACTTTGGAACGGATGGCGACGCGGTTGATCCCGCATTCGGTGTCAAGAAAAAGATTGTTGACGGAATTGGTTTTGCCGCTGTTGTAGCCTCCGCGCCACAAGGCCGGCCCATCGAGCTTGAAATCCACCCGCGCCTCGTCCGTGGGACAGCGCCGCCCCTGGGCGTCCACGACCTCGACGTCGAAGAAGGCGGCATCGGAACCATCCGCCAGCAAACCGCCTGGGCCACAGTGCGGCGTCAGTTTAAGAGATTGGGCCGGTCCGGCGGTCTCGATTTCGTCCTGAGCGACCACGCGGCCGTTCAGTTTGGCCCTGGCGGAAATTTTGCCGGGAACAAACTTTACGTCCGGAAAGGCAAAGATGTAGCCGTCCTGTGGAGTGGTGCAAATGCCCTGGGATTGTTGGTTGATAAAAAGTTCCACGGCGTCGCAGTGGCTGGCGGCGACATAAATCGGTTTGACGGTGTTGGTGGGATAAGTCCAATGGCCGATGATATGGATGTCGGGCTGCGGATTTTGCATGACGCGATAGACGTAATAGGCCTGCTTGGGCAGGCGGACGGAATCCACCTTGCCGCTGACGCGAGCGACTTCGCTGCTGTCCTGGCGGCCATCGGCATTGGAGTCTGACCAATAGATCGAGGCGTAGCCGGACCATTTGGCGTGGCGCGCATCGGTGTTCGAGATGCAATTGATAAAGTACGCGTGATAGCGAGCCGCGGCGGCGAGGCAAAACGATTCGGAATTCCACGAGTAAGTGTCATTGGGACCTTTTTTGAAACCAAAGAACGGGGGCGAGAAGTCATCCCAGAAGCGGCGGGCGGCTTCGTCCCGAAAATCCTCGGTTTCGATCAGCGGGGCGCGATCGCGTCGTTGGGCGCTGTAGGCTCTGAACATGTTTGTTGGTCCGGCCAATTCATCGGTGCGACGGTCCTGGCCGATCATCACGCCGTAGTATTCGGCGATTGGCGTCAAAGCCGTATTGGCGGCGTTATCGCTATTGCCGCGGCAGCCGATGACGCTTCCGCCACGCGGGTCCAATTCCTTCCGCAAAGCGACCATCTGGCGCATGTGATCGGGACTGATGACCGTGTTGCCCGCCTCCCAAAACAAGATGCTGGGACTGTTGCGGAAAAAGATCATCGAGTCGCGCATGACTTCCATGCGTTGATCCCATTGGCGTCCCTGGACGTCGCGTTCCTTGTCTCCGGCCGGGCACACTTCGATGATGCCGTATTGGTCGCAGGCGGTGACATCGACGCGCTGGGGCGAGATGTGCATCCAACGGAGATAGTTGGCGTGCGTGCTGCGGATGAGTTGCGCGTTAAAGTCGTGCATCCAATCGGGGTAAGCCTGGCCAAGACCAGCCCACTCATCGGAGGAGCGCTGGGAGTAACCGCGAAGATAAACGAATTGGTCATTGAGATGGAGTCCGCCGGTGGCGGCGCCGCCCCTGAATTCCGCCTTGCGAAAGCCGGTTCTGATTTTCCGAACGTCCACTACTGTTTTATTGACAGATAGGATGGAGTAAACATCGTAGAGGCAGGGATGTTCATCACTCCAAAAATTGGCGGCGGCCAAATGGCCGGTGGCGGCGAGAGTTTCGGTTTCCCCGCTGACAAGGTTGGAGGAATCGCTTTGAAATTGCGCGCGAACACCGCCGAGCGCGTCCACCACGACGGCGGACAAGGTGATGGACTGCGGGTCGGCGGATTCATTGCGGACTTGGGACTCGATGTTGACGGCGCAGGTTTTATTGGTGACTGAAAAGTTCGAGGGATAAACATAGATGCCAGCCGTCCTGAGATTTTCATAGAGTGGCAGGGTCTGATAAACCTTGCCAGTGAGATGAAGCCAGATGTCGTGATTTAGTCCGCCATAGTTGGGATTGAAGGCCCGGCCCATCCATTCGTAACCTGCGCCAGTAGCCTCCTCGACATAATCATTGCGATTGTCCACCTGCACGGCGATGATGTTGCCGGCTTCTCCAAAATTCACCAGAGCGGTGAGATCAAGACCGCAGGGGGTGATGCCATTTTCGTACTTGCCTGCGAATTTACCGTTGACCCAAAAGCGGCCCGCTTGTTTGAGACCTTCAAATTCCAAAAAGACCTTTCGATCCTTGGCGGAGGCGGGGAGTTTGAAGTGCTTTCTGTACCAGGCGATGCCCATGTATTGATGGCGTTCGCCGCTGCTATGGCTGATGATTTCATCGTAGGTGTCGGTGTCGTTATAAGTATGCGGGGCGCTGACCTCGCTCCACGGCGAGTCGTCGAAGGACGGTTGTTGGGCATCGGACACGTCCTGGCGAATGAATTTCCAGCCAAAATTAAAATTGGAGATAACATGAGGCGAGGCGGGCGGCTGGTAGGGTTCCGCGCGGATTGCCCAGGCAGAGACCGCAATGAGCAGCGCAATGAGAACTCGTTGTTTAAACATGCAATAGTAAGCAATAGGTTAAGTCACGGGTGTTTCGGAACGCCTGAAACGAAAAGGCCAGTGTCGAGAACAGCAACAAGCATGACAACCGGGCCATGCCATGTCAACCGCAAGGGATTGACGCACCGGGTCGCCAGAATTGGCGATGTTCAGGACTTACGCAATGTGCCATTATCAGCTTTGGCCCGTGACCTGCACATTATGAAAAGTGGAAAGCGGAATGGCTTCACGTTAATCGAGCTATTGGTGGTTATCGCCATCATTGCCATCCTTGCGGCCTTATTGCTTCCCGCTCTGGCCGGAGCGAAAATGGCTTCACAACGAACCGCTTGCCTCAACAATCTCAAGCAACTGACCCTGGCCGCGATACAGTACGACGGGGACTCTCAGGGCAACTGCCTCCCAGTCTATACCAACACGACAACCTACGGTCAAAATTCCCTTTGGATGGGTGATTTGATTACTTATGACAGCAAAGTTCAGGCGGTGCGCGTCTGCCCGTCAGCGACCCTGACCAATATGAATCCCGGGGGTCAGGATCGAGTCGGCTTCGCCGACACTTCCTGGCTTTGGTACGCCCCCTCGGCGCCCAGTCTTTATTTGGAAGGCAGTTACGAGTTCAACGGCTGGCTTTATTCTGGAGATAATGGTGATATCGCCAGCTACGCCGGAGTTTCCCCGGCCGACGAAGTTCTGTTCCAGTACGGCAAGGAATCCAATATCAGCAAACCGAGCCTGACCCCGATTTTGTCGGACGGGATTTGGACGGATTTTTGGCCGGTCGAGGCCGATTTTCCGTCTTTCAATAACGCTACCCTGGCTAATTTGTACGCTCAGGGGGGAACGGGGAACCCAGCGAGCATCAGCCGCATCGTTATTCCGCGACATGGCTGGAAAGGGCCCGCCCAGGCGCCCAAAAGCTACAACATCAACGCTCGATTGCCCGGTGGAGTGGACGTGGCTTTGATGGACGGCCATGTCGCCTCGTGTGTGCTCGACTCACTTTGGAAATATTCCTGGCATAATACCTGGGTCACGCCGCCTATCCGACCCGGCTCGACGACCATTTCACTCAACGGCGCGCCAAATTAGACGAGTGAGATCTTTTGCCTCTTTAATCTCTCCACTCTTCTGGCGCTGGCTTTTGCCGTCGCGACCACGCTGTTAAATCGTGAAATATCTAAATTCATTTGTGGTCGCATTTATGGCGCTTCTCGCGCCTGAACTCCGGGCGGATTCCAACATCGCGGTGGGAATTGCCCAGGACGAAAACAGTTTCACTCTAACCAATGGCATTCTAGCCGTCCGTGTCTCAAAACGCTCCGGGGACTTGGTCTCACTGCGCTTCAAAGGCCTGGAAATGCTGGATAGGGTCTCAGAGCGCGGGTCCGCTTATTGGTCACACGACGTTTCGCGCGGCGAAAGGCAGTCACACATTACCATCGATCCAGCGGCCAACGGAGGCGCTCGCGGTGAAGTCTCCATCAAAGGCATTTCTGGCGGGCGCCCGATGGGCAGCGGCCCCGGCGGCAGTGTCGTGGCGGACATCGAAATTCGCTATGCGCTGGGCCGGGAAGACTCGGCCGTTTATACCTATTGCATCTTTTCGCATCCGGCCAATTATCCCGCCACTGGGGTCGGTGAGGCTCGTTTTTGCCTCAAGCTGAACGATTCTATATTTGACTGGATGACGGTCGATTCGAGGCGAAACATGGAAATGATCACGACCTATGATTGGAACCATGCGATGCAGATGAACATGAAGGAGGCGCGGCGCATGAATACCGGGGCGGATCTCGGCCAGGTCGAGCACAAGTATGACTATTCGGCGAACCAATTTGACGTTCGAGCCTGGGGATGGTCGAGCACGGCGCAACATGTCGGCGTGTGGCTGGTCAATCCATCGGTCGAGTATCTCAGCGGCGGCCCGACGAAGTTCGAGCTTTCCGCGCACCGCGACGCCACTTTCAACACCAACAGTCTTACCGCCCCCGCCCCGCCGACCCTCCTGAATTACTGGCGGGGAAGTCACTATGGCGGAAGCGTGTGCGCCATTGCTGCGACCGATTCCTGGACTAAAGTCATCGGACCATTTTTGATTTACTGCGACTCGGAGCCAAGCCGCGACGCAATGTGGAAGGACGCGCTGGCTCGCGCCGCCGAGGAAGCGAAGGTTTGGCCCTATGATTGGGTTTCGGGCGTGGATTACCCGCACAAAAATCAGCGCGCGACGGTCGTTGGAAAGATCGCGCTGGCTGATCCTGAGACGCCTAACGCGCGTTTGGAGCGGTTATTGGTGGGCCTTTCCGCGCCGGATTATCCCATTCCCCGGCGGACTCGCGAGGGAGGCGGGGGTGGGAGTGGCGGCTCCGGCCCGCCGTGGGTGACTTGGCAAAACGATGCCAAGCATTACGAGTTCTGGGTGCGGGGCGGCTCGAGCGGAGACTTCTCCATCCCCAACGTCCGCCCGGGCATTTATACGCTGCACGCCATCGCGAACGGCGTCCTGGGCGAATTCACCGTGACCAACGTTACCGTCGAGCCAGGCCAAGTGCTCCGCCTGCCGCCGTTAACCTGGAAACCAGTGCGTTACGGAAAACAGCTTTGGGACATCGGCATTCCGAATCGTGACGCGTCGGAATTTTTCAAAGGCGACGACTACTACCATTGGGGCTGGTATTTGGAATATCCGAAACTTTTCCCCAACGACGTTCATTACGTGATCGGCCAGAGCGACTTCCACAAGGATTGGTTTTTCGAACAAGTTCCGCACAACGAAAATCCGGCCAATACAACCGGCCAGGGCAGGGGACGGAGCACGACTTGGAGCGTGGAATTTGATCTTCCGCAGACGCCCCATGGAAAAGCGACCTTGCGGCTGGCCCTCTGCGGCATTGGCACCCGCAGCATCACCGTCGGCGCGAACGACCATCCCCTCGGCTCGGTCACCGGCCTGGTTTACAACGCCACCATCAATCGCGACGGCATCGGCGGCGCGTGGACAGAAAAAGATCTCGCCTTCAATGCCGCAGCCCTAAAAGCAGGCCACAATATCCTTACCCTGACAATCCCCGCCGGCTCATTGACCAGCGGCATCATCTACGATTACCTGCGCCTCGAGCTCGACGAATCCGCTCCCCCGCCAGCGCCGGTCGCACAGGAGTGATCCCCGCGCGAGAGTCGGAATGACATATTGACGGCCATATCCGCGAGATGGCGGTGGGGGATGCAATTGCGATTTTGCCCGGTCAGAAACACAAGCTTTGGAACATCGGCCCGGATGTCTTGCGCCTTCTCTGTTGCTGCGCCCCGCCGTACGAGAATGAAGACGCTGTAATTACGGAAGGACGGTGAAAAGCCCGAACACGGGCGGATGTTTCACTAATGCGCCATCTATGACACTTTAATTGACATTTTAAAGGCGTCATATATGGCGCGTTATGAAAATAACAAAACAAACGGCAGACACTGCCGTGCTGACCGAATTAGGCTGGCGATTGGCCCGGATACGCCTGGAACGAAATCTAACACAGGCCCAACTGGCGGAGCAGGCTGGCCTCTCGAAACGGACGGTGCAACGGTTGGAATTGGGCGGCGTAGCGCCACAGTTGTCGGGCTTTATCCGGGTGTGCCGGGCGTTGGATTTAATTGAGCGCCTTGATTTGCTTATCCCGGAACCGGTGTCGAGTCCAATTGAGCAATTGAAGCTAGGCGGTAAAAAGCGCCGGCGCGCTTCCGCGACTAAAGCTGTCAAACCTTCCGCGAAAAAGTGGCAATGGGGAGATGAACAATGACATGAAACGAAAATTCAGATTGCGCCTTTGCTCTCAATTTTGTGGTGCGGTAGAAACAAGCTGGCCACGATTTCATACGATCGCAAACGGTCTTCCAGCCGGTAGAAGTCCGAATGCAAAATCAATTCGTCGGCTTGGGTCAATTGCAGAAAGTCACGCATCTTCTGCGCCACCGTGTCCAGACCGCCAATCACCGCGACCCCCAAGCGGCCTTCGACTGCTTGCTCTTCGGCAGGGTTCCACAGACCCCTCATGCTCGGCACCGGAGGCGGAGTGAAGATGGGCTGGCCGCGAATCAGGCGCAGCATCCGTTGCCGGGCGGAAGTGGCCAGATGTTCGGCCTGTTTGTCTGTGTCCGCCGCCAGCACCGGCAAACCGACCATGGCGTATGGGTGGGCAAGCGCCGGGGAGGGTTTGAAT
>Ga0075522_10001753_pt1 | contig 16436 bp, 13 predicted proteins | sample NGEPerA_FD_74796 | JGI IMG/M metagenome (GOLD analysis project Ga0075522, IMG submission 74796) | Arctic peat soil microbial communities from the Barrow Environmental Observatory site, Barrow, Alaska, USA - NGEE PermafrostL2-A | ecosystem: Environmental > Terrestrial > Soil > Wetlands > Peat ... | reverse complement strand
GCATAGGTCAGGAATTGTCGCTCCTGCAAAACCGCCGCGAAATTGCGGCAGATGGGCGCGAGCCGAAGTGAAACGCCCGGATCGGGCTGATGCCCTTCCGGCAGGCGCCACCAGCAAATCACCACCATCAAGAACGCGAACAACGCCAAAACGATAAACACCCATTGCCATCCCAAGTGCAACGCGACAAAGCCTCCCACAGTTGGCGCCAGCAGAGGCGATACTCCCAGAATCAAAATCAAAAGTGAAATAATTCTGGCCGTTTCATGCACGGGAAAGAAATCTCGCACCATCGCCATGGAGGCAACCTGCGCCGCGCAACCACCCAGCGCCTGCAAGAAGCGCATGGCCACCAACCATTCCACCGTGCGCGAAAGCAGGCAAAGCAGCGATGCCACAATGAATAAGGTCAGCCCCGCATACAACGGCAGCTTGCGACCGAAACGGTCCAGCAGCGGTCCATAAAAAAGCTGGCCCACTGCCAGCCCCACAAAATAGCTGGAAATGGAGAGGGAAACTTTGGCGGTGGAAGTGTGCAGTGCGGCGGCGATCCCTGGAAATACAGGCAAATACATATCGATGGCAAACGGGCTAATGGTGGAAAGCGCGCCCAATATGAGAATTATTAAAATCCTATTATGGCTTTGCTTGGACATGGTCTTTGGGCCGTTGCGAAGCGATGAAAATTGGAATGGGACGCAGGAGAGTTAGAGGTCTGGCATCAAAGTGAATCGAAAAGCTGCCGTTCGGAGGCTTGGACATAAAACACAACAAGATTTGACGCATTCAACATCTACCCAATCTCTATTTCCGATCTTCCAGGTCAAGATTCAATTGAAGACGTTCCTGGCATCGGGGGCGCTTCGGAGACCGTCGTCCATTGTTTGACGATCCCCTCCTGCCCTAGATCAGAAGTTGCATTCGCCACATAAAACTTGAATATAGGCTGCCGCAATTTCATGAGTGTGTTTATCAAAGGGCAACGGTGGATCAGCGAATCGGAGCCAGAGCTCGGATTGGGCACGGTCGTGCAGGCTGGAGATGGTCGTGTGCGGGTCGAGTTCAAAGCTGCGGGAGAGTTGCGCACTTACGCCATGGACCAGGCGCCGTTGAAGCGCGTGCGTTTTCGGGTTGGTGACGCCATACGAACGCAAGAGGACAAGGAATTCATCGTCACCGATGTTGTCGAGCAGCGGGGCGTGCTGATTTACGTCAGTGATCGGCAACAATTGCCGGAAGCCCAAGTGAACGACCGTGTTAGTTTGCATGGGCCACAAGAGCGTTTGTTGGCGGGACGCTTTGACCCCTTGACATCATTTGCGCTTCGCTGCCGCACACTGGAATTGCTTCACCGCTCTCGCAAATCTCCCGTGCGCGGATTCGTGGGCGGCCGTATTGATCTGATTCCGCATCAGCTTTACATCGCGGAAGAGGTCACCCACCGGCATGCTCCGCGCGTCATGCTGTCGGACGAAGTGGGACTGGGAAAGACCATTGAAGCGTGTTTGATCCTGCATCGCCTGCTGTTGAGCGGCCGGGCCAATCGCATTCTGGTGCTGGTGCCGGAAACGCTCGTGCATCAATGGTTCGTGGAGATGCTCCGCCGCTTCAACGTCTGGTTGCATATATTTGATGCGGAACGTTGCGCGTCCATCGAAGCCGGCGAACCGGGCGCCAATCCGTTTCTGGATGATCAGCTTGTGCTGACCAGCATTGGTTTTCTGGCGGGCGACACGCGGCGAGCAGAACAGGCGGTGGCGGCCGGGTGGGATGTTTTGGTGGTGGATGAGGCGCATCACCTGGAATGGTCGGAAGCCGCACCCAGCCGCGAATATCGGGTGGTGGAGCAACTCAGCCGTCAATCGGCGGGACAGTTGTTGCTGACGGCCACGCCGGAACAATTGGGGGTGGAAAGCCACTTTGCCCGGCTGCGTTTGCTGGACCCGGATCGGTATCGCGACCTCGCAACATTTCAGGCCGACTCGAAAAATTATAAGGCAGCCGCCGAGATTGCTGAGAAACTGCGTGCCGAAACAACCCTCGCCCAAACGGACATAACCTCGTTGCGTCGCTTGCTGGCGCATGATCCCCAGTTGGAGCAGCGCATTGCCGAACTGGGTCGGGGCAACGCGGAAGCGACGGCGGCGTTGCTGGAAGAGTTGCTGGATTTGCACGGCCCTGGCCGCGTGTTGTTCCGTAACACACGTGCCGGCATGAAGGGTTTTCCCAAACGCACCGCGCGTTTAGCCAGGCTGGAACCCGGCCCGGAAGCGGAACATTGGTTGGATCGTGTCTCCACGGAATTTGCCGAGGATGTCGGAGACACCCGGTTGCAGTCATTGGCTGATCTGGCGCGCGACCCGCGAGTTCTTTGGTTGGTGGAACTGTTGCGGAAACTGGATCCAAAAAAGGTTTTGGTGATCGGTCGCACGATTGAAAAAGCCGAAGCCCTTGATGCGGCCCTGCGACGTCACCTGACCATCAAGACAGGCATTTTCCATGAAGGACTCACGCTGGTGCAGCGGGATCGCAACGCCGCGTGGTTCGCCGAGCCTGAAGGAGCGCGGCTCTTGCTTTGTTCCGAGATCGGCAGCGAAGGACGCAATTTTCAATTCGCGCAGCATTTGGTCCTGTTTGACCTGCCGCTGAATCCTGAACTGCTCGAACAGCGCATCGGACGGCTGGATCGAATCGGTCAGACCTCCGACATCCAGATCCATGTTCCTTATCTGGCCCAAAGTCCGCAGGAAGTTTTGGCGCGATGGTTTCACGAGGGCTTGAACGCCTTTGAAAGCAATCTGGAAGGAGGCAACGAACTGCTGCGCCAGTTTGGCCGGGCTGTCCACGACCTCGCCTTGGAATTTCCGGTGGCAGACCGGGACACAGCAGAACGAGAACTGGCTGATCTGTTGGAAAAAACCAGGCAAGCACGGCAGGAAATGCGACGACGACTAGAACTGGGTCGGGATCGTTTGTTGGAACTCAATTCATTCCGTCCGGCAGTCGCTCAACGAATCATCAGTCAGATAAAGGAACAAGATCGGCAACCAGATTTGGAAAAGTATATGCTCGATGTATTTGACCATTTTGGCATTCCCATTGAGGAACTGGCTTCCCACACCTGGCACTTGAATTCTCAAGGCCTCAGCACCGAGTCCTTTCCAGCCTTGCCGGCCGAAGGGATGATCGCCACTTGCGACCGTCGCCGTGCCCTGAGCCGGGAAGATGTTGGGTTTCTGACGTGGGACCATCCTATGGTCACCGGGGCCATGGATTTATTGCTCGGCGCCGAAACGGGAAACTGTGCCTTTGCCGTGTTGCCGGCAGGGAACGAAAGGACGATATTGTTGGAGTTGATCTTTGTCCTAGAAGCCATCGCGGCGCCACACCTGCATGTGGATCGCTTTCTTCCGCCCACCCCAGTCCGTCTGGTCGTCAACCACCAACTCGCGGACATCAGCAAAGATTTCAGCGACAAAATCTGGGAACGAAAACTTGAGAAGGGCTTGCCTTACAAACTGATTGATAATGCCGAGATCGTCCAACACACCATCCCGGCCATGTTCCAGGCAGCCACCAGATTCGCAGAAACACAGGCGGCAACCCTGCGTCAGTCTGCCCTAAAAGAGATGAACCACCTGCTCAACCATGAGGTGGAGCGCCTTCAAATGCTCCTGTTCGTGAACGATCACATTCGTCCGCAAGAAATCCAAATGGCACAAACGCAGCAGCAGGAATTGACGACTGCCCTGCAACAGTCCCGTCTCCGGCTTGACGCCTTGCGCCTTATTTGGAAAGGTCCGCCCGAAGCCTTAAGATGAATCAGATTTCAGTCGTGTCGTCGTTTCAATCAAAGCCACAATACCCCGGAAGCTAATTCGGCAACCACTTAACCGTTGGCGGGGGCTGACTTGAAGCGAACCACAAAACCAAGATAATACTGGCTTTACGCACGATAAACTTGACATATTTATCGTGCTCATTTAGTGTATTGATAATGGCAAATCTCAAAGAACGCCTGCTCAACCATCTGGAGTTGCTCTCTGGTGAGCGCCCGGACTTGGCTGCGGAAGCCGGTTCCGCACTGCCGCTATTCCTGCGGGAGCGGTATGCGGTGTTTTCCGCCCGCCTCTTTGGAAGGAAGTCTCTGCTGGCGGTTGAAGCGGCGGGCAGGGAAATTGGATCGCCGGGCGAATACGGGAAGCATGAAGAGACCCTTAAACTGAAGCTCGGTGGACCCGTCGTTCTGGTTCTGACGATTCTGCCTTCCTACGCCAGAAATCGGATGGTGCAGATGGGCATTCCGTTCATTGTCCCCGGCAGCCAAACCTTCATCCCGAACAGCTTGATCGATTTGCGGGAGAGATTCCCACAACCGAATTCCAAGCGTCGGGAGACCCTGAGTCCCGCCGCCCAATGCACAGTGCTTTACCACCTATTGCGCGGGCCTTTGGCAGGAATTTCGCTCAAGGATATTGCCCAGAAGGTTCATTACTCCCCAATGATGATGACGAAGGTAAAGCATGAATTGGAAGCCGGCGAGATCTGCAAAGTTGTCCAAAGTGGCCGCTCCATGTTTTTGGATTTTAAGGCCACTGGCCGCACTCAGTGGGAGCAGGTCAAACCTCAGTTAAGTTCGCCCGTCAAAAAAACACGTTGGGTTCAATGGGCAAAACCTGCGGAGCCCGCATTACTTGCCGGGATGAGCGCCTTGAGCCTGCGAACCATGATCGCCGCCGACCGTCTGCCGACGTATGCCATTCCGCTCGCGGTATTTCAAGATTTCCTGGGGCGCGGCCTCTACGCCGATTGCCACGATGCGGAGAACGCATCGGCGAAGATTGAGGTTTGGTCATACAATCCGCATTTGCTCGGTGACCACCGGATGGTGGATCCCCTGTCGCTCTACCTGAGCCTCAGAAATTCATCGGACGAGCGTGTCCAACAGCAATTGGAGCAACTCATTGAAGAGATCAAATGGTAAAAGGACTCAATATCTTCCGTGACCGCTTCCGCCAGTTTGAAGGCTCTTTCACCCTCATTGGCGGCGCGGCTTGCGACGAGTGGTTCACCGCCCAGGGACTGCCGTTTCGCGCCACCAAGGATTTGGACATCGTTTTGATCATCGAAGTGCTTGCGCCGGAGGCGATCAGAGCATTGCGGGCTTTCATCGCCGATGGGCAATACGAGATCCGCCAGCGAACGGAGGGATCACCTGTGCTTTATCGCTTTGCCAAACCGCAGAAGGAGCAATTCCCGTTCATGTTGGAGTTTTTCAGCCGGAAGCCGGAAGGGATCAACCTTGCGGAGGGCCAGGAAATCGTGCCGCTGCCGGCAATGGCCGGCCCTCACAGCTTGTCCGCCATTCTTCTTGATGACGATTACTACTCGCTCATTCAAAACCACAAGGACGTTCGAGACGGGCTTTCCTTCGCGAACGCAACGGCTCTCATCCCCCTAAAGGCAAATGCCTGGCTCAATCTGAGCAAGCGCAAGGCTGGCGGGGAAAATATTGATTCGAAGGACATCGCCAAGCACCGGAACGATGTATTTCGGCTCGCAGGCACATTGCCAGGAGTGTCCGGCCCCCAGCTCCCGAAGATTATTGTCGACGATCTGATCAGCTTTCTGGGTTCCTTTCCGGAGAATTCCCCGGAGTGGCCACCGATTCTGGCATCCCTGAGAGAAACGCTTGGCGGAGGAATTCGCCCTGCGGTCCTTCGCTCGGCGATTGAAGTCTTTTTCCGGCTTTCTGCATGAACACCGCCGCCCATTGCACCTTCCGCCCGCTGGTACCGTAGGGAGATGGTATTGGATCGTGGTGGAGATGCGGGTGGTTCATGGGTGGCCACCCCAAGTGCAGTTCCTCATGGTGTTTTGGACAAACCTGCGTATTTTGGCGCCATGGGTTCAGTCACCAATGCGCAAATACGACTTTTCAAAGCTCAGGCCCAGCGGCTCAAGGCCACGCTGAAGTTGGGCAAGGAAGGTGTTAGCCCGCATTTCCTCGCCGCCCTGAATGACGCGCTGAAACATCATGAACTGGTCAAAGTCAAGTTCGACGACTTCAAAGAGCAGAAGAAGAAACTCGCTCCACAACTGGCCGGAAAAAGCGGCAGCCATCTGGTCACCCGAGTCGGTAATGTAATCGTACTCTTCCGGTAGAAGAGAGTGGAACCGCAAGCGGAGTAACGGTACCGCAGGCGGCCTGTTCAATCGGTTCAGGGATGTCAGACGAAGAAAGCCCGCGGATACCCTTGCGACAGCCCGTGATCTGGGGTCGAATTACCCGTACTGGGTTAAGAGGCTGCGTTCTGAATTTTACCCTCTGTTCAGTCCTTGTGTCTCCCATAAATAGTGGAAGACACAAGGACTGAAGTTCGTAATAATTCGTAATAATTTCCATTTTCTAGCTTTTACGAAGAGGAACCAATGAGAAATTAGGTTCTCCCTCGTAAAAACCATCGAATAGTGTGGAGACACTGAACGGAAATGAACCCTGCCGAACCCATAAGTACGTGCCATTTTAGGATTTTCAGTCCTCTGCTCTACCAACTGAGCTATCCTGCCAAACTCACTGCAATTACGCTAGTTGCAAATCAAATCTTCACCCGAAAAATCCCCATTGCATCCCGCTGTTGTATCCCGTATATTATCTTTGATGAAAACGACATACGAAATGACGACGGATGCGAAAAGAGAACCCCACTTGTCCACCGATGGCAAGTGGCGGTCCTTCCCGCGAGTTCCTAATTTGCTGCAATACGTCATTGCTGGAACATATTACGCACGCTGTAAGATCAATGGCAAGCCCGTTCGCGCCAGTTTGGATACGGACGTTTTTTCCAAGGCAAAGCAACGGCTCCCGGACAAGCTAAAAGAACTGCGAAAGCCCACGGTTGAAGTCGGAACTTTCGCCGACGGTCGAGTAAAATTTGAACAACAGACAAATTGCGACCACACGCTGGCGGAATTGTCGAAAGTCTATCGGCTCCGTTGTGTCGAACGGCTGCGCAAATCGTGGCCGGACCTCGACGCGTGGAAGGTGGACACCATCACGGAAGACGAGTGCCGCCAATGGGCGCACCGCTACGCTGAAAAATACTCGGCGCAATTCTTCAATAATACCCTCAACGTGTTCCGGCAAATTCTCGGCCTCGCCGGTCTTGGCCGGGATGCAAATCCGGCCTATAAAATCAAGCGCCTTGGCGTACGCTCAAAACCCCTGGAGCTTCCCACGACCGACCAATTTGACCGATTGTTGAAGGAAATCGAAACATCGGGAGCGGGCCAGGCGAAGGACTGTGCCGATCTGGTCAGTTTCCTGAGTTTCACCGGTTGCCGCATTGCCGAAATGAAACAAGCCCTCTGGCGCGATGTGGATTGGGACCGCAACGAAATCACCATTCACTCCGTCAAACGCCGCGCAACCAGCAATGCGTCGCTTACACGGGTCATTCCGCTGATCCCTGCCCTGCGCGAGTTGCTCGAAAACATGCGGGAGAAACACCAATCGCAGCCCGATGACCGAATTTGCCGAGTCTCCGAGTGCCAGAAATCGCTCACCCGCGCCTGCAAGGTCGTCGGTTGCGCCCGGCTCACGCATCATTCATTGCGCCACCTGTTCGCCACGCGTTGCGTCGAAAGTGGTATTGATATTCCGACCGTCGCCCGGTGGCTCGGCCACAGCGACGGAGGGATGCTGGCCCTCAAAATTTACGGCCATCTCCGCCGAGAGCATTCCCAAAACATGGCTTCAAAGGTAACGTTCGGAATAAATGGCGCGTTGGTAAAAACTTGCTGCTGACGCATTGGGGAAAACGCTCGGTTTTCGGCGAGAACCGGCCATATTGCCCGCATGATGTTGTGCCGAATTGAAAATGCAGACGGGTTTCGTCCATACAGATGGGGTTTTGTGTTTCAATAAACGAACTGTCCTACCTAACCCATGCGCGACTTTCCGCATCCTGTAGTCCTCCAGCAAATTTCCAGCGACCAGCCTCGGATTTGGGTGTGGTTTCTCCTTTTAATTGTTCCGAACTGGTTGCCTCGCCTTGTCAATCAGGCGTTGATGTTGTGGCCCTCTTTTGTCCAAATTTCTGCAAATCACCATGCGTCTTATTTTTTGATATTCTTCGTGGTGCAGACGAGTCTGACGTGCGGCGCTATTTTATTTCTGTCGAGGAACTATGCATCCGCTCTTTGGTTTCCTTCGCCGCCGAGTCGTGGTTTCAACTCCCTCCTCATTTTGGCGCCTCTGCTGTTCTTTCACTTGTCCAGCTGGCTTTCCATTATGCCAATCATGGCGCTTTCCAGCATGGCAAAATCCCAAGAGTTGACACAGGCGGTGGCTGCCATGCATCACGACATTTGGAGCCAACTAGCTTACGGGGCGTCCTTGACCGGCGTTGTTTGCGAGTCGCTATCCTCATTCGTTTCCCCCGTACTGGAGGAAATGTTGTTCTCTGGACTCCTCGCCAATCGCCTAACCAAATCATTTGGTTTTGCCGTGGCCATTTTAGGGACACCGCTCTTTTTTGCCCTAATCCACGTTGTTCAGTTTGGAATTGGCACACATCTTATCGCCCTTTTCTTTGCTGGATTTACATATACGGTCATTCGGTTTCGTAGCGGAAGTCTCTGGACGGCGGTGTTCAGCCACCTGGCAATAAACTTCGTTATCTTTGTTCCAAAATGGGCTGTCGCTATCATGCACTTTTCGCAGCCATAACAAGAGGCATAGAAGCACTTGACCGGACTACAGGCTTCAAAGATTCGTTTCGTGTTTCCTAAGAGCCGCAGTTTCCCGGCGGAGCGAGCATTGTCAAGAGGCGGCGGGAGGAGGGGGCACGACCTTGACAAGCGCAGCGGAGCCGTACAATGCCAGCGGCAAACACGAAGCCATCTTGACTGACAGCATTTGCTGCCCGGATTCATCGTTGGCCCTTCGTTGAAATATCGTTGACAGTTGCGGTAATTCTGCGGCGAATATCGCTCGTGGGTGCGGCGTTGCTGCGGCAAAATTCGTTGGCCCAATCGTTGGGATCCGCGGCGCTGCTGCGGCAGAAATCAGTGATTGTTGCGAAATTCTCGCGGCGAGAATCGTTGAAGGTTGCAGTAAACGTCGTTGGCCAACATCTAACGAATGTTAGAGGTAAGGCGTCCCATCCTCTTTCATGGGTTTCCAGCGAATGCGCCCAACCGATAAGGCGCGTCGGCAATGGACTTGAATTCAGCGCCAATTTGAGGGACAATTGATGCCATGAGTGCTGTCAAAGTAGATGAGGCGCATCGGATTCAGGTTTCCGTCCTGCGCCCCGGCGATTATTACGAGCCGGAAGTCTTGGGCGAGAACGAGGTTTTGCTTCGGAAAGTCGAGCTGCCACGCCGCAAGCCAACTTTCGCGGAGGCAATGGCTGCCATCGAAAACAGTCCGCTTCGGTTCACGAAAAGCTGGGATGAAATCAAAAAGGAGACCCGGTGATTCTGTTTGACAGTAGCGTTGTCATTGATGCTCGCGACTCCGGCAGTCCTTTTCATGATTGGGCCAAGCGCCAGATTGCCGCAGCAGTCCAGGAAGGCGGCGAAGGAGGGGCCGTGAACACCATCGTTGTCAGCGAGGCGTCAGTGCGCTCCGAGAACCGTGACGCTGTCCCCACTTTGCTCGAAAGCCTGGGTCTGAAGTTGGTGCCCTTGCCGATTTCAGCGGCGATTCCAGCCGCAAAAGCGTTTGCCATCTATTTGGACCGATTGAAGAAGGACGGACGGAAAACGGAAAACCGCGTTCCTCTCCCGGACTTCCTGATAGGCGCTCATGCCAAGGCCGATGGAATGAAGCTCGTCACGCGCGACCCGGATCGCGTTAAAACTTATTTTCCAGAGGTTCAACTCGTCACTCCTTGACCGGCGTTAGGGACGCAGCGTCGAAAAACGTCAATACGAATTCCATTGTATCCCTTTTTGCATCCCTGACGGCGTTTCTGCAGCAAAAATCCGCCAGTCGGAGCAAAAGACGGAAGCGTATAGACCGTTAAATTTACGAGGGAAATCAGTGATAGTGCCAAATGGCAAAAGAGAGCAAAAACGGCGTTCTTGGATTTTCAGTCCTCTGCTCTACCAACTGAGCTATCCTGCCTAACTATTGAAGCGCAATAATTTGCATCCAATTTAGCGACTTTTTCTGCTCGCGCATTTTAATTTTACTTTTGCAGAGTGACACGTAATGCCACGTCTTGCAATGATCAAACCAAAGCAAAATCCTCTTCAAGAGGTAGAAAAGTTATCACAGGCCGTTGCATCTGGACAAGTGCAAAAATTCGGATTGCCGTCGGCAAACTGACTGAATCCAATACGCTGCAGAGCCAAATGGAGCGGATTTTCCTCACGAAAACAAATTCGCCGTCGTGATGGTGGCTGGCTATAATGATCGCGTGGAAATAATTCACCAAAATGGTGGCAGTCATGCGCAGGCAGCGGCCGTTTCGGGAAAATCGACCCTTTCGGTCACAAATCATTCTCCGCCAGCAGCCAAGATCAAGTTGTTTCGATCTTTGTTCCAGGGCCGGGAGGATGTCTATCCCCGCCGTTTTGAGAGTCGAAAGACCGGGAAGTCGGGCTACGCGCCTGCCTGCGCCAATGAATGGGTTCGTGGCGTTTGCGAAAAGCCACGAATCAAATGCATGGATTGTCCCAATCGCCGTTTTTTTCAGATCACCGACGAAGTGATCGGCTGGCATCTTTCGGGCCGGGATGACCGAGGCTTGGACTTTGTCATCGGGGTCTATGCCATGTTGCTGGACGAGACTTGCTTCTTTTTGGCGGTGGACTTCGACGACGAAGATTGGCAACGAGATGCTGCCGCGTTTCTCGACACTTGCCGCCGGCTGGATGTGCCCGCTGTCTTGGAACGATCACGCTCGGGCAACGGTGGCCATGTCTGGTTTTTCTTTGAAGAGGCTATTCCCGCTGCGCTGGCGCGCAAACTGGGTTCGCATCTCCTCACTGAGACGATGGAAGCCCGTCCGGAAATTGGTTTCGATTCCTACGACCGGCTTTTTCCCAATCAGGACACACTGCCCAAAGGCGGGTTCGGAAATCTGATTGCATTACCGCTCCAAAAACTGGCCCGGCAGCGCGACAGCACAGTTTTTCTTGATGACAGATTTGTTCCGCACGCGGATCAATGGGCATTTTTGGCCTCAATACGGCGAATGAGCCGGGCTCAAGTCGAGGCACTTGTGCGGGATGCGGAATCCAAAGGACGAATCGTTGGAGTTCGCATGGCTTTGGCCGATGAGGATGATGACAATCCATGGACGGCGCCACCGTCGCGTCGGCGAAAGGAGCCACCCATTCAAGGGCCTTTGCCCGACACGCTCGAAATAATCCTCGGAGACCAAATCTATATGGTCAAAGAAGGTCTTGTGCCCGGCCTGCGGAACCGATTGCTGCGTTTGGCCGCATTTCAAAATCCCGAATTCTATCGCGCGCAGGCCATGCGGCTGCCGACGTATGACAAGCCAAGAATCATTTCTTGCGCCGAGGATCATCCCAAGCATTTCGCCCTGCCTCGCGGATGCATGGATGACATCATGGAAACGCTCGCGGCGCTCAAAATCAAGCCGGTTGTCCGCGATGAACGCCACATCGGCGCTCCTTTGAAAGTCACATTTCATGGCACATTGCGGCCCGATCAGCAAGCCGCCGCCGAGGCGATGCTTAAACATGAGACGGGCGTTCTGGCGGCGACGACGGCGTTTGGCAAAACCGTCGTGGCTGCCTGGCTGATAGCGCAACGCGGTGTCAATACTCTGATTTTGGTTCACCGTCAGCAACTCCTTGAGCAGTGGATCGAGCGCCTTTCCTCGTTTCTGGGAGCGCCACCCAAGACGATTGGGCGTTTGGGCGGAGGACGAAACAGGCTAACCGGCGCTCTTGACGTGGCGCTTATTCAGAGCCTGGTTCGCAAAGAGGCAGTGGACGATCGCGTCGCCGATTATGGCCAACTGATTGTCGATGAGTGCCATCACGTTTCAGCGCGCAGTTTTGAACTGGCCGTTCGCCGCGCCAAAGCCAGATTCATCACCGGCTTGTCGGCCACGGTGACCCGCAAGGATGGCCACCACCCGATCATTTTCATGCAGTGTGGCCCGGTTCGGCATCGGGTGGACGCGAAAGCCCAGGCGGCGTCGCGCCCTTTTATTCATCATGTGCTGGTGCGCCCGACTGGGTTTCGCGCGGAGGCTTCCGATCCCGATCCCCGCGTGGAATTTCAACAATTATATAGAGCCTTGTGGAATGACGAGGGGCGGAACCAAATGATCTGCACGGACGTTGTCAGCGCGACCAACGAGGGACGGTCGCCTCTTGTGCTGACCGAAAGGATTGAACACCTGCAAAGTCTGGCCCGCCTTCTATCCCTGGAAATTCCACGCTTGATTTTGTTTCAGGGAGGTCAAAGCAAAAAGGAGTTGGCGGCCGCGCTCGCGCAATTGGCCCAGATTCCTGACTCTGTCGGACGAGTTGTTTTGGCCACTGGAGGATATATCGGCGAAGGCTTCGACGATCCTCGTCTGGACACATTGTTCCTGGCGTTGCCGATTTCATGGCGAGGAACCATTGCGCAGTATGTCGGGCGGCTTCATCGTTTGCATGAGGGCAAACGGGAAGTGCGAGTTTTTGATTATGCGGACCTGAATGTTCCGATGCTTTCCAGAATGTTTGACAGACGGTGCCGGGGATACGAATCGCTGGGTTACACCATTTTGCTGCCAGGCAGCGCTCTGCCGGGCTGGCCGTCCGAAGTCCCTCTTCCAATTGATCCGGAATGGAAGAGGGATTACGCTGGCAGCGTTCGCCGACTCATAAGGGACGGGGTGGATATTCCATTGGCGAATCTGTTCGTGCATGCGGCCAGGTCATCCCACGCTAACACCGAAGGAGAAGCTCGCGCCCGGAGCGCCAGTGAAGCCTTTCTCTTTCGCCGACTGCAAACCTTGCCCGCGACATCAGATCGTTTTCATTTGAATGTAGATTTGCCGATTCCGTTCGACGATCACGGAAAGATGGAAGTGGATTTTTTGTGCGCTGAAGCCAGTATAGTCATTGAACTGGATGGCCCTCAGCATTTCGCCGATATGGACGCATATCGGCGTGACCGGCGCAAGGACGCCCTTCTCCAACAAAATGGATATTTTGTGCTGCGATTCTTGGCAGAAGATTCGGGCAAGCGCCTCGATCAGGTTCTGGATGCCATATTGGCTGCTCTCGTTCATCGCGGGAACCATCCGAGTCCTAATTATCTAAACAATCTACAAAAAAGGGGAAAACAAACATGAGGACGATCAAAAATGAAGTGCGGAAGCCGGATGACGCGACGTTGATCTTGAGGCGGGTGCTGAACGCGACGCCGGAGCGGGCGTTCCAGGCGTGGACATCGGCCAAGCATATCCAGCAATGGATGCGACCGGATCCGGGGATGGAGGTTCCGCTGGCGAGCATGGATTTGCGGGTGGGTGGAAAGCTCCGCATTCAAATGAAGAAGCCGGACGGGGAATTTTTTACGGCGGTGGGGGAGTTCAGCGAGGTGAATGCCCCAGAGCGGCTGGTTTACACCTGGGATTGGGAGAAGGACGGCAGCGGCGCAGAGTTTGGCGAGGTGGAGGGGCAGCCATCGCTGGTCACGGTGGAGTTTCTGCAGAGAGGGGAGAGCACGGAGCTGGTGCTGACGCACAGCCGGTTCGCCACAGTGGAAAGCCGGGACAATCATGCGGGGGGCTGGGGCAAAATTGCGGATAGTTTTGCGGAATTTGTGGAGAAAGAATAAAGCGCTGCATTGTGGACTTGCGCCGCTTGCCCGAAGGCATTCACTCGTTAACTTCAAACTGGGGCGACCTTTTGTCTCGGATTCTGCTTGGGCCAGATCATATTTCGTTGATGGCTCTGCCGGAAGACATTGTCACAAAGGTTCGCCAAGACTTTGGCGAGGACGACGGGCTGTTGGTGCTCCATGAATTGAAAAATTTGCAGAGCGAGGACCCCCAGTTGTTCGGTGATCGGATACTCAGATGCATTGTCGCGTTGGCCAAAGGCTCAATTACGAAGTTTGATCAGGAAATTGCATCGATCCGGCTGGATTGGCGGGACGTCATTGTCGCGGCGGAAGGTTGGGGCTGCAATGCGCTCCTCATGAATTATCCATTTCCATTGCATCTTGACGAAGCCCGCTGCCGCCATTGGCTCATTGGGCAACCAATTCACCTGCCGTGGAGCAAGCAAGGAGACGAACCGTGGAAAATCGAAGCGAGCCATATCCGAGAACTTGAACTGCGGCGCATCCAACGTGAAGACCCTGTGGAGGGCGACGCCCCTGGCACCGAAGTCTATCAGGTAGCCATCAGAATGTTGTGTGCGCGCGGCCAATGGATCAGTTCGTCGCCCGCGTTCGAAATATGGCTGGCAGTGTGGTACCAGATTGATTGCAGAGCCAACGCATTCACGCTCAAGCGTATGATATATAACCCGAACGAAATTAAACAAAGAGGAAAATGGGAGTGATCGATCGGTTCTTGCGTCTTCAGCGTTCTAAGAGGCGTCGAATTTTGGATTCCTGCTCCATCATAGGCACAGGATCAATGACGACGGCAGCTCCGCCTTCGGTCACAAGTACATTTTCGTCGTGAAGATCGTTGACCTCCACACCAATTGATCGGTTGATATAATCATATTGACGAGTCGGATCAGTCTGGCGAATGGGCCAAAAGCCCAGGCGCCGCATTAAGTAGTCGGTTTCTGATTGGGAAGCGCCGCGCACACCAATAACGTGCGGTTGGGATACCAAGGGCAGTAGTTCTCCATCGAACACCGTTAATCCCTCAAACCGAAGTGACGCTTCCGGAAAGAGCCAGTTGTGGAGAGCCAAACGGTGAAAATACTCCAGCCAATTTCCGTGATTACTGAGATTGTTAAGCTTAAACCAGCGCCCGGTGGTTTGGTCGAAATAAATGGCATGCTCGGTTTCCCCTTTTCGGCCTTGTTCGTTCCACCTGCATGTGAAATCGCGACCGTCCAGCATCAAGCCGTTTTTCCGCGCCCACTCCCGAAGCGTCGTTTCTTCAAGGGGACGAACAACCCGGTTTACCGCGAAGTAACCGGCTCGGCGGTCGGCGGTGCGCTTTTCTGCCGCATACTCCCGCGCTTGATCCGGTCGTATTGCTTCATGGCATCTTCGAGCGATACCTTCGGCTGCTGCGACACATGTTCCTCCAATCGCTTGCTCCGCTGGCGGTGGTAGTCGTTCAGGTATGTATTTTTCATTGTGAGGTGCCATTCACCACCGGCAGCGTATCACGGACGCTGGCGGATGGCAACCCGTGGTTCTGAAATGAAATCATCAACGGGGTCACCAAAAGAAGCGCCGCAAGAAACGCGATAATCTGAAATTTATGACGCTGGAACATGCTAATGCACCTCTAATCCGATGGAACGCATTAGTGCCAACGCGTTGCTTTTTTCCACGACGCCGGGACGCAATTGGTAGTCGAAGCTCATTCGGCCCTCGAGAAATTGATCCTCGAAATGGAAGTTTGCCCCGCACGGTTTTACTTCCTCCACGATCTGCGTCAAGGCCAGATCGTGCGTAGTGATAAGACCCATCGCGCCGCGATCTAGCAGCGTTTTGACGACGAAGGCCGCGCCGATGCGGCGGTCGTGTGAGTTGGTGCCGTTTAACATTTCATCGACTAAAAAGAGGAGCCGCCCATTTTGATCGGTCAGTTGGATGAGTTGGCGCAGGCGCGTTATCTCGGCGTAGAACCGCGAGATGCCTTCGTTGAGCGAATCGACCGTGCGGATGGACGCGCCCAGTGGCATCGGCGTCAGGCTCATGCGTCGGGCGCGGACGGGCGCGCCGGCCATGGCCAGCACCATGTTGACGCCCAAGGCTCGCAGCCATGTGCTTTTGCCGGACATGTTCGAGCCGCTGATGACCATCAAGCGGCGGGTGGAATCCAATGTGAGGTCGTTGCGTACGGCGCGCGCGGCGGGGATAAGCGGGTGTCCCATGCCCTCGACCTCGATGCGAGCGGGCGCTGAGTCGGGCAGCAACTCGGGAAACGGGTCCTCGGGACGCTCGAAGGCATAAGCGCCCAGCGACGAGAGAGCTTCCATCTCGCCTAATCCGCGCAGCCAATCCTCAATCCTGGCGCCAAAACGGGCGCGCCGGGTCTCGACGGCGAAGGCAAATTGCGTTCCCAAAAGAAAGAACGGTCCCGCCAGCGCGACCAGAAAATTTTCGCGGGAATCCAGCAAATCCAACAGCCGGGCCAACCGGCCTAGACATGCGGAGGCCGCAACGCCATCGTCTGAACATCGCGTTTGCAATTGCTGGAGGCGAAGCGTTTGGAATTGCTCGTTTTCCAAGCGCCGAAAAATTGCGG